>Ga0194124_10005000_pt1 | contig 12572 bp, 9 predicted proteins | sample TA2KigCas0mmetaG_FD_148605 | JGI IMG/M metagenome (GOLD analysis project Ga0194124, IMG submission 148605) | Freshwater microbial communities from Lake Tanganyika, Tanzania - TA2015031 Kigoma Deep Cast 0m | ecosystem: Environmental > Aquatic > Freshwater > Lake | place: Tanzania: Lake Tanganyika...
CCGCGCGTGCGCCAGGTGATGGCCAGCCTCGCGGGCGAGTGGCAGGCGATCCAGATCCTGCGCGCCGGCGGCCAGCGCCTGGCCGACATCCGCCCGCTGGTCCGGCTCAACGTCTCGGTCGTCGTCGGCGATGGCGACAGGCAGGAGACCGGCAGCTACGGCACCGGCGGCCGCTTCGCCTTCGAGCGGGTCGTGTCGCCGGAGCGCTGGCGCGAGGCGGTCGACGAGGCGCTGCGCCAGGCGCTGGTGAACCTGGGCTCCGTCCCCGCCCCCGCCGGCGAGATGCAGGTCGTGCTCGGGCCGGGCTGGCCCGGCATCCTCCTCCACGAGGCGATCGGCCACGGCCTCGAGGGCGACTTCAACCGCAAGAAGACCTCCGCCTTCTCCGGCCTGATGGGCCAGCGCATCGCGAGCGAGGGCGTGACGGTCGTCGACGACGGCACCATCGCCGACCGCCGCGGCTCGCTCGGCATCGACGACGAGGGCACGCCGACCCAGCGCACCGTGCTGATCGAGGACGGCAGGCTCGCTGGCTACATGCAGGACCGCCAGAACGCGCGGCTGATGGGCATGCGGCCGACCGGCAACGGCCGCCGGCAGAGCTTCGCGCACCACCCGATGCCGCGCATGACCAACACGATGATGCTGCCCGGCAGGTACGCGCGCGAGGAGATCGTGGCCGGGGTGAAGCGCGGCCTCTACGCCGTCAATTTCGGCGGCGGCCAGGTCGACATCACCTCCGGCAAGTTCGTCTTCTCCGCCTCCGAGGCCTACCTGATCGAGGATGGCCGCATCGGCCCCGCGGTGAAGGGCGCGATGCTGATCGGCAACGGCCCGGACGCGCTGACCAAGGTGCGCATGGTCGGGAACGACACCGCGCTCGACCCGGGCGTCGGCACCTGCGGGAAGGACGGCCAGGGCGTCCCCGTCGGCGTCGGCCAGCCCACGCTGCTGCTCGACGGGCTGACCGTCGGCGGCACGGGCGCCTGAACGACCGGGTGCGCGCGTGAGCTCCTGGAAGACCGCCTTCCGCTCCTTCTACTACGAGGAGGCGCCGGAGCCCGACGACATCGTGCTGCGCCACGCGGAGACGGCGCTGCTCGTGATCGACGTCCAGAACACCTACCTCGAGCCCAAGGACGACCCGCGCGAGGCGACGCGCTGGGCGCCGTTCTTCGCGCGCATGCGCGGGACGGTGGTCCCGAACACGGCGGCGCTGGTCGCCGCCTGCCGCGAGCGCGGCGTCGAGGTGATATTCGCGCGCATAGCGTGCCTGAAGCAGGACGGACGAGACCGCTCCCTCAGCCAGAAGAAGCCGGGCTTCAACTACCTGCTGCTGCCGAAGGACCGCCCGGACAGCCAGGTCGTGCCGGAGCTAGCCCCGCGCGGCGACGAGATCGTGGTGACGAAGACCACCGACTCCGCGCTGACCGGCACCAACCTGCGCCTCGTGCTCTCCAACATGGGCATACGCAACGTCGTCGTGGCCGGCATCTTCACCGACCAGTGCGTGTCCTCGACCGTGCGCAGCCTCGCCGACGAGAGCTTCGGCGTCGTCGTCGTCGAGGATTGCTGCGCGGCCGCCACCGACGCGATCCACCGCGCCGAGCTCGAGGCGATTAACATGATCTACTGCCACGTCGTGCAGCTCGAGGACGCGATCGGCTTCCTCGCGCCCTGACGAGGCCCATGTGGACGGCGCGCGCCGCCGGACGCATAGTCCGCGCCCCGCGACCACCGGCGCAGGCCACTCCATGGACCTCACCGCATTCCTGGGCGCCGTCCTCATGGGCGTCGTCGAGGGCCTCACCGAATTCATACCCGTCTCGTCGACCGGGCACCTGATCGTGCTCGGCGAGGCGATCGGCTTCCGCGGCCCGCCGGGCAAGACGTTCGAGATCGTGATCCAGCTCGGCGCCGTCGCGGCGGTGTGCTGGCACTACCGCGCGCGCATCGCCGGCATGGCCATGGACCTCCTGCGCGGCGGCCCGGAGCGGCGCTTCGCGCTCTGCGTCCTCGTCGCGCTGGCGCCGGCGCTGGCGATCGGCGCCGTCGCCTACCCGCTCGTGAAGGCGATGCAGACGCCCGGCGTGGTCGCGGCCGCCCTGATCGCCGGCGCCATCGCCATCTTCTGGATCGAGCGCAACGCCCCGGCGCCGCGGCACCTCGAGGCGGGCGCCCTGCCCCTGCGCACGGCGCTGCTCGTGGGCCTGTGCCAGGCCGTGGCGATGGTCCCCGGCATCTCGCGCTCCGGCGCCACGATCATGGGCGCCATGATGCTGGGCGTCGGGCGCGGCGCGGCCACGGAGTTCTCGTTCTTCCTGCTCGCGCCGACCATGGTCGCCGCCGCCGGCTTCTCGCTGTGGAAGAACCGCGCCGAGCTCTCGCTCGACGACGCCGGGCTGATCGCCGTGGGCTTCGCGGCCGCCTTCGCCTCGGCCCTGCTGGTCGTGCGCGGTCTGGTGGCCTTCGTCTCGCGCCACGGTTTCGCCCCCTTCGCGTGGTACCGCCTCACCCTCGGCATCGCCATCCTCGCCTGGATGGCCATGCGCTGAGGCGCGGAACAGGGCATGATGGCCCGACGTTCTCGCCGCGGGGACCGTCCCCGCCCGGGCATCCCATGAATTCGGAGCGACACGCCATGACCAGCAAGACCGGCCTCGCCATCCTCGCCACCCTCGCGGTGCTCTCCGCCGCGGCCTGCGCGCCCACCCATTCCGGCGGCACCTATTCGCGCGCCCAGGCCGGCGAGGAGCAGCGCGTCAGCCGCGGCACGATCCTCGCCATGCGCGAGGTCAAGGTCGAGGGGACACAGAGCGGCGCCGGCGTGATCGGCGGCGGCATCCTCGGCGGCGTCGCCGGCTCGATGCTGGGCAAGGGTTCGCGCGCCAACATCGCCGGCGCCACGGCCGGCGCCGTGCTCGGCGCCGTCGGCGGCTCGATGGCCGAGAGCAAGATCACCGAGCAGTCCTCGACCGAGTTCACGGTGCGCGAGGAGAGCGGCGCGATCATCGCCGTCGTGCAGGCCAACGAGGAGGGCCTGCGCGAGGGCGACCACGTGGCCGTCATCCGCGGCACCCGCCTGCGCATCGTGCGCGACAACCTGCCGGCGGAGCGCCCGCGCGGCTCCTGAGGCCGCGCGCGGACGCCCCTCAGGGCATCAATATCCCGCCATTGACCTCGATCACCTGGCCGGTGACGAAGCCGCTCATGCGCTCCGAGGCCAGGAAGAGATAGGCGCCGACGCAGTCCTCGGCCGGCGCGTTGCGCCCGAGCGGCGTCGCGCGCGCGAGCTGGTCGAGCACCTCGCGCGAGGTGTGCCGGTCCTGCAGGTCGGTCTCGATGATGCCCGGCGCCACCGCGTTCACGCGGATGCCGTCGCGCGCGACATCCTTGGCGAGGCCCCGGGTGAAGGTGCTCACGAAGCCCTTGGAGCCCGCATAGAGCATCGAGCCGCCGCCGCCGCCGTTGCGCGCGGCGAGCGACGAGGTGTTGATGATGTTGCCGCCGCCCTGGCGCTTCATCGCCACGACCGCGGCCTTCGAGGCCGCGACGACGCTGCGGATGTTGAGGCGGTAGATCGCGTCGATCATGTCGTCGGGCGTGTCGGCCATCGCGTGGCGCGCGACGAGGTCGCCGGCATTGTTCACGAGCACGTCGAGCCGGCCGAGGCGCGCGATCGCCTCCTCCACCAGTCGCGCGGGCGCGGCGGCGTCGGACAGGTCGGCCTGCAGCGTCTCGGCGCGCACGCCCTTCGCGCGGGCATCCGCGGCGACCGCCTCGGCGGCGTCGCGCGCGCTGTGCCAGTGGATCGCGACATGGGCGCCGTGATGGGCGAAGCCGCGCGCCACCGCCGCGCCGATGCCGCGGCTGCCGCCGGTGACAAGGACAGCCTTGCCCGCGAGGTCGGAGAGGTCCATGGCGCGCTCCTCAGTGGTCCCTGGCCTCGTAGGCGCCGCCATGCAGCGGCCATTGCGGCTTGCCGTCGACGTCGACGCCCTCGGCGGCGAGGCGGTCGCGCCAGGCCTCCGCGTCGTCGACGGGCCTGAAGCCGATCGCCTCCCAGTTCGGGTGGCGGATGCGGATGCGCGTGTTGCCCGACATGCCGAAGACGATCGCGGCGCCCACGCCGGGCTGGCGCAGCGCACGGTCGAAGAGCCCGACCGCGTCGCGCGGGCTCAGCCATGTCGAGAGATGGCGCTGCTGCGACGGGCGCTCCTCGAAGCTGCCGATGCGCAGGCTCACAGACTCGATTCCGTGCTTGTCGAAGTAGTAGCGCAGCATGTTCTCGCCGAAGACCTTGGCGACCCCGTAGAAGCTGTCGGGGCGCACAGGGTCGAGCTCCGTCATGCCGTGCTCCACCGGGTACATGCCGTAGGTGTGGTTGGTCGAGGCGAAGACGATGCGCCGCGTGCCGGCCGCGCGCGCCGCCTCGAACAGGTCGTAGAGGCCGCGCACGTTGGCGCGGAACATCTCCTCGAAGTCGCGCGGGTCCGGCGCGCCGGCGAGGTGGACGAGCGCGTCGACGCCCTCGACCGCGCGCGCCAGCGCCGCGCGGTCGCGCAGGTCGGCGACCATCGCCTCCTCGCCGGGGCGCAGCCCCTCGATCGTCCTGCGGTCGAGCAGGCGCAGCGCCGCGTAGCGCCCCGCGAGCCCCGCGCGCAGAGTCGCGCCGATCTTGCCCGCGGCGCCCGTCACGAGCACGCGGCTCCAGTTCATCTCGTCCATAACGCCCCGTTCCCCTGCGATGGATCGCGCGAGCCTATAGCGCCGCGCCCGCGGGTGTCAGCCCTGCCGGTCCGGCGGGCACCGGCCCGGAAGTTTTCGCTGTCGATCCGGGCAAATTGCCACATAAACGAGCGATGGTTGTGGAAGCGGGGTCGGCATGGGCGCGATGGGCAAGACCGGCTTGAAGAAGCGGCGGCCGGCGCGCGCCGCCGCGAAACCTCCAGGCGCCAGGCGTGCGCGGCCGCCGGCGCCGCATCGCGGCGCGAACTGGCACGACCATCTCGTCATGCTCCTGCATGCGGGCGCCGAGATCGAGCATGCGCTGATGGTCGAGTACCTCTACGCCGCCTATTCGCTCGGCGGCGAGCAGGTGCCGGAGAAGCATCGCCCCATGGTCCAGCGCTGGCGCGACAGCCTGCTTGCCGCGGCGCGCGAAGAGATGGGCCGCTTCCTCGGCGTGCAGAACCTGCTGCGCCTGGTCGGAGGACCGCTGAACTTCGCGCGGCGCAACCCACCCTGGGATTCCCCCTATTTCCCCTTTCCCTTCAAGCTCGAGCCGCTGAGCCTGAAGTCCGTGGCCTGCTACATCTACGCGGAGATGCCCGACAGGAAGGCGCTGCGCGCGGCGCGCGGACGGAGCAAGCCCGCGCGCTTCCGCAAGTTCCTCGACCACGAGCTCCATCGCATCGAGCGGATCGTGCACAGGCGCGCAGGCGACGACGCGCATCGCGTCGGCGCGCTCTATGCCGAGATCATCGAGCTGGTCGCCGATCCGGAGCGCATACCGGATTCTGTCTTCAACCCCGACAGCTACGCCGCGCAGGCCTCGTGGGACGAATGGGGCCGCGGCTACCGTCCGGACCCGGTGCAGCTCACCGCCACCGGGAACCGCGCCGACGACGCGGCGGAGGAACCGGCGGGCCGGCCATCCACCCGCCCCGCGCATGTCCTGGTCCCGCGGATGGCGACGCGCGCGCAGGCCCTCGAGGCGCTGCACGAGATCAGCGGCCAGGGCGAGGCCATGCACCTGCGGCGCCACGACACCGGCGAGCCCTCCCATTTCGAGCGCTTCCTCGAGATCTACCAGGACCTCGAGAAGTTGAAGGGCCGGAAGCCGGCCCGCGACATCCCGGTCAACCCGGCCGTGCCGATGCCGGGGACGCGCGGAGCCCGCCGCGGCACGACGCCGCTCACGGGCGCGCGGGCGCGCGACTGGGGCACGCTGTTCAACCTGCGCTACCGCATGCTGCTCGCCTACCTGGCGCATGCGCTGCGCCTGCCGCCGGCGAGCGGCGCGCGCCCCGCGCTGCGATCCATGGTGATGCACAAGGTCTTCGGCGAGATGTACGCGCTGAAGTCGATCGCCGCGGTCCTCGTGCGCACGCCCCTGCACGACGGGGCCGGGCCCGCTTCGCGCGGGCGCAAGCCGGCCTTCGCCGGGCCGCCCTTCGAGACGCCCTACACGGTCGCGCTGCCGGACAGCGAGCGCGACGCGTGGATCCAGCACCGGGACCTGCTCCGCGCCGCGGGCGAACTCTGCGCAAAGCTGCGCGCGGACGGCGACGACGCCGACGCCCGGCGCTACGCGGCGGTCCTCGCCGACATCGACAGGCAGTCGCTCGCCTGGGTCGACCAGGTCATCGCCACGAGCAAGGGGGCGCAGCCAAGAAGATCACCGAACTGCGCATCCTCCCGCCCTTCGCGATCGGCAGGCTCGGCTCGGCGCCGCAGCCCGTCGACAACTACGTGCTCGAGGACGACCCGGAGCGCCCGCTCGGCCACCGGCGCATCGTCGGCGCCCCGACCCTGCGCATCGACGAGGCGACCGGCGAGGTCGCCGGCGAGGACACGCGCGCGGCGATCGCGTTCCGGGACCAGGATGGCCGCATCCGCCCGGTTGCCCCCTTCCTCGAGGCCTTCGCCGTCACCTCCGCCGGCCAGCTGCGCCCGCTGACCCGCGAGCTCCTCGCGGCCTCGGGGCTCGGCGGCGCGAAGGTCGAGTGGCGCGTGCGCGTCGCCAACCGCAAGGTCTTCCGCCGCACCGGCAAGAAGCGCGACATCGTCGAGGCCGACACGGGGTGGTTCGGCGGGCATGGCGTGCACGAGCTGCGCGGGCATTGCGCGAACTTCGTGTCGAAGGACAGCTTCGTCGCCTTCGGCACGGCGCGCTTCGTGAAGCCGAGCGCGAACCATCCCGAGCTCAGGCTCCGGTTCACGCCCGCGAAGGGGCTCATCTACGGGCCGCGGCTCGACAAGCCCGACCCCGTGGTGCCCCGGGAACGCGCCATCTACGACGCCAGCAAGGGCTGGGCCGGGTTCGGCGGCGAGGGCAATCCCGCCACGAACGAGACCGTGCCGCCGTCGCTCTTCGCGATCGAGCCGCCCGCCCCGCCCTGGCTCTACGACAACGTCGCCGTGAGCCGCGGATATCTCGACGACGCCTGCGACGGCTTCGTCGACGTCAGGGTCGCGCTGCAGGGCGGCGGCGAGATGATGGCCTCGGCGCGCATCTGCGCCGCGCCGCCGATGGTCGTGCCGGACTCGCTCTTCGTGCGCAACCTCGCGGACGACCTCGAGCAGGCGATCCACGAGCCATCGGTGTCGCCGGGCGAGCCGATCGAGGCGACGCGCGCGCGCCATCGACATCCTGCGGCGCGCCTACGAGACCGTGCGCTTCATGAACGTCGCGGTGATGAACGGCAACGACTTCGAGGGGCGGCCGGCGCTATCGCTCGACTCGATGCCCGAGGAGGAGGCCGCCGACACCGAGCGCGCCATCCGCCCCGTGATGGCGCCCGAGAGCGTCGACACGCTCGCGATCCTCGCGCTGCACGAGCAGGTCTACGCAGCGCTGGTCGGCGGCGCCGCGCCGTGGTTCGTGGACCTGCTGCGCAGGCCCGAGGAAGTCGCCGACTTCACGGACCGCGGCCGGCGCAAGATGCCGGCGCTGATGTGCGGCGCCGACAACGGCTACCTCGCCCTCACCCATCGCCAGATCGACACGATCCGCCGCGCCGCCGCGGGCGTCGGCTTCCAGCCGGCCACCGCCGAGGCCAGGCCGGCCGCGCCGCGGGGCGGCGGATTGCTGCCGCGCAATCGATCGGCCCAGCTCCACTACGAGGCGAAGGGCAACCCGGTGAGCTCGCGGCCGGTCACCTCGGTCGCGAATTGCTGCCCGGGGCTGGAGGTGGATTTCCGTGCCGTCTGGCGCCGGATGCTCGAGGGCATCGTCCTGCGCGAGCACGACAACCTCGTCGTCGACGTCGAGCCGGGCCTGCGCGACGAGGCGAAGCGCGAGCTCGTCGGCCATCGCCTCATGCGCATCCGCCTGCCCGGCGGCGGCGCGCCGATCCTCACCACGACGCCGGTGCTCGGCCCGGCCTCCTCCGACCCGGCGGGCCGCATCGTCATGACGACGGACGAGAACCCGCACGGGCTCGCCGCCGTCGAGTGGTCGAACGCGCTGGCGCGCATGCTCGCCACGCACCAGGGCAAGGAAGTGCTCTGCGACTTCTCGATCGACACGTCGGATGCGCTCGAGGCCGCCGACGACGAGGCCCGCAACTTCGCAACGCACCGGTTCCGCGTGCGCCATTTCTTCGAGGCGGACAGCGCGGTCATCTCGCGGGCGCTCGCCGACGCCGGCGAGCTCACCCAGGGGCTCTGCTCGCCCTGGCAGAACGACTACCGCGAGTGCAGCTGCTACTACTGGGCCTCGGCGCGGCCCGACTACGTGAACGTCGAGGAAGCGGGCGGCGGGCTCAGCACCGGCGACAACTGGTTCCAGAAGAAGCGCACGGGGCGCTACGTCCCGGACGACTACGCCGACACGCGCCTGGTGCTCTACGACGACCTGTTCGCCGACTGGGAGAAGTGGCTGCGGTTCCAGGTCTCGGGCCGCGACGCCCACGGCGAGGGAGGCGACGCGACGTGAGCATCGCCGAAGCCCGGCGCTGCATGGACGCGGGCGCGCCGCGCGTGCCGCAGGCCCATCTCGTCGACACGGGGATCGGGCGGCATCTCCTCGTCGCCGATGGCAGCCGCCTCTTCGACGCCGACGACGGGCTGCACGGGGCCTTCGCCGACGCGATCGGCGCGGGCGACGCGGCGCGCGTCGCCGGCCTGCTGCGCGACGCCGGCCTCGACGGCGCGCCGATGATCGACGACACGCCGCTCGCGCCGCCGCCCGTGCGCGCGCTCTCGCTCGCCGTGGCGCAGAAATGCAACCTCGGCTGCACGTACTGCTACGCGCAGCAGGGCGAGTTCGGCGGCCCGGCGCGCAGCATGGAGATCGAGGTCGCGCTGCGCTCGGTCGACCTGCTGCTGGCCGGGGCGGCGGCGGGCGAGCGCTACAACCTCGCCTTCCTCGGCGGCGAGCCGCTGGCCAACCGGCCCGTGCTGCGCGCGGCGACCACGCATGCGGCGGCTCTCGCGCAGCGCAAGGACGCGAAGCTCACCTTCTCGGTCACGACCAACGGCACGCTCCTCGACGAGGGCGACGCGGCCTTCCTCGAGGAGCATGGCTTCGCCGTCACGGTCAGCCTCGACGGCACGCGCGAGGTCCATGACGCGCTGCGGCCCTTCCGCGGCGGACGCGGCAGCTTCGACGCGACGATGCGCCGCGTGCGCCCCCTGCTGGCCCGCCAGCGCCGCACGCAGGTCTCGGCGCGCGTGACGGTGACGCCGCGCAACCTCGCGCTGCGCGAGACGCTCGACGCGTTCCTCGCTGAAGGGTTCCACTCCGTCGGCTTCTCGCCGATGCTGGCCTCGCCGACCGGCCGCGACGAGATGCAGGCGGACGACCTCGAGGCCATGCTCGCGGAGATGATCGATTGCGGCCGCGAGTACGAGCGGCGCACCCTGGCCGGCGAGCGCTACGCCTTCGCCAACATGGCCAACGCCCTGCGCGAGATCGCGCGCGGCACCCACCGCCCCTATCCCTGCGGCGCCGGCTATCTCGGCGTCTCCGCCGATGGCGCGCTCTCCGCCTGCCACCGCTTCGTCGGCGACGAGGACGGCGCGATGGGCGACCTCTCCGCCGGCATCGACGACGCGCGGCGCGCGCGCTGGCTGGCCGAGCGCCATGTCCACGTGCAGCAGCCCTGCGCCGGCTGCTGGGCGCGCTATCTCTGCGGCGGCGGCTGCCACCACGAGGTGATCCACCGCGGCCGCCCGGCCTGCGACTACAGCCGCGGCTGGCTCCATTACTGCCTCGAGGCCTACCTGCGGCTGTCGGGCAGGATCGAGATGCCGGCCTGAGGCAAGCCATGGCCCGGGTCTGCGTCATCGGTGGCGGCCCCGCGGGAAGCAGCTTCGCCACGCGCATGGCGCGGCTCGGGCACGAGGTGGTGCTCGTCGAGCGCAGCGCCTTCCCGCGCCGCCATCTCGGCGAATCGCTGACGCCCGGCGTCCTGCCGCTCCTCGAGGCGACGGGCGCGCGCGACGCCGTGGAGGCGGCGGGCTTTCCCCGGCCGCGCGAGGTCGAGGTCCGCTGGAATGAAGGCGAGCGCCTGCGCGAGGATCCGCGCGCGGCCGGGATGCTCGTCGATCGCGGCGTCTTCGACGCCCTGCTGCTCGACCGCGCGCGCGCCGATGGCGTGCGCGTGCTCCAGCCGGCCTCGCTCGCCGCGTGCCGGCGCGAAGGACCGGGCTGGATCCTCGACGTCGATGCCGATGGCTGCAGGACGACGATCGCCTGCGAGTTCCTCGCCGACGCGCGCGGGCGGGCCGGCGGCGCGCGCGGGGCGCGGCGGCGGACGGGCCCGTCGCGGCGATCGACGCCACGCCGCATCTCGACGCCGACCCGGTCCAGGCGGACGCGATCCGGCTGGGCGATGCGGCGCTCGCGATCGACCCGATCTCCTCGAGCGGCGTGCAGAAGGCGATCCAGGGCGCGCTCGCCGGCGCCGTCGTCGCCAACACGCTCCTGCGCCGCCCCGACGACGCGCCGGCGGCGATCGCGTTCTACCGCGACATGCTCGCCGAGGCCTCGCGACGCCACGCGCGCTGGACCGCCGGACACTACGCCACCGTCTCCCGAGGGGTCCGCGACGCGTTCTGGAGCGCACGCGCCGGCGCCGGCGCCGCGGACGACGTGCCCGGCGCGGCGGCCCGCGCGCTGGACCCGGCGGAGTTCGGGCGCGCGCGGCTCGTGGCGTCACCCCAACCTGCGCGTCGTCGAGCAGCCCTGCCTGGACGCCGACTTCGTCGTCGCGCGCAGGGCTGTCGCGCATCCCGGCCTCGACGGGCCGGTCGCCTACCTGGGCGGCCAGGAGGTCGCGCCGCTGCTGGACGACATGGCCCCCGGCCTCACGGCCCTCGAGCTCGCGCGGGCATGGCAGGGAAGGATGCCGCCGCGCGCGGGACTGGCGACAGCGGCCTGGATGGTCGAGCGCGGGGGGCTGCTGCGCGAGGACGAGGCCGGGGGCGCGCGCGCATGAGCCGCGACGTCTCCATCTGGCTGCGGGACAACGCGCTGGGCCAGTTCGCGACGGCCTTCGTCGAGAACGACGTCGACTGGACCGCGCTCCAGATCCTCACCGACGCCGACCTCAAGGAGCTTGGCCTGTCCTTCGGGCCGCGCAAGCGCCTGCTCGCCCTGCTCGCCGAGGAGAAGCGCAGGCGGCGCCTCTACGCGTCCGACGAGGCGGGCGGCGAGCGCCGGCAGGTCACGGTGCTGTTCTGCGACATGGTCGGCTTCACCGAGATGACGCAGCGCATCGAGGCGGAGACGATGCAGGGCGTCATCTACCGCTACCAGGACATCTGCACGACCTGCGTCCAGCGCTACGACGACCATGTCTACCAGCATCTCGGCGACGGGATCGTCGCGTTCTTCGGCTTCCCGGCGGCGCGCGAGGACGCGGCCGAGCGGGCGATCCGGTCGGCGCTTCCCATACTGGCGGCGCTCGCTGCGACCGACATGCCGGCGGCCGGGCGGCTGCGCGCGCGCGTCGGCATCGCGACCGGCGTTCTCGTCATCACGCCGGACGAAAAGAGCATCGTCGGCCGCGCGATGAACCTCGCCGCGCGGCTGCAGACCCTCGCGGAGCCCGGCACCATCGCCGTCAGCGCGACGGTCCGGCGCATCGCGGGCAAGGGGTTCCGGTTCGACGACATCGGCGAGCACGCGCTCAAGGGCTTCGCGCGCGGCGACACGCCCGGGCAACGCCTCGACAAGCTCGAGGCCCAGGTCGTCCACCTCTACGGACTGCCGCTCCTCTCGGCGCGGCTCATCGCGGCAATGCTGTCCCTGCCGCAGGAGGAGCGGCACGGCGCGCTGGAGATGAGCCCGCGCGTCGCGAAGCAGGAGACGATGCGGTCGGCGATCGACTTCCTCGCGGCCGCGATGCGCGTCCAGCCCTCGCTGCTGGTCTTCGAGGACCTCCACTGGGCGGATCCCTCGACGCTCGAAGTCATCGCGGCGCTGATCGGCCGCCTGCGCGAGCTGCCGGTGCTCGCCGCGTTCACCTGCAGGCCAGGCTTCCGGTCGGACTGGACCGACGAGTCCGGCGTGACGGCGCTCGGCCTCGCGCGGCTGACGCCGGACGCGAGCGGCAGCATCGTCGCGAGCCTCGCCGGCGGGAAGCCGCTGCCGCCGGGGCTGGCCGAGCGGATCGTGGCGCGCGCCGACGGCGTGCCGCTCTTCGTCGAGGAGATGCTGAAGGCGCTGGTCGAGGCCGGCGACCTGCGCGAGGAGGATGGCCGCTGGGTGGCGACGGCCCGGGCCGCCGACGCGGCGCTGCTCCCCGACACGCTGCGCGACACGCTGATGGCGCGGCTGGACCGCAGCGAGGTGGTCAAGCGCATCGCCCAGGTCGGCTCGGTCATCGGCCGCGAGTTCT
>Ga0194124_10005009_pt1 | contig 12556 bp, 10 predicted proteins | sample TA2KigCas0mmetaG_FD_148605 | JGI IMG/M metagenome (GOLD analysis project Ga0194124, IMG submission 148605) | Freshwater microbial communities from Lake Tanganyika, Tanzania - TA2015031 Kigoma Deep Cast 0m | ecosystem: Environmental > Aquatic > Freshwater > Lake | place: Tanzania: Lake...
TGGATCGAGCGCCGCTTCTTCGGCGGTTGGGACAACATGCACAAGATGCGCCTCGCCCAGCCCGAGGAGGACGACGGTTTCTTTGTCTACACCTTTGTCACCGAGGCCATTTATCTCCTCTTTCCCTACGTCCGGCTCCTCTGGGGTGCCGGCTTTGCCGATGACTTGCCCGCGCCCCAGCGGAAACGCGTCATGCGCTACTACCGTTCCTGCCTGCAGCGCCATCTTTACCTCCATGGCCGGAACAAGACCCTCCTCTCCAAGGCCACCCAGCTTTCCGGTTGTGTGATTTCCCTCCGGCAGGAATTTCCCGACGCCCGCATCGTGAACATCCTGCGCAACCCGGCTGACTCCATCGCCTCCCACGTCAGCGTCTTTTACCCCGTCTGGAACTGGGTGGAGCCCCAGCTCCCTAAAAAAAGCCAGGCCTCGCTCGAATATGCGGAATTGGCCGCCGCCTGGTTCCGTCATTTGGAGGAGAAAGACGCCCGCGCGGAACGAGACCGCTACCTACGCATCCGTTACCAGGATCTCGTTGCCAAACCCGGTGATACCGTTCGCTCCATCTACCGTCATTTTCGGATTCCGCTCAGCCCCAAAGCCTCCGCCGCCATTACCCGCTCCGCCCGGCAATCCCTCGAATACAAAAGCACCCACCGCTACTCGCTGCGGGAGTTCGGCCTCTCCGCCGACTGGCTCCGCCACCAGCTCGGTCCGATGATGAAGAAGCACGGCTTCACCATCTCCCCCCGCCGCTAACCCTCCCTTGTCTTAATCGGAATCCTCATCGAAGCCGCGCCCCTCGGATCGAAGGCTTGGGCGATCGGCATGCGGCGCCCAACCCCAAACGCCTTCGTCGTAATTTTCAGTCCCGGGGCCGCTTGCCGCCGCTTGTATTCAGATAAATCGATCTTTCGCACCATCTCCTGCGCGATCTTTTTGGAAATCCCTTTTTTAGCCATCGCCTGGATGGATCCATCATTCACCACGTAGCTTTCCAAGATCCGGTCCAGCTCCTCGTAGGGCGGCAGGCTGTCCTGATCGGTTTGATCGGGCCTCAACTCGGCGCTGGGCGCCTTCTCGATCGATGACTTCGGGATAATCTCTCGCGCCCGGTTCACCCACTGGGCCACCCGATACACCATGGTTTTCGGAACATCGGCAATCACCGCCAACGCCCCGCACATGTCCCCGTACAGCGTGCAGTAGCCCACGGCCAACTCGCTCTTGTTGCCGGTGGTCAGTAACAACCGCCCGGTCTCGTTGGAGATGGCCATCAGGATTACCCCGCGGAGGCGCGACTGAAGGTTCTCTTCGGTCAGCCCTCCGCTTTTTCCACCCCGCGCGGGCGCCAGCGAGGCCAGCACCGACTGGAAAGAGTTCTCGATCGGAATTTTTAGGTACCGGACCTTCAGCCGCTTCGCCAACGCCTCGGCATCCTGCACGCTGCCCTCGCTGGAAAAACGACTCGGCATCGCCACTCCCAAAACCTTGTCCGGCCCCATCGCCTCCGCTGCAATCACGGCCGTCAGGGCACTGTCGATCCCCCCGCTCAATCCCAGCACCACTTCGCGGAATCCGCATTTTTGCAGGTAGTCCCTCGTGCCCAGCACCAGCGCACGAAACACCTGCTCCTCCTCCGCAGCCCATTCGGGTTTCGCTTCTTTTCCGTCCAAATCCACCACCCACGACTGTTCCCCAAACGCCGCGCCCTGCGCCAACACCCCTCCCTTCCGGCCTACCGCCAGACTCTGCCCATCAAAAACCAACTCGTCGTTGCCCCCGACGGCATTGACCTGCACCACGGGAATCTTGGATCGCAAGGCCACCTCCCGGAGCAGCCGGTAACGCGTTCGCTCCTTGCCGATGTTCCAGGGCGAGGCGGAGAGATTGACCAAAAGATCGATTCCCTTTTTCGTAAGCTCCCGCACCGGATCCCGCCGGTAGCGTCGCACCGGCCACACCTCCTCGTCGTTCCAGATGTCTTCACAGATCGTCACCCCGACCCTCATCTCGCCGATCCGGATGGGTTGCGAATCCCCGCCCGGCTCAAAGTAGCGGTCTTCATCAAAAACGTCGTAAGTCGGCAACAAGGCTTTGCGCGCCACCACGCGGACTTTTCTCTGATGCAAAAGAAAAGCGGCGTTATGCAACGGCCGCCCATCCTTGCCCTTGAATTTCTCAACGCCCCCGATCAACAGGGGAACCGGCCCGGTTTTGGCCGCCAACTGCCGCAAGCTCCGGTCGTGGGCTTGCACAAAGTCCTCCCGGTTCAACAAATCCCTTGGTGGATACCCGCAAAGCCCCAGTTCCGGGGCCAAAACCAGCTTGGCCCCGGCCTTCACCACCCGCTCGTAGGCCTGCTGGATTTTTAGGGAGTTGCCGGAAAAGTCCCCCACCGTCAGGTCAAGCTGGAGAATTCCTATTTTCATAAGCTGAAGATCTTGAGTGATTTAAGCATCGAATTCAGGCCGCCACCTTCCGTTGACATATCGGTCAGGATTTGTAGCCTTTTCGCTTCTCTTATGCCAGTCCCCATCAGCCAAGCATGGACGGTTGCCTCCTACGTTCTCGGGCAGAAGTTGCGCGGGAACAAACACTATCCGCTCGTCCTCATGCTCGAGCCTCTCTTCCGTTGTAACCTCGCCTGCGCCGGCTGCGGGAAAATCCAGTATCCCGACCACGTTCTCAGCAAGCGCCTCACTCCCGAACAGTGCTGGTCCGCGGCCGAAGAATGCGGCGCCCCCATGGTCTCCATTCCCGGTGGCGAACCCCTCATCCACCCGGAGATGGACAAGATTGTTGAGGGTCTCGTCGCCCGTAAAAAATATGTTTACCTCTGCACCAACGCTCTCCTCCTGAAACGCAAGCTCGACCTTTTTAAACCCACCAAATTCCTCACCTTCAGCGTCCACATGGACGGGCTTGAGCCCGAACACGATGCCGCCGTCTGCCGCGACGGCACCTACAAGATCGCCGTCGAGGCTATCCGCGAGGCCGTGCAGCGGGGTTTCCGGGTCACCACCAACACCACCCTTTTCGAAGGCACCGATCCCTCCCGCGTCCGCCTGTTCTTTGACGAAATGATGAAACTCGGCGTGGAGGGCATGATGCTCTCCCCGGGCTACAGCTACCAAAAGGCCCCGGATCAGGAACACTTCCTCGGTCGCGAGCGCACCAAAAAACTCTTCAGCCAGATCCTCGCCAACCGCAAGCGCTCTTGGAAATTCAACCTCTCCCCCAATTTCCTCGAATTCCTCCAAGGCAATGTCGACTACGAATGCACCCCCTGGGGAAACCCCACGTACAATATCTTCGGCTGGCAAAAGCCCTGCTACCTCCTTCAAGACGGCTACGTCCCCACCTTCAAGCAACTCATGGAGGAGACCGCGTGGGAGCAGTACGGCCACCGTAGCGGCAACGAAAAGTGCCGCGACTGCATGGTTCACTGCGGCTACGAGGCCAGCTCCGTCGACGACACCTTCGGTTCCGTTCCCGGCTTCGCCCGCACCGTCAAGGCCGCCCTGGCCTACGGCACGTAACCTTTTCTTCCTCCCATGCCCCAGGCCGACAAACACGCCTTGCCCACGCACAAGCCGGGCTCCATCGAGGGCAGCACCATGGCGTGTAACGACGCGACCGCCCGCCGAAACGCCCTGCAAAACGCCTTCGATTATCGCGGGGATGTGACGCTCGATCTTCAAGACGGCTCTCATCTCGTGGGCTTTGTGTATCTCTACAACGAGCCCGGCGATCAGGTGCATCTTTTCGTTCCCCAGGGCAAGGACTCGCTTCCCCAAACCCTCCCCGCCAGTCGCATCGCCCGCGTCCGCTTCACCGGAGAGGATACCGCGTTTGGAAAATCCTGGGATGACTGGACGGCCAAGGCGGAGAAAGAACGCCAGAAGGAAGCCGATCGTCTCGCCAAAGAAGCCGTCGCCCGCGGCGAACTCTGATTGGAGCGCCCGTGCGCCGGGCCATTGAATGGACGGAAAAACCGGGCGGCGGCGAACCCCCCATCCTTTACCGCGTTTCCCTATTTGCTGGCAAAGTCTCCTGGCAGAGAAAACGCAAGGACGCCGAGGAGTGGGAGACTCCCAAGATCCTTCCCGCATCCGCCTGGAACTCCCTGCTTGAGGAAATGGAGAAGCGCTACCACCGTCGCCGCGCCCGTCACGAAGACGTCCTCCTCGTCCGCTCCGTCGCTTCCCGATCCCCGAAACTCCCCTAAAACCACCTCCCTGGATTTTCCCCCGCTTAATCCCCATCCTTCTCTCTCCTCCTTTTTCTCGTTTGCTACCTCCTATCTCCTGATAACGAACATCCTTGCCTTCAGTCATTTAGAGCGTACTCTTTTGAATCTATGCCAGCTCTAGCCGTCATCCGGACAGGTGGAAAACAGTACAAGGTTCGCGAAGGCGATACCCTTGAGGTGGAACGCCTTGCGGGCGAACCTGGCTCCTCCACCGAGATTTCCGACATCCTCCTCCTTGCCCAAGACTCCAAGGTCCAAGTTGGGAAACCTGTGGTCTCTGGGGCCAAGGTCGTGGCCGAGGTTCTGGCCCAAGACCGCGCCCCGAAAGTCATCGCCTACAAATATCGCCGTCGGGAAGGGTATCATCGCAAGGTCGGCCATCGTCAGGCCCGCACCCGCATCAAGATCAAGGCCATTCAGGGTGGCCGCTAACCAGGGAGTTCGTCATGGCACATAAAAAAGGACAGGGATCCACACGCAACGGCCGCGACAGCCACAGCCAACGTCTCGGCGTGAAGCGGTACGGCGGTCAGCTCGTCCCCGCCGGCTCCATTCTCATCCGCCAGCGCGGCACCAAGTTCCACGCCGGTAACAACGTCGGCATGGGCCGCGATCATACGCTTTTCGCCCTTTCCGACGGTCACGTCCGCTTCGACCGCGGCAACCGGCGCATCCACATCGATCCCACGCCCGCGGCGGCTTCCTAACCCGGCCTGCGCGGTTTCCCGCGCCTCCCGTGAGCCGACCTGGCGATCTCCTCCGCATCCGCGGCGCCCGTCAGCACAATCTCTCCCGCCTCGATCTCGACATCCCCAAACACCGCCTCGTCGTCCTCACCGGTCCCTCCGGGTCCGGAAAATCCTCCCTCGCGTTTGACACCATCTACGCCGAGGGCCAGCGCCGCTACCTCGAGAGCCTCTCCGCCCACGCCCGGCTCCATCTTGAACGCCTCCCGGCTCCCGCTGTTGATTCCATCGAGGGCCTCTCTCCCACTTTGGCCGTCGAACAACGCCACTCCGGCGGCTCCGGCCGCTCCACCCTCGCCACCGCCACCGAAATTCACGACCACCTCCGCGTCCTCTACGCCACCCACGGCACACCGCACGATCCCAAAAGCGGCCGACCACTGCTCGCCTCCTCACCCCAACAAATCGTCGATCGCCTCCTCCGGGAAAAACCCGGCACGTTTGCTGTCCTGCTCGCCCCGCTCCCTTCCGCGGATCCCGCTCGACTAAAAAAAGAGGGCTTTCTCCGTGCCCGCCGCCAAGGCCAGTGGATCGATCTCGCCGCTTCCACCGAGGAGGAGGCCTTGGAACTGGTCATCGACCGTCTCCAAATCCAGGAAACAGGCCGCGCCCGCCTCGCCGACTCTGTGGAACTGGCCCTCCGCCTCGGCCAAGGCCGCCTCACCGTCGCCTTTACTTCAGCCGACTTCTCCCAATCTTCCGGCCAGCCGGATCTTTCCCTGTCCTCCGAACCCGAGGACCCCCAGACCGGCTATCGCGCCCCTCGCCTCACTCCGCGCCACTTCTCCTTCAACAGCCCGGAAGGCGCCTGCCCGGAGTGCTCCGGCCTCGGCGTCCGCCTCGCTCCGGATTCGGCCAAAATCGTCCCCAACCCTTCCCTCTCCTTGGACAAAGGTGCCATCGCCCCGTGGAACCGCGCCCATCCCCGCATCCGCTCCTACTACCGGAATCTCGGCCGTGACCTCGCCCGCCACCTCGGTGTGGAGGCCACCACCCCTTGGTCCGGCTGGCCCGCATCCGCCCGGGAATTTCTCCTGCGCGGCTCCAACGGAAAATCCGTCACTTTGCAAACCGCGCAACCCGGCCGCTTGGTTCGGGAAAAAAAACCTTTTGAGGGCATTCTCCCTGAATTGGATCGCCGCATGACGGAGGCTACCAGTGATGCAGCCCGCCAACGCATCCGCCGTTTTTTCAGCCCCGGCATCTGCCCCAGTTGCCGGGGTCGCCGTCTTCACCCAGACGCCCTGCTGGTGACTTTGGGCGGCCCGCCTGGTCGCGGTCACGACATCGCCTCTCTCTGCCAGCTATCCATCTCCGCCGCCCGTAAATTTCTCGAGGAACTTTCCGTTCCCGCCGGGCCCTCGGCCCACGCCTTCGATCCCCTGCGCCGTGCGGTCATGCACCGCCTCACCTTTCTGGAAAAACTGGGGCTCGGCTACCTCACCCTGGATCGCCCCATGGATACCCTGTCGGGCGGCGAAGCCCGCCGCGCCCGCCTCGCCACCCAGCTCGGCGGCGGCCTCACCGGGGTTCTCTATGTCTTGGATGAGCCCAGCATCGGCCTTCACCCCTCCGACCACTCCCGCCTGCTCGACCTCCTCGCCGCCCTCCGTGATCTCGGTAATTCCCTCCTGGTAGTTGAACACGACGAGGAAACCCTCCGCCGCGCTGATCACCTCATTGAACTGGGCCCCGGGGCAGGCACCGAAGGCGGAAGGCTGGTGGCTCAAGGCAGCCCGAAGGAAATCGCCTCGACCCCAGCGTCCCTCACGGGCGCTTTTCTTTCCGGCCAGAGGCGGATTTCGTTCCCCGCCCGTCACCCTGCCTCCATTGGCAGGCTGATCCTCCGCGGCGCCTCTGCCCACAACCTTAAGCAGGTGGACCTAGAAATCCCTCTCGGCTCTTTTACCTGCGTCACCGGCGTCAGTGGTTCCGGCAAAAGCACCTTGGTGTTCGACACGCTTGCCCCGGCCCTCCAGCGCCAACTGGGTGGCCCCGCATCCGCACCGGAGCCCGGGTCCTTTCGGTCTTTGTCTGGTGCCGAATCCCTCCGCCGCGCTGTCGTCATTGATCAAACCCCCTTGGCTCGTCTTTCCCGCTCCAATCCTCTCACCATCCTCGGCGTCTTTGACGAGCTTCGAAAACTTTTTGCCGCCCTCCCGGCTTCCCGCGCCCGCGGCTTCGGCCCCTCCCGGTTCAGCTTTAACGTCCGGGGCGGTCGTTGTGAAACCTGTGGCGGCCACGGGGAGGTCACCGTCCAACTCCAACTCCTTCCCGAAGCCGTCGCTCCCTGCCCCACCTGTGGCGGCCGCCGCTACAACCGGGAAACTCTGGCGGTGACCTACCGCGGCCATTCCATTGCCGATGTGCTCGAGCTTTCCGTGGACCGCGCCCTCCAGCTGTTTCGGTCAATTCCGGCTCTGGCTTCGGCACTCGAAGCCCTGCAAAAGGTCGGCCTCGGGTACCTGCCCGTTGGCCAGCCGGCTGATCGCCTCTCGGGAGGAGAAGCCCAGCGCGTCCGGCTCGCCACCGCCTTGGCTTCGCGGACTCGCGGGCCTTCCCTCTACCTTCTCGACGAGCCCACCACCGGCCTCCACCTCGCCGAAGTGGAACGCCTGCTTTCGGTTTTCTTCGCCTTGTGCGATTCCGGACATACCCTCGTTATCGTGGAACACCATCCCGATGTCATCCGCCACGCTGACCATGTCATTGACCTCGGTCCTGGCGGCGGGGAAAGCGGCGGCCGCATCGTTGCCCAAGGCCCGCCCGCCGCCATCGCCCGGGCTACTGCCAGTGCCACCGGTAAAGTCCTGCGAGACCTGATTAAATGAAGCCACGCCGTCTCAGCCTTGTCCTCCTCGCCATCCACGGCCTGGGGCCCCTTTGCCCGCAGGGCCTCCAGAGCACCGAGCTGCCCAAAGACCTCCGCGTGGCGGAGGAGATGATCCGGGACGGATTGCCCCGCGACGCCGTTAAACGCCTCCGCGCCTGGCTTCAAAAAAATAGCCCACCGCCCCAACCGGAAGCCCAGGTGCTTCTTGCCGAGGCCCTGCTCAAGGACCAACGTGCCCTTGAGGCTATCGCCGCCCTCCCGCAACCACCCCCGCCGGCGATGGCCTCGCGGGTTTTGCTCGTTCACGCCTCCGCCCTGAATGAAGCCGGCCGCTGGAAAGAAGCCCTCGTGGAATGGCAAAAGCTCGACCTGACTTCCTTGCCGGTCAGCCAGGCCCAGCAAGCCCGTCTGGATCGAGCCACCGCCTTGCTGAATGCAAACGAGCGGGAGGCCGGGAAAAAGGATTTGCAGGAGCTGATGGTAAAAGAAGATCCGGTGGCGGACGCCGCCCGGTTGCTTCTCGTGAAAACCCTCCTCGCCGAAGGAAAACAGGAGGAAGCAGAACAGGGACTGGCCTCCATGAAGGAGACCGCTTCTCCGTCCGCTCGGGCCGAAGCTCGCTACTGGCGGGCCGAAATCAGTGCGGCCCGCGGCAAAAGCGAGGAAGCACGGGAACTTTTTCAGCAACTGGTGGAGGATGCCGAGGGCGCGGGACAGGACCTGTTGGCCCGCGCCTGGATCGCCATCGCCCGGATCGACCGTGCCCGCGGCAAGCCCGCCGACGCCACCACTGCTTTGGAAAAAGCCCTGGAACGGGACGGGGACCCTGCAACCTACCTTGCGGCCGCCCGCGAATACCTCGCCGCCGCCCAGGCCAGTCAGTCCTTGCCCACGGCTGCCCTTCGCCTGCGTGATTCCGTCCGGGAACGCGAAAACGACGACGGCAAACGGGGTCGCTTTGCTCCCGCCCTGCTTCTGCTTGGCTCCGCCACCTTGGAGGCCGGCAACGCGGAGGCCGCGGCCGCCGATCTCGACAATCTCATCCAGAATTATCCCGATTCTCCGGCCGTCTCCCCGGCCCAGGTCATCCTGGCCGAGTCCCTCGTCCAACAGGGCCAGGCAGGCGCCGCGCGCGAATTGCTGCGCACCCTCCTCAAAAAACCGGATTTGGCCGCCCCGATCGCCTACCAGGCCCACTTCGCCTTGGGAGATCTTTGGCTGAAGGAGGGGAAGGCTGCCGAGTCCGCCGCCGCTTACGAGGCCGCGATTCGGAACGCCCCCGGGCCGGAAGACGCCCAGCAGGCCCTCTACAATGCGGCCTTGGCCACCGCCCGCGTCCCTGACCCCGTCGGCTTTGCCCGGCTGGAGAAAGATTTTTCCAAAAAGTTTCCGGACAGTGATCGCCGCGCCGCCCTCGCTCTGGAACGCGGCCGGATGCTCGAGTCGAAAGGTGACTCCGCCGCGAGTCGCACTGCCCTTGAAGAGGTTGCCCAGCTGCCCGGCTCAAGTGCCTTTCAGGCCGAGGCCGTTCTGCGCAGGGCCAACTCCCTCCTCCGGGCCGGCAACCTTGCGGAAGCCTCTTTGGCCTTTGCGGATTTCGAAAAGTCTTTTCCCGATTCGCCCTTGCTGCCTCAGGCTCTGGCCTCCGGCATTGAAGCCCGTCTCCGTGCCAAGGAACTGACCGGAACCCAGGCCCGAGCCGAGTTCGCAAAACTTCTCAGCCGCTTTCCCGAAAGCGCACTGGCCCCGGCACTTTCCTTTCAGATCGCCCAGACCCACTACCAGGAAAAGACCCATGGGGAAGCCCTGACCGCCTTTCGGGAAATGGCCAAAAAATTCCCCAACGATCCGCTGGCGGACCATGCCCTTTACTACGCCGGCCTCAGTGCCCTGGCTTTGGGAAACCCGGAGGAGGCGATTAACATTTTTCGCTCCCTGCCTGACAATTCCCCCCTCCGTCCCGACGCGCGCTTGGCCGAGATTGATGCCTGCCGGGTTTCCGGCGATTACTCCGACGGCTTGCAAATTGCCAACTCTCTTCTCGCCAACCGCACTCCGGAGCAGAGGGCATGGGTGGAAGTCAGCCAACGCCGCCTAGCCTGCGAATTTGCCTTGGGCGGCAACGATAAGGCCAACCTGGAGCGGGCGGTCACCACCGCTGAGGGAATCCTCAAAAGTTCGGCAGCCGATGCCTCCGACAAAAACGAGGCCGGCTTCATCAAAGGCCGGTCCCTCGAACAGCTCGGCCGGGAAGAGGAAGCCCTGCAGGCTTACCTGGATGTCCTCTACGGCCGTTTGGGCAGTTCCGCTTCCGGCCCGACACAACCCGAATACCTCTGGTTCGCCCGCTCCGGCGCCGAAGCGGCCCGTATTCAGGAAAAACGCAACGATTTTAAGGGAGCGCTCGCGATCTACCGCATCCTGGAAAACACCGGCGGCCCCAATCAGGCTGCTTTTGCCAAAAAGATCGATGACCTTCGCAACCGCCACTTCCTCTGGTCCGACTAGTAGGTTTTCCATCCGCTTCCGCACCCTGCCAGCCCCGACCGCCTTTGGCCTCGATTGACATCTCCCTTCTGGTAAATAACTTGTGGCTTCGGTTCAGATGTATTTTCCACATGTAAATTCATGAAGCCCAAGTCTTCTTCCAAATCAGGCTCCGCGCCCGCGGGGGAACCTCAAATCGTCCTGCCAGATGGACAACCCGCCCCATCCACCCCTGCCCCCGCCGCCAAGGCCGACCCGGCGGCAGAAATCGCGTCTCTCAAAGACCAGCTTCTCCGCGTCCGGGCCGACTTTGAAAACTCCCGCAAGCGCCTCACCCGCGAGAAAGAGGAATCCCTCAAATACGCCAACCAATCCATCCTCTCCGACTTTCTTCCCCTGCTCGACCACCTTGAGCTTGGCCTACAGGCCGCCGCCTCCGCTCAAGACGTTGCTTCCGTGGTTTCAGGGCTGAAACTTATCCAAAGCCAGTTCGAACGCTTCCTCACCGATCACGGGGTCACCCCAATCGAGGCGCTCGGCAAGCCCTTCGACCCCCATCTGCACGAGGCCCTCGGCCAAGAGCCCGCACCAGGGAACCCGGAAGGCACCGTGCTTCATCAACGTCGCCGCGGCTTCAAGCTGGGCGACCGCCTTCTCCGTCCGGCCAGCGTTGTCACCGTCGCCCCCAACCAAACGGCTGCCTGATCCGTGGCCGCCAAAAAGGACTACTACGAGGTTCTTGGGGTCGGCCGTAGCGTCACCCAGGAGGAAATCAAAAAGGCCTATCGGAAACTCGCCCTGCAGCACCACCCCGATAAACACAAGGGCGACAAAAAGGCGGAGGAGAAATTCAAGGAGATCGGCGAGGCCTACGAGGTCCTTTCGGATCCGCAGAAACGCGATGCCTATGACCGCTTCGGTCACCAAGCCTTTGCTCCGGGCGGGGGTATGCCGGGCGGAGGTTTCCACGACCCCTTCGAACTCTTCCGCGACGTCTTCGGATCCAGCGGCCTGGGCGGCACGATCTTTGGGGATATTTTCGAGGAGGCCATGGGCGGAGGCGGCGGGCGTGGACGTCGCCGCGGCTCCCGTTCCAATCAGGGCGCCGATCTCCGCTACGATTTGGAGATCGATTTTCTCGAGGCCGTCCAAGGCTGCGAAAAAGAAATCACCATCCGCCGCCCGGCCCCCTGCTCTCACTGTGGCGGCACCGGAGCTGCCTCCGGCTCCAAGGTGGTCACCTGCACCACGTGCCGGGGCCAAGGCCAGGTGGCCGTTAATCGCGGCTTCTTTTCCATCGCCCAGCCCTGCCCCAAATGCGGCGGCACTGGCCAGACCATCCAGCACCCTTGCAAACACTGCCACGGCGAGGGTCGTGCGGAGGAAAACGCCCGCATCAAGCTGAAGATCCCCGCGGGGGTCGATACCGGGGCGCGGCTCCGCTCCTCGGGTCAGGGGGAAGCCGGCAGCCGCGGCGGGACTGCCGGAGATCTCTACGTGGTCCTCGCCGTCCGCTCTCATCCGGTCTTCGAGCGGCAGGACGACGACCTCTTTTGTGAAGTCCCCGTCTCCTTCGCCCAGCTCACCCTTGGCGCCGAAATCAGCGTCCCCAGCCTGGATGGGGAATTGAACCTGAAAATCCCTGCCGGAACCCCCTCCGACAAGGTGTTTCGTCTCCGCAGTCAGGGCGTACCCTCTCTTTCCGGAAGGGCCCGCGGCGACCTCCACGTGCGCGTTCGGGTGGAGGTTCCCAAACACCTCACCGCCACCCAACGCCAAGCCCTTGAGCAGTTCGCCAAGCTCTGCGACGAATCCACCCACCCGGAAGGCCAATCCTTTCTCGAAAAAGCCCGCAATCTTTTTAAGGGCTGACCCGTGCCCGGCCACCGCTTTTACCAACCCGACCTCGCTTCCGGCGTCCTCCCCACCGAGGAGTCCCACCACGCCGTCCACGTGCTCCGCCTCCGCGAGGGCGACTCCGCCGCCGTCTTTGACGGCCGCGGCACCGAAGTCCGCGTCCGCTTGAAATCCCTCGATCCTGACCGTGTCTCCTTCGAGACCCTCTCCACCGCCAAGACACCCCGCCCTTCTTGCCGAATCCGTTTCGGCCAAGCCCTTATCAAGCCCGCTGGCATGGAATGGCTCATTCAGAAATTGACCGAGCTTGGCGTCGCCGAGATCTGGCCGATCGCCTCGGAGCGCTCCGTTTCCAAACCGGACGGAGAAAAAAGGATC
>Ga0194124_10005012_pt1 | contig 12551 bp, 7 predicted proteins | sample TA2KigCas0mmetaG_FD_148605 | JGI IMG/M metagenome (GOLD analysis project Ga0194124, IMG submission 148605) | Freshwater microbial communities from Lake Tanganyika, Tanzania - TA2015031 Kigoma Deep Cast 0m | ecosystem: Environmental > Aquatic > Freshwater > Lake | place: Tanzania: Lake Tanganyika...
TAAATTTCATGGCCGTAGGTTTACAGGTACAACGAGAAGGGCAGGGTAATTCGTATGCCAAGGGTTGAATTTCGAAAATGGGGGCATAGGTAGGCTAGCGGCAGGGATTGAACAGGGTAGAGCGCAAGGCCGGCAGCGCCGGGGCCGCGAGCTGCGGAGGCGACTTTAGGAGCCACCGCAAAGCCGCTGGCCCCGCCGCTGCCGGACGCGTACTACCCGTGAAAGCCCGGCAGCCGCCCCAAAACAACCAATGGATTTTCAAAATTAAAGATTGCGAAGGGTTTTTAAGCTGTCGCCCAAGACGATAAAGGCCAAGACCACCGATAAAATGGCTAGGCCGGGTACCAGAATAAGGTGCAGGTTGCCGGAAACTAAAAAATGCCGGTGGCTTTCCATCATATTTCCCCATGTTGGTGCCGGTGGCTGTACCCCCAGGCCCAAAAAACTGAGTCCGCTTTCAATTAAAACGGCTCCGGCAAAGTTGGCTGCCGAAACCACCAGCAAGGGACCGCGGATTCCGGGTAAAATATGCCTCCAAATAAGCCTCCATGTTGGAATTCCCAAAGCTTTTCCTGCCAAGGCAAAATCCCGTTTTTTCAATCCTATAATTTCGGCCCGGCTAACCCTTGCGATGTCGACCCAGGTTGAAAGGCCCACCGCCAAAAAAGTGGGCAGCCAACCTTTGCCCAAGGCAATGGTAATGGTCATTACCAGCAAAAGGGTAGGTACAGACCAAGTCAGATTGACAATAAAACTTAAAACGGCATCAACCTTGCCCCCAAAAAAGCCGGCAAGGGCTCCCACAGCCAATCCGATGACTAAGGCCACCATAACGGAAAGCCAACCGATGCCCAACGAAATTCGCCCGCCGCGCAGCAGTCTGCTCCAAAGGTCCCGACCAAGGGGGTCGGCTCCCAAAATGAATCTTCGGCTATGGATTTCAACTTTTTCTTGGGCCGATATCCATTCGCTGGAAGTTCCAGAATAGCCATGAAATCGAAACAAGGTGCCGCCCTTCATTTCGGTTTTTGAGTGAAAGGGGATTGAGGGGCCCTTGTCGGGGTAGCCATCGATTAGGTTTCCTTTGCTTAGGCTATCGCGTTGCAGCACCGCGAATTGGATTTCTTGGCCTGGGGCTGCCAACTTGCAGGGTAGGCATTGACGGTTGGCGTTTGGGCTGGGGTCCATGCTGAGCCAAGGAGAAAACAAAGCCAGAAGGCTTACCAACAGCAGATATAAACCCGCCACCACTCCGGCCGGCTTGCGCAACCAGTATTTAAAAGCTTGGCGTGTGGGCGAACTCATAGTACAATGGGCAGCGCAAGTTACCAAACTTTCTTGGCCTCGCGCCAAGGCATACAAATCCAAGCCAAGGTTGGCAGCAGGGGAATGTACAACCAATACAGCAGTGAAAGGGCAATCCGTTGAAAAATACCCCTAGTGCCTCCGCCCGAAAGCAATAGGTCGGCCATGGTTTTTAGAGCAATAAGCAGGATTTTTTGCCAAAGGGAGCCAGGCAGCAGCAGAAAAATAAGTCCTGCCGCATTTTGGCCATAGATAAATAAGGAAACCGAAATGGCTGCAGGGTTTCGGAACAAAATAGATTTTCCGGCCCAGCGTAGGCGTTGTTTTAGGGCAAGGGCTAGGGTTTTGGCTCCCCTAACCTTCAAATTAGGACAAGGAAGGGTTTCGACCGAGTGGGTTCCAAAGTGTGAAATGACATGGTGCAACAAAAACACATCGTCGCCTGAGCTGCCGGGGCCTAGGCAGGAGCGCAGGGGGTCAGAGAGTCGTTTTGACCGTACCGCCAAGGCGGCGCCGCTGCATAAAAAGGGAAAACCCCAGCCGGCCATTCCAGCGGCGGTAAACATATTGGCTCGAAAATCTTCTGGGCCTAGGGCATTCCCCATCAACCTTGGTAAACCGACCACCAAAATGGTATGCTCAGAAACTTGGTTCAGGGCCTTTTCCCAATCGACCATGCAGGCTTCGGTCCATTCAACATCGGCATCGGTATGCAGGCTCCACTCAGCAGGATTGTTCTTCCAGCCCGTAATGAGCGCGTCTTTTTTTCCTTGGCCATCATTTTGAAACAGGGTTGCTTGCTGCTGTTCTAAAAGGAAGGGGCCAGAATCTGAGGAGTGGTCGTTAATCCATAAAAAGAGGGATTTTCGGTGTGGGGGCGTATGGGCAAAAAAGCGTTGGATGTTGTTGGCCTCGTTTCGGAAAGGCAGCAGCCAAGGGGAGGGGGGAGTTTGGATTTGGTGTCGAGGGTTGCAGCCAGCGGCGTTGTAAGCGAAAGTTCCCTGTAAGCAGGAAGAGAAGCCAGCCAATCCAGAGGGCGATCAAAAGGGAGGGCAGCATCATTCCTTGGGAGGATTTTTTAATAAAAAATAAAATCCGGGAATGGCCGGCAGGGCCAAATTAATAAGCCACAACAAAGTAGAAACCAGAAGAGCGTGTGCAGGGGCAATCCCGATTTTACCCAAAAACAGAACCGAAAGGGAGCCACGTGAGGCCAGTTCAGTAAAAGCAAACGAAGGCAGCAGGGCATTTCCGAAAAAGATGAAAGCCACTGCTGGAAAAACGAGGTATAAAGGCAGGTTGATTCCCAAGGTCTGCAGGCCGATATACCACTGCATCAAAAACACCAAGTAGCGCAAAAAAGCCCATCTCAAACCGCTAAGCCAGTTATTAGGTCGGATTCCTCGGCCTGCCTTCTTGAGTTGGTTTTTGAATCTATTGGGAGCCCATCGGTAGGTTTTGCGGATGGCCAAAGGCAGCTTTAGCAGGAAAAACACCAGTAAACTAAGTCCAATCAAACGGATAGCCCACCGAAATGGGAGTAAATAGGATGGAAAAACCGAATCGGGTACCCAGTATTCCCAAGCCAGTGCTCCCCCAACCAAGGTAGCACAAAGTTGGGCAAGGCTGCCTACCATTGCCGAGGTTCCCAATGTCCAACGGAGCTTTTGGGGAAGGCTTAAAATTCGTCCTATCCATTCACCGGTACGGTTGGGCGAAAAAAGTGCCGCTGCCATACCAGCCAAAAACACCCTAAACCAGGTAAAAAAAGGAATGCCAAGTAAGGGCGGGGATAAACTCCTCCATTTGTAAATTTCTAAGGTCCAATTGAGGGGTGCCAGAATCAACAAAAGGCAGAACCAGTTCCAATGAATTTGAGGCCAGATTGTGTGGGGGAAGCAAGAGAGCATGAACATCAAATACCCGAATGAGCAAAGAGCAAGAAATGCCTTGACTATGAAAAGCCCATTTGGAACGGTATATTTGTATTTCGCATTCAACCGCGTAAAAGTAACCAATCCTTCAGGCTTGCCCAACCCCCAACGCATACTCGGAATAGACCCTGGCACCACCATCATGGGATTTGCACTAATAGAGGGGCAGGGAAAGGGTTCGCCCGGGCTAATTCAAATGGGGCAATTTAAATTGGATACCCGCCGAGAGCACTTTGAGCGCTTATTGGACATTCACCGATTTATATTGGAACTTATACGGACACACGAACCGGGGCAGTTGGCCATAGAGGCCCCCTTTTTCGGGAAAAACGTACAATCCATGTTGAAATTAGGCCGGGCACAGGGGGTGGTTATTGCCGCGGCCTTATCGTGTTCCATACCTGTTTATGAATATGCGCCAAGGGAGGTGAAACAAGCAATAACAGGTCGGGGAGGAGCCGCCAAGGGACAATTGGCTGCCATGCTACACCATTTAATGGGCGAGTTGCCCCAGGGTTTAACCGAAGATGCCACCGATGCTTTGGGCGTGGCGGTTTGCCATTCATTTCGGCATTCAGGGCCATTGGAATTGCCCAAGCGCACAAAAAACAAAAGTCTTGGGGCTGGCAAAAAGGGGGGCGCATGGACCCAGTTCTTGCAACAGAATCCAGACCGAAAATGCTAAAGTTGAGGAATTGGATTTGCAAGGCAAATAAAATTAATGTAAGTTAGAATCCTAAACGAAAAAGGGGAATGGATACTCAACAATGGATTGGTTTAATTGGTGTTGTTGCCTATTGGCTTTTCAGGGCATACACCGCTTCGAAAAAGGGCTCAAAAACGGCTCCAGCTCCGGATTTAAAGGCCCCCAAACCAGAAGTAAAACCGCGAACAGAGTCCCCCAAGCCCTTGGAACCCATGGCGCCAAGCAAGCCGGCCGCCGAGCCTACCTACCCATGGGAATCGGTCGAAAAGGAATGGATGTACGAAGAAGAAACCGTTCAAACGAACGCATTTAGTTACGAAGACCCGGTGGTAGTTGAAAAGCCAAGGCCTAAAACGCTGCCTCAACTTCAGGTTAGCGAAAATGAGGTTAAGAAACTAAAATTTAAGGGCTTTAATGGCCGTGATGCTGTTATATATCAGGCAATTATGAATAGGCCTACGCATTAATTGGTATAAAATTTACATGATTCAGGCATGAACCTATTGTTAAAAGCCCTTAAATATCTACTTTTACCCACACTAATTTTAGGACAGGTTATGCCTGCCTTATAGGATATAGGATATGATTAAAAAATTACTTCCGCTGCTATTGCTTCTGCTTTCCTTTCAAGGAAGCCTTATTGCCCAGGGTTCAACCGGCGAATTGAAGGGTGTTGTTAAAGACGATAAGGGGGAACCGTTGCCCTTTGCCAACGTAGTTTTAATGAAAGATGCGGTTCAGGTGCGTGGTGCCTCTACCGATATGAACGGGACCTATTGGATGAAGGCTGTGCCTGCTGGCAAGTACCAATTGGTTTTTTCTGCCATTGGCTTCAATAAGTTGACCAAGGGGATTACAGTAGAATCGGGCGGCAACATCACTTTCGTCGATGCTCAGTTGCGTTCGGAAACCATCGTAGTAGAGGGCTATGATTTTGTGGAAGAGACGGTTCCTTTGATAAAGCGCGATGAAACCATGGTTCGTACAACCATTCGTCGAGAAGATATCTTAAAATTGCCCGGTCGTAGTCCATTGTCTGCTGTTACCACAGTAGGTGGCGTGTTTAGCCGAGACGGTGAAATTGGAAACATTCGTGGAGCCCGTTCTGGAGCTACTATTTTTATTGATGGTGTTAAAATTCGGGGCGGTTCTGCCAATCTGCCGCAACAGGCGGTTGAAGAAACTCAGGTTATCTTGGGAGGTGTGCCAGCAGCGTTCGGCGACGCAACCGGGGGTATCATTTTGTTGACAACGCGCGGAATATCCAACAAGTGGTTCGGAACCGTTGAGGGCCGCACCTCTCAATTTTTAGATAACTATCAGAACCATTTGTTTAGTGGCGCGGTGGGTGGTCCCCTTATTAAAAAGAAAAACAGGGAAGGAGTAAAAGTTCCGGTTGTTGGTTTTCTTGGCACGGTTGAGGGAGGCTACAGCGGAGATCCCTCGCCAGTTGCGGGAAAGATTTGGCGTGTAAAACCCAATGTGCTGCAAAACATTCAACAAAACCCCATTCGTTTATCAGAAACGGGAACGGGAGCACTTTTAAATGCTGAGTTTTTGCGTCAGCAAGATTTTGAAACCATTCGGGCTCGACAAAATGTGGCCAGTTCTTCATTGAATATTCAAGGTAAAATTGACGTGTTGGCCTCGGAACGCACCATAATTACTGCGGGCGGGTTCGTGAATTTGTCGCAGGGTCGTGGTGGTCGTGACGGAGGAACCTACACTTCTTCCTTGTTTAACTGGGAAAACAATGGAGAATCAACCGATTTCACATGGAATGCTTGGGGGCGTATAACCCATCGTTTTGCAAATCCTAGCGACTCATCCAACAAGGGTTTACGCAACGCTCTTGTATCGTTGCAGGTTGATTACCTGCGTGGGGCTGGAACATCTCAAGATGTTTTACACAAGGATAATTTTTTCAATTATGGGTACGTGGGTCGATTTGAGACCTTTCGGGCTCCTGTTTATCCAACCTATGGTTTAGATCCTAAAACCAACATGTCGGGGTATCTTTTTGGAGGTTTTGTTGATACCATGGTTACTTATCAGCCGGGTTCATTGAATCCTACATCTTCTGCGATTACAAGTCAGTACTACACCTTATTTGACAATCCGTTTGGAGTTTACAATAATTTGCCCAACATACAGCAAGGCGGGGCATTGCTAAATGGACAGTCGCCACGAAGCATTTACAACCTGTGGTCGCATCCGGGCACTCAATTCAACGGGTACAGTATTTCCGACAACAACCAGTTTAGGGTAGTTGGTCAAGGTTCGGCTACCATTGGAGACCATGATTTTCAATTGGGATTTGAGTTTGAGCAACGGAACGATAATTTTTACAGTCTAGCTCCCGTTGGTTTGTGGCGGTTGGGCTGGCAGTTGGCCAATCAACACCTTGGTGTAATTGATACTGCCGCTCCTGCTCCTGTGTACGATCCAGTAACAGGGGTTTTTAAAGATACCATCAACTATCCTGCATTGTACCGAGAAAACGAGCAACGCACAGCAGAAACCGGATACAAATTCGGGGTTGGTCAGGCCTTTTTTGATTGGAATTTGCGTCAGCAACTTGGCTTAAACGCCGATGGTCTTGAAACCATTGATGTAGATGAGTTGGATCCTTCTACCTTCCGCCTCAATATGTTTAGCGCCGATGAATTGTTAAACCAAGGAAACAATTTGGTTACCTATTGGGGATATGATGTTTATGGCAACAGGACGACTCAAAATGTAACTTTTGATGACTTCTTTACGGCCAAAGACCAATATGGCAACTTTACCCGCCCAATTGGGTCGTTCCAGCCCATTTATTTGGCTGGTTACCTTTCAGACAAGTTTTCGTTTAAAGACATTATTTTCAACGTAGGTGTTCGGGTAGACCGTTTTGATGCGAACCAGTCGGTTCTTGCCGACCGCTTTTCATTGTACCGTACCCGAAGCGCAGCTGAAGTAACAGAATTGAATGGCAACAGCATTTCGCACCCTGGAAACATAGGAAGCGATTATGTGGTTTATGTGAACGACCGTCAAAATCCCACTCAAATTTTGGGTTATAGAAACCAAAATGTTTGGTACAATTCCAACGGAGAGGTAATCAACGACCCTGCATTACTTCGTACCACTTCCGGTCGGGTTCAACCCTATTTGGTCGATGCTGCTGACGATATTCAAAGTGCAGGTTTTACTCCATCTGGAGCATTCCGCGACTACGATCCGCAGATCAACATCATGCCTCGGGTTTCTTTTAGCTTCCCAATTTCAGATAAAGTAGGTTTTACCGCTTATTATGACGTGTTGACTCAGCGTCCTTCTGGAGCTGTTCGCTTGAATCCGCTTGATTATTTCTTTTGGGATAATGCTTCGTACAACTCAGGTGGAACCTTTTTCAACAATCCGAACCTTCGTCCTGAGCGTACTACCGATTTCTCATTGGGTTTCCGTCAGTTGTTGACCCCTTCAAGTGCACTGAAAATTTCAGCGTTTTACCGTGAACTGCGCGACATGATTGCTTTGGTTCGGGTAAATGAAGCGTATCCTCGTACCTACGGCGGTTGGGACAACATCGACTTTGGTACCGTTAAGGGGGTAACCTTTGAATACGAGCTTCGCCGGACGGGTAATTTAAAGCTTACTGCTACGTACACCCTTCAATTTGCTGATGGAACAGGTTCTGACAATACATCGCAATTGAATTTGGTAAACTCGGGCCAGCCCAACTTGCGCACCACAGTACCCACCAATTATGACCGCCGACATTTATTTACAGCTTTCTTGATTTATCGATTTGGTGGAGAGGAAAAAGGTCCTAATAAATACAACGGGCCTCAATCTTTGAAATTTCTTCTGCAAAACTTTGGCGCCAGTGCCACACTTCGGGGTGGCTCAGGGGTACCTTACAGCGGTCAATCGAATTTCACAGGTACTCAGTTGCTTTCAGGTGGAGGCCAGGCTTCTTTGGAGGGGTCAATCAATGGGAACAGGTTGCCATGGGAGTTCGGTGTTGACTTAATGGTTGATAAGGACATCAATATTTTCTGGGGTAAGAAGAAGGAAGGAAAAGACAACGACAGCCGTAAAAAGTCAACCCTTAACCTTTATCTTCAGGTCTTAAACGTATTTGACATTCAAAATACCATTGGCGTATTTGCAGCCACAGGGAATGCCGATGACGATGGGTATTTGACTGCCCCTCAATTCCAGCCGTTTATCAACGGTCAAATTGACCCTGTTGCCTTCCGCGACATGTACACGTTGAAAGTAAATGACCCCCGCAATTTTAGCCTTCCACGCCGCATGCGTATTGGCGCCATCTTGAACTTCTGATTGATTCCAAAATGTTGAAGTATATTTCGTTAAATCCCATTCTTATGAATAAGGTCCGGTCTATTTTCGTTTTCTTAATGTCGGCCTCTTTAGCTGTACCTGCATTCGCGTATAAGCGCGGAGGAGAAACAGGTGGAAAGGCTTCCCCTGGCCCCGACAAGAAACTGGCGGCGGATTGTTTGCCGCCTTCTGCCTCGGCCGAATTGAACGTGAACAACGTTCGTGCCTTGATCCATTCAGGGGGCGATATGTGGTGGGATTTGGTTCAAAATGCCCGATATGAAATCCCCAAAGGTTCTGGTCGCCACTCTATGTATGTGGGTACGCTGATTATTGGTGGTCGTGATGCCAATACTCAAACCCTTAGGGTTGCAGCTCAGCGTTATCGTTCAGGTGGTGTTGACTATTACACGGGTCCTCTTGACATTCTTGGTACTGCTGAAATTGATGCTGAAACCTGCGATTTGTATGATCAATTGTGGGCTATTTCTCGTTCTCAGGTTGAGCAGTTCCGGCTGTGCAATTGCATTGATCCCGATGATCCCAGCTGCGAAGGGTATCAAGTTCCCGAAGTTATTATGAAATGGCCTGGGAATCCTGTCGTTCAGGCCGACGGGCAGCACCTGAATATGCAATCGCTTTTGGCTCCGTTTTACGATGCCAATGGGGATGGAGTTTATCGGTACGAAGATTGCGACTATCCTTTCTATGACCTTGACAACAATGTGGATTGTTCTTCTGACCGTTCGGCTTTCCTGTATGGCGACTTTACGTTATGGTGGGTGTTCAACGACAAAGGAAATATTCATGGCGAATCTCAAGGGGATCCTATTGGTATGGAAATCCGGGCCCAAGGGTTTGGTTTTAACACCAATGATGAGATCAACAACATGACCTTTTACAACTACGAATTAATTAACCGCGGAACGACCACTTTGTCTTCTTGCTACTTTGGAGTGAATATTGACTCGGACATTGGCGGAGCAAACGATGACTATACCGGTTGCGATGTAGAGCGCGGTTTTGGATTCATGTACAATGGAGATGCCAACGACGAAAATTTTTCGGGCCAACTTGGTTATGGCAGCAACCCACCTGCAATCGGTATTGATTTCTTTGAAGGACCCTATTTGGATTCCAATGGAGTTGCAGAGGTTTTTAACCCATTAGACATTTCAAACCTTACAGATACCACTCGTTTTAGCAGCGCTTTTGCAATCAATGGATTGGGTTTCAACGACACCATTGCCGACAATGAGCGCTTTGGAATGCGACGCTATGTGTATTACAACAACCCTGGAACGGGCCCAACCCGCGACCCAAGTACAGCGCCGAACTACTACAATTATTTGCGCGGATTTTGGTTGGATAATACCCGGATGGTTTATGGTGGCGATGGTTACCCCACTCCCGGTAATGGTTCTACCAACATTGTAGCCGATTTTATGTTTCCTGGTGATTCCGACCCATTCAACTGGGGTACCAAAGGGATTGATCCAGGCTTTGACTGGAGGGAACAAAATACGGGTGCAGCCGACAACACACCTGGCGATCGCCGTTTTATGCAATCTGCGGGTCCTTTTACCCTAAAGCCGGGTTTGGTAAACGACATTACCATCGGTGTGGTTTGGGCAAGGACATCTTCTGGCGATCCTTACGAATCGGTAATCAAGGTGTTGAGCGCCGACCAAAAGGCCCAATCGCTTTTCGAAAACTGTTTCCGAGTTTTGAATGGTCCCGATGCGCCTGATTTGAATGTTCAAGAACTTGACAGGGAATTGGTTCTTTTCTTAACCAATAAAGCAACATCAAACAACTATTTAGAAGAATACGAGGAGTTGAATTATTTCATTCCTGAGTTTGAATTGAAAACAACACCAGTTACAAAAGATACGACGGTCTATTCGCCAGCTTGGTCAAGACTGATTATCGACAATGGCGACACCTTGTTTGTCTTCAACTCTACCCCTATCAATGGATTTAATGCCGACACAACCATCCAATTGTTCGATGGCAATGGGAACGTTGTTGGTACCCAGTATGGATTTAACACCAATCCTAGTTTTCCAGTAATTACAACCATTAACCTAGGAAATAAAATTGATTCTGTTTTCAACGACAGAATGATTCGTTTTCAAGGTTATATGATTTATCAAATTAAGGATGCAACCGTTACTGCTTCTGACATTTTTGCCAGCGATGGAAATACCAAAGCTAGGTTGGTGGCTCAGTGCGATATTCGGGATTTTGATGCCAATGGAAATCCCATTGGCCGAATTGTGAATTTTGAATTTGATGAGGAACTTGGTTTTTCAATCCCTAAGGTTAAGGTGAACGGAAGCAACGAAGGAATTATTCACTCCTTCAACCTTAAAGAAGACCAATTTGCTTTGGGCGATAAGCGGTTGGTGAACCATAAGAAGTATTATTACATGGCTTTGGCCTATGGATATAATAATTACAGGAATTACGACCCCAACGATCCCTTGCAACTTGATGGACAAAAGGAACCCTTCTTCTTGGGCCGTAGGAACATTAAGGTTACAACGGCCATTCCACACATACCCGTTCCGGAGTTGAACGGAACGGTGCTTAATGCTTTGTATGGTTCAGGTCCTCAAATTGTTCGGGTAGAAGGCCGAGGTAACGGTGGAAACAACCTAATGTTGACAGCTGAAACGGAGACCAAGATTTTGAATTCTCCTAATCATCGGGCCGACACGTTGGTGTACGACTACGGAATGGGGCCTGTAAATGTGAAAGTGATAGATCCCCTAAAGGTTCGGGGTGGCAATTACCAACTTCGGGTTATTGACGCAAATTCAGGAGCGGATGGAACCATTAATCCCAATGCTCGTTGGGTATTGCTTGAACCAGGAAGTCCATTCGGAGACACAGTGGCTTTGTCAGAAAAAGATATGTCAACCCCATACGAGCAAATTATGTATGATCGCCGAGATATACCTGGAATGGACCCATTCCTTGGATTCTCGATTACCTTAAATCAGGTTACCAATCCAGGGCCAGCTTATACGGTGATTAATGGTATTTTGTTTGATCGCCGCGAAATTGAAAACGGATTTATTGCGGCAACTGCTTCAAATTCTCAGCCTGGAAATAACTGGCTTGGATTTTTTGGAGACCAGAACACCGGAAATGCCGGAAACTGGATTCGCTCCGGCACAACCGATTCTGAACAGGATCCTCAATGGAATTCAAACTTTATTGAGTTGGTTGTAAGTGGCAATACTCAGTTGTTATGGATGGACCCCGATGCCTCTTTTGAACGAAACATTTCATTCTTTGGCGGAGGAGGCATAGTACCCTATATGTTGACGAGTTCGGCCAGCATCTACCAAGATGAGGACCAAAACCAATTGCCGGCTCACCAGTTGGCCTCGGGGGCCATTGTTAGCATTGAAGGGCGTGTCATTACCGCCGCAAAAATGCCCAACATCCTGCCTTCGGTTGATTTGGTTTTGACCAGCGATCGTTCAAAATGGACCCGCTGCCCTGTTCTTGAAACCCAAGATTTCTCGGCCTTGGCCTACAAACATCCAAGTTTGGCTACAGGTCCCGAAAAACTTTCTCTCCGCCACAGTCCTTCCGTTGATAAAGACGGAAAGTTTGCAACGATTGGAGGCGGCAGTAGTACCAATCCCGATGCCGCAAACTATATTTCAGAATGGGGCTATTCTTGGTTCCCTGGTTACGCTATTGATGTGGAATCAGGTCAGCGTTTGAATTTGGCTTTTGGCGAAGATTCGTACCTGTCTGGAAACAATGGACGGGATATGCTGTTCAATCCTTCTGTGGTAGATTTTACAACATTGGAAGGCGTCATTTCAAACTTTGGAGATTTTCTTGCGGCTGGAAAACACTATGTGTATGTTTTCGGCGCGAATGCTCTTGAACAGCCCTTTGCTGCCATGCCAGGTTATGACGCAGGTGCTACGATGAAAGATTATTTGTTGGACAATACAGGAAAACCCCGCAGTGTTATGCCATCAAGTGTCCAACGTAATTTGTGGAGAAGCTGTGCCTGGGCAGGTATTCCTTATCATGCCAAAGGAACCAATTGGCTGAGCAGCGATATCCGGTTGAGTTTGCGTGTAACCAAACGCTATCAAACTGGCTTGAGTGGAGTTCATACCGTTGCTAATCCGTCGAACAACAACCGTCCGATGTACAACTTCTCGATGGACAAATTGACTCCAACCATTGGCGACAATGCAGCTGCCCGTGCAGCGCTTGATTTAATTCAAGTTGTTCCT
>Ga0194124_10005013_pt1 | contig 12551 bp, 11 predicted proteins | sample TA2KigCas0mmetaG_FD_148605 | JGI IMG/M metagenome (GOLD analysis project Ga0194124, IMG submission 148605) | Freshwater microbial communities from Lake Tanganyika, Tanzania - TA2015031 Kigoma Deep Cast 0m | ecosystem: Environmental > Aquatic > Freshwater > Lake | place: Tanzania: Lake...
GGCGTCGTCGCCGATGCCGACGCTCACTCCTCCCCGCACGCCCACCCGGGCGGCGATGCGCCGGATCAGCTCGAGCTCGCCGTCCATGTCCCGACGCTACCAGCCACCCCCTTCGGTGCTCGGCTACAGTCCTCCGCCGATGATCGACGAGGACACAGTGCGCCATGTGGCGCGCCTCGCCCGGCTGCGGCTGGGGCCCGAGGAGGAGAAGGCGATGCAGGAGGAGCTCTCGGGCATCCTCCAGCACATCGACGCGATCCGGTCCATGGACCTCGACGGCGTGCCCCCGACCACCCACGTGATCGCCCTCGAGAACGTGCTGCGTGCCGACGTGCCGCGCCCGAGCCTGCCGCGCGTGGAGGCCCTGCGCGAGGCCGACGACGTCGTGGATGATGCCTTCGGCGTTCCGAGGATGGACTGATGGCCCTGCGTGACCTCACCGCCGCCGAGCAGGTGGCCGCGCTGCAGGCGGGGGAGACCACCTCGCTCGAGTTGGTGGACGCCCACCTGCAGGCCGTGGACGCCGACCCGGTGGAGGCCTTCCTGGCGGTCGACGCGGAGGGCGCCCGGGCGCGGGCCCGTGAGATCGATGCCCTTCCCGAGCGCCCGCCGCTGGCCGGCGTGCCCATCGCCATCAAGGATGCCCTCTCCACCCGCGACATCGTCACCACATCCGGGTCGCGCATGCTCGAGGGCTTCCGCCCGGTGTATACCGCCACGTGCGTGCAGCGGCTTGAGGACGCCGGGGCCATCGTGCTGGGCAAGACCAACATGGACGAGTTCGCCATGGGGTCGAGCACCGAGAACTCCGCCTACAAGAACACCCTCAATCCCTGGGACCACCAGCGCGTGCCCGGCGGGTCGAGCGGCGGCTCTGCCGCCTCGGTGGCCGAGCGGCAGGTGCCGTGGTCGCTCGGTTCCGACACCGGGGGATCCATCCGGCAGCCCGCGGCGCTCTGCGGCATCGTCGGCATGAAGCCCACCTATGGCGCCATCTCGCGCTACGGCCTCATCGCCTTCGCATCATCGCTTGACCAGGTGGGCCCCTTCGCCCGAACGGTGGAGGACGCCGCCCTGCTGCTTCGCCACATGGTGGGCCGCGATCCCATGGACAGCACGTCGCTCGACTGGCCGGGTGAGATCACCCTGCCCACCGCCACCGACCTCGCAGGCCTTCGCGTGGGCGTGGTGGAGGAGCTCACGGAGGAGGGCGTGGAGCCCGGAGTGCGCGCCGCGCTGGACGCCTCGCTGAAGACCATGGAGGACCTCGGCGCCACGGTGGTGCCGGTGAGCCTGCCCAGCGCGCTGAGCGGCCTGGCCACCTACTACGTGCTGGCGCCCGCCGAGTGCTCGTCGAACCTCGCCCGGTTCGACGGCATCCGCTACGGCCACCCGGTGCCCGCCGACAACCTGCTCGACCAGTACGAGATGACCCGCGGCCAGCTGTTCGGACCGGAGGTTAAGCGCCGCATCATGCTCGGCACCTTCGCCCTGGCGTCGGGCTACTACGACCAGTACTACGGCCGTGCGCAGCGCGTGCGCACGCTGATCGTGCGCGAGTTCGACGCGGCATTCGAGGACGTGGACCTGCTGGCGTCGCCGACCTCACCCACGGCGGCGTTCCCGCTGGGCGACCGCACTGCGGATCCATATGCCATGTACCTCGCGGACGTCTGCACGATCCCCGTCAGCCTCGCGGGCCTGCCCGCCATCTCGATCCCGTGCGGCCTCGCCGACGGCCTGCCGGTGGGCCTGCAGCTTGCCGGGCCGGCATTCAGCGAGAACCGCCTGCTCGACGCCGCGTATGCCGTGGAGAAGGCCCTGGCCTTCGACACGCGTCCCCCGGGGCTGGCCACGTGAGCGAGTTCGAGCCGGTGATCGGCGTGGAGATCCACGTGCAGCTCTCCACCCACACCAAGATGTTCTGCGGGTGCGAGCTGTCGTTCGGCGATCCGCCCAACGTGCACACCTGCCCCGTGTGCCTGGCCCACCCCGGCGTGCTGCCGGTGGTGAACGAGGAGGCCGTGCGCCGCGCCCTGAAGATCGGCCTGGCGCTGGGCTGCGAGATCGCCCCCCGCTCCATCTTCCATCGCAAGAACTACTTCTACCCGGACCTCCCCAAGGCCTACCAGGTGAGCCAGTTCGACATCCCCATCTGCGGCCGGGGCGAGTTCGTGGCCGTCAGGGATGATGGGTCCGAGCTTCGCGTGGGCATCACGCGCGCGCACCTCGAGGAGGACGCCGCCAAGCTCACTCACCTGGGCGGACGACGCGCCGGCGCCGAGGATTCGGTGGTCGACTTCAACCGTGGCGGCACCCCGTTGGTGGAGATCGTCACCGAGCCCGACCTCAGGTCGGCATCAGACGCCGTCACCTTCCTGCGCCAGCTGCGTCAGGCGTTGCTGTTCCTCGGCGTGAGCGACTGCTCCATGGAGGAGGGCTCCATGCGCGCCGACGCCAACGTGTCCATCCGGCCGGTGGGCACGCACGCGTTCGGCACCAAGACCGAGCTCAAGAACATGAACTCCTTCCGCTTCCTCGAGCGGGGCATCGAGGCCGAGATCGCCCGGCAGGAGCAGATCCTGCGGGACGGCGGCCGGGTGTCGCAGGAGACCGTGCACTACGAGCCCGAGACCGGGCACATCACGTCGCTGCGCTCCAAGGAGGAGTCGCACGACTACCGGTACTTCCCCGAGCCCGATCTCGTGCCCGTGGCTCCGGATCCCGCGTGGGTGGACGACCTGCGCGCAGGCCTGCCCGAGCTGCCGCTGGCCGTGCGCCGGCGAATGGTGGAGGAGATGAGCCTCACGCCCGAGGACGCCGAGGTGATCACCGAGAGCCCAGAGCTTGTGGCCTACTTCATGGACGCCGCTGCGCTGGCCGACCCCAAGGCCTGCGCGAACTGGATCCGCGGCGAGCTGCGCGCCCAGCTGCGCGAAGCCGGCATCGAGCCGTGGGAGTCGAAGGTGACCCCGGCGCACATCGCCGCCCTGGTCGACCTGCTGGCGGCGGGCACCATCGCCGTGCCGGCCGCCAAGGAGGTGCTGGCGGGCATGATCGAGACCGGAGACCAGCCGGCAGCGGTGGTCGAGTCAAAGGGCCTGGGAGCGATGGACGGGTCGGAGCTGGCGGCGATCGTGGCCGAGCTGGTGGCCGCCAATCCGGACCAGGCCCAGCAGTTGCGCGACGGCAAGGACAAGGTGCTGGGCTTCTTCGTGGGCCAGGCGATGAAGAAGACGGGAGGCCGCGCCAACCCGCAGGCCGTCCAGACGCTCGTCCGGGCCGCTGTCCTGGGCGACTGACCGACCCCAGGGCCGGGGCACGATCGGCCCCGGGGCAATTCCTCCGGTCGCCGGGGCAGCGTGGGGAACCGGGGCTTCGCCCCGGAGCCATGGCGGCACTGGTCCTTCCTGCGGAAATGCCCCGGGGCCGATCGTGCCCCGGCGTGGGGTATGCTCCCGCGCCGTGACCCAGCACACCCTCTCCGTCCTCGTGGAGAACAAGCCGGGCGTGCTCTCGCGCGTCCCCGGGATGTTCACGCGACGTGGCTACAACATCGACTCGCTCGCGGTGAGCCCCACCGAGGATGAGCACCGCTCGCGCATGACCATCACCGTGGACGCCTCGCGCTTCCCCGTGGAGCAGATCACCAAGCAGCTCGACAAGCTCGTGAACGTGATCAAGGTGCGCGACCTCGACCCCGAGAACATGGTCGCTCGTGAACTCGGGCTGTTCAAGGTGACCACGGTGGGCACCTCGCGCAGCGACATCCTCGCCCTCGTGGACATCTTCAAGGGCGAGATCGTGGATGTGACGAGCGAGTCACTGATCATCCAGGCCACCGGCACCACCGCGGAGCTCGAGAACCTCGAGGAGCTCCTGCGGAACAACGGCCTTGTCGAGATGGTCCGCACCGGCGTCGTGGCACTCGGCCGCGGCGACAAGACCACCTAGCCGAAGAAAGACCAGATGAGCGACGAGCTGAAGATGATCTACGACGCCGACGCCGACCTCGGCGCGCTGGGCGGCAAGAGCGTCGCCATCATCGGCTACGGGAGCCAGGGCCACGCCCACGCGCTGAACCTCAAGGATTCCGGCGTGGACGTGGTGGTGGGCCTTCGCCCCGACTCGGCATCGGCCGCGAAGGCCACGGCCGACGGCCTCGAGGTGCTCTCGCCGTCGGCGGCCGCCAAGAACGGCGACCTCGTGATGATCCTGGTTCCCGACGAGATCATGGGCGACGTCTACGCCCAGGAGATCGCCGACGGCCTCGAGCCCGGCAACATGCTGCTCTTCGCCCACGGTTTCGCGATCCACTTCGGCACCGTCACCCCGCCCGAGGGCGTGGACGTCGCCATGGCCGCCCCCAAGGGCCCGGGTCACCTCGTGCGCCGCCAGTACACCGAGGGCAAGGGCGTACCCGGCCTGATGGCCGTCGAGGTGGACGCCACCGGCAACGCCGACGCCCTCGTGCGCGCCTACTGCAAGGGCATCGGCTGCACCCGCGCGGGCGTCATCCCCACCACCTTCCGCGATGAATGCGAGAGCGACCTCTTCGGCGAGCAGGTGGTGCTCTGCGGCGGGCTCACCGAGCTCGTGCGCGCGGGCTTCGACACCCTTACCGAGGCCGGCTATCCGCCCGAGCTGGCCTACTTCGAGTGCCTGCACGAGGTGAAGCTGATCGTCGACCTCATGTACGAAAAGGGCATCGCCGGCATGCGGTACTCCATCTCCAACACCGCGGAGTACGGCGACCTTACGCGCGGCACGCGCATCATCACCGACGACACCCGCGCCGAGATGCGCAAGATCCTCGCCGAGATCCAGAGCGGGGAGTTCGCCAACGAGTGGATCGCCGAAAACAAGGCGGGGCTGCCCAACTTCACCGCCACCGCGGAGGCCCAGTCCAACCACCCCATCGAGGTGACCGGCAAGAAGCTCCGCGGCATGATGGACTGGATCGACACCGAGTTCTGAGCCCGGGGGGCTGCCGCGCATGAATCACCGTCCTCGGATACTCGTCACCGAGAAGATCGCCGATGCCGGAATCGAGGTGCTCCGGGCGGTGGGCGACGTCGACCTGGAGCTGCAGTGGTCTGCCGACGAGCTGGCCGAGCGCATCGCGCCCTACGACGCCCTGGTGGTGCGCAGCGCCACCAGGGTGACGGCCGCCCTCATCGCCGCCGCGCCCGGCCTGAAGGTGGTGGGTCGCGCCGGCACGGGTGTCGACAACGTGGATGTGCCCGCGGCCACCGAGCGCGGAATCATCGTGGTGAACGCCGCGGGCTCCAACGCCGTCTCCGCGGCCGAGCACGCCATCGCCCTCATGCTCGCCCAGGCCCGCAACATCCCGCAGGCGCATTCCGCGCTGGTGGACGGCCGCTGGGAGCGCGCGAGGTTCGGCGGCATCGAGGTGACCGGCAAGACCCTCGGGGTCATCGGCTTCGGCAACATCGGCCAGCTCGTGGCCGAGCGCGCGATGGGCCTCGGCATGCGGGTGGTGGCCTACGACCCCTTCGTGGCCGACGCCCGTTACCGCGAGATGGGCGTGGAGAAGGCCGAGTCGCTTGACGGGCTCTATCCCGAGTGCGACTTCATCACCCTGCACGTGGCGTCCACGCCCGAGACCCGCGGCTTCATCAACGCGGATGCCCTGGGAAAGATGCGCGACGGCGTGCGCATCATCAACGACGCCCGCGGCGATCTCATCGTCGAGGCCGATCTGGTCGCCGCGATCGAGAGCGGCAAGGTCGCGGGCGCCGCGATCGACGTGTTCCCCGAGGAGCCCGCCACCGCGAGCCCGTACTTCGGCGTGGACGGCATCATCGTCACCCCGCACCTGGGCGCATCCACCGGCGAGGCGCAGGAGCGCGCGGGCGTGGCATGCGCCGAGCAGGTGGCCGCCGCGCTCACCGGTGGCATGGTGACCAGCGCCGTCAACATCCCGGTGGTATCGGCCGAGACCATGGCCACAGTAGGCCCCTTCCTCCCCCTGGCCGGCCACCTCGGCCGCCTTGCCGCGGGCATCGCGGGCGGCATCACCGACTCCATCGAGGTCATCTGCGAGGGCGAGATCGCCGAGCACGACACCCGGCTGCTCGTCACCGCGGTGCTCGCCGGCGCGCTCACCGGCCACACGGTGGAGAGCGTGAACATGGTGAACGCCGCCGACCGTGCCCGCGAGCGCGGCATCGAGTGGAGCGATTCAGCCACGTCGGTCTCGCGCGACTACACGAGCCGCCTCAAGGTGCAGATCGGCGACGTCTCGGTGGCCGGCACCACCGTGGGCAGCACCTCGCGCCCGCGCCTGGTCGAGGTTCTGGGCCAATCGATCGAGCTCGAGCTCGCCGATCACGTGGGAATCCTCCGCTACGCCGACAAGCCGGGCAAGATCGGCACCGTCGGCACGGTGATCGCCGGCCAGGGCATCAACATCGCGTCCATGGCCGTGGGCCGCTCGCTCGAGGGTCAGGCCACCATGGGCGTCACGGTGGACACCCCGGTGCCGCCCGAGACCCAGGCCGCCATCGCCGAGGGCGCCGACGCAGAGGTGTGGTTCGTCGAACTCGACGTGTAGTGCGCCTGCTGTTGCCGAGATCGACGAGTGCGCTAGTCTGCCGGGCGATGTGCGTCACCGCGAACACCAACCTCCTGGCCGGTCGCGGCACGCTGGGCGCCCTTCTGCTCCTTCCCCGCTAGGGGAAGCGCTTCGACACCCACGCCCGGATGCGCCGGGCACAGGATCAGTCCACACGAGCCAGGAGGAGGCCCCCGTGCCGGCCGACGACGCCAGCCGAGATGACGCCAAGCGCGTCACGTTCTTCGATACGACCCTTCGCGATGGGGAGCAGTCGCCGCGCATTCACCTGAACCTGCGGGAGAAGGTGGAGATCGCCCAGCAGCTCGCGCGCCTCGGGGCGGACGTGATCGAGGCCGGCTTCCCGATCTCGTCGCCGGGCGACCTGGAGGGCGTGCAGGCTGTGGCCCGTGAGGTGGAGGGCCCGACGATCGCCGGCCTGGCCCGCGCGAACGAGAAGGACATCGCCGTGGCGTGGGAGGGCGTGCGCGACGCAGGGAAGCCGCGCATCCATACCTTCATCGCCACGTCCGACATCCACATGGCGCACAAGCTGCGCATGGATCGCCCCCAGGTGCTGGCCACCGCCATCGACGCCGTGAAGCTCGCCGTGAGCCTGAGCCCCGACGTGGAGTTCTCGTGCGAGGACGCCACGCGGTCCGACCCGGCGTTCGTGGCCGAGGTGATCGGCGCGGCCATCGTAGAGGGCGCGGGGACCATCAACATCCCGGACACCGTGGGTTACACGATGCCCACGGAGTTCCAGCGGTTGCTCATTGAGCTCTATGAGCGCGTGCCGTCGCTGGAGGACGTGACGCTGTCGGTGCACTGCCACAATGACCTGGGCCTGGCCGTGGCCAACTCGCTGGCCGGCCTCGAGGTGGGGGCGCGGCAGGTGGAGGTGTGCGTCAACGGCATCGGCGAGCGCGCGGGCAACGCCGGCCTCGAGGAGATGGCGATGATCCTGCGCACGCGCGCCGAGGACCTCGGCGGGCTGTGGTCGGGAATCCACACCACCGAGATCACCAAGGCCAGCCGCATGGTGAGCCGGCTCACCGGGTATGAGATCCAGCCCAACAAGGCGATCGTGGGCCGCAACGCATTCGCGCACGAGGCGGGAATCCACCAGCACGGCGTGCTCGCCAACCCGCTCACCTACGAGATCATGGATGCCCAGAGCGTGGGGCTGATGCAGAGCGAGCTGGTGCTGGGCAAGCACTCCGGCCGCCACGCGCTGCGCCAGGCACTCACCGACCTGGGCTACGAGCTCGACAAGGACGCCCTCAACGAGGCCTTCCGCCGGTTCAAGGCGGTGGCCGACCGCAAGGGCGAGCTCACCGCCATGGACCTCGAGGCGCTGATGGAGGACGAAATGCGCGTTGACCACGAGCACCAGCTGGAGCTGCGCGACATCTCGTTCAGCGGGGCATCGGGCGACAAGGCGCGCGCGCAGGTGACCGTGCGCAGCACCGACGGCACGGAGTTCTCGGGCGAGGCCGAGGGCGATGGCCCCGTAGCCGCGCTGATCGGCGCGATCGACGCCGCCGTGGGCTCGGCGGGCACGCTGCTGGAGTACTCGGTGTCGGCGGTGACCGACGGCCCCGACGCCCTGGGCGAGGCCCGCGTGCTGTGCGAGCTGAACGGCAGGCAGTTCACCGGCCAGGGGGTGTCCCCCGACGTGCTGGAGGCCAGCGCCATCGCCTACCTGCGCGCGGTGACCGCCAGCAGGAATGCCGACACTACCGAGAGGATGGCCGAGAGCGGCGTGTAGCCGCGCGGCCGGGAACGACAGAGAGGACCAAGGCAGTGGGCAAGACCCTGTTCCGGAAGGTGTGGGACCTCCATGAGGTCGTTCCCGAGAGCCCCGACGGCCCGGCGATCCTCTACATTGACCTGCACCTCGTGCACGAGGTCACCTCGCCGCAGGCGTTCGACGGCCTGCGCATGGCCGGCCGCGCCGTGCGCCGCCCCGACCGCACCCTCGCCACCGTTGACCACAACGTGCCCACCGTGGGCCGCGAGCTGGGCATCGAGGACGAGCTCTCGCGCCTGCAGGTGGAGGCGCTCGAGAAGAACGCCGCCGAATTCGGCATCCCGCTCTTCTCGCTCACCAGCCCCCGCCAAGGCATCGTGCACGTGATCGGCCCGGAGCTTGGGTTCACCCAGCCCGGCATGACGATCGTGTGCGGTGACAGCCACACCTCGACGCACGGCGCCTTCGGCGCGCTGGCCTTCGGCATCGGCACCAGCGAGGTAGAGCACGTGCTGGCCACCCAGACGCTGCCGCAGGGCATGCCGCGCACCATGCGCATCAACTTCGAGGGCGAGCTTCCCCGGGGCGTGGTGGCCAAGGACCTCATCCTCGGCGCCATCGGCCAGATGGGCGTCGCGGGGGCGCCGGGCCACCCCGTGGAGTACGCCGGGCCGGCGATCCGCGGCCTCACCATGGAGGGCCGCATGACCGTGTGCAACATGTCCATCGAGGGCGGCGCGCGCGCCGGAATGGTGGCGCCCGACGACACCACGTTCGCCTACGTGGAGGGCCGTATGGCCGCGCCGGACGACTTCGCCGCGGCAGTGGGGCGCTGGCGCGACCTGCCGAGCGACCCCGACGCGGAGTTCGACCGCGAGATGGACGTGGATGTTCCGTCGCTGGCCCCGCAGGTGACGTGGGGCACCACCCCCGGCATGGTGGCGCCCATCACTGGCCGCGTTCCCACGCCCGGGCAGTACGACGACCTCACCGACCAGGAGGCCGTGCGCAGGTCGCTCGAGTACATGGGCCTGCAGGGGGGCGAGGCGATGGAGGACATCGCCATCGACACGGTGTTCCTGGGCTCGTGCACCAACGGTCGAATCGAGGACCTTCGCGCCGCCGCCGAGGTGGTGCGGGGCCACACGGTGAAGGACGGCATGCGCGCCATGGTGGTGCCGGGCTCGATGGCCGTCAAGGCCCAGGCCGAGGAAGAGGGCCTGGACGAGGTGTTCCGCACGGCAGGGTTCGAGTGGCGCGACGCCGGCTGCTCGATGTGCCTGGGGATGAACCCCGACATCCTCGAGCCGGGCGAGCGCTGCGCCAGCACCAGCAACCGCAACTTCGAGGGACGCCAGGGCAAGGGTGGCCGCACCCACCTGGTGAGCCCCGCCATGGCCGCCGCCGCGGCCATCACCGGGCACCTCGTGGACGTCCGCACCTTCGACGTCGCCCTCGCGGGCGCATAGGGGAGGCCGAAATGAAGCCCCTCACCATTCCCACGTCGAAGGTGGCCCCGCTCGACCGGGCCGACGTCGACACCGACCAGATCATCCCGAAGCAGTTCCTCAAGCGCGTCGAGCGCACGGGGTTCGGCGAGTTCCTGTTCTTCGACTGGAAGGACGAGGACTTCTACATCCTCGACCGCCCCGAGTACGAGGGCGCCCGCATCCTCGTGGCCGGCCGCAACTTCGGCTGCGGGTCCTCGCGCGAGCACGCCCCGTGGGCGATCCAGGACTACGGCTTCGACGTCGTGATCGCGCCGTCGTTCGCCGACATCTTCCGCACCAACTGCACGAAGATCGGCATGCTGCCCGTCATCCTTCCCGGGGATGACGTGCGCACCATCATGCAGGAGGCCATCGACCAGCCCGGCACCGAGATGACCGTCGACCTCGAGGAGTGCGTGGTGGCCTTCCCCGATGGCCGCGCCGTGGAGTTCCACATCGAGGACAGCGTGCGCGACCGCCTGCTGAACGGCTGGGACGACATCGGCCTCACCATGCTGAAGGACGCCGACATCGCCGCCTACGAGGCCTCGCGCGAGCGCCAGGGCCCGGTCACCACCGTCCTGCTTTGAACCACGTCCGAGACGAACGAAGGAACCGCAATGCGTGAGGTCAAGGTCATACTGCTGCCCGGTGACGGCATCGGGCCCGAGGTCATCGGCGAGGCGCGCCGCCTCGTGGACCACGTTGCGCACCTCGACGAGATGCAGGTGGACTGGGACTCCCACGCGGTGGGTGGCTGCGCCATCGACACCCACGGCAAGCCCCTGCCCGATGGCGTGATGGAGGAGTGCCAGGCGGCCGACGCCGTGCTGCTGGGCGCGGTGGGCGGGCCCAAGTGGGACACCACCAACCCCGACGACCCGCGCCCCGAGCAGGCGCTCCTGGCGCTGCGCGCCGGCCTGGGCTTGTTCGCGAACCTGCGGCCGGTCAAGCCCATCCCGTCGCTGTACGAGAGCAGCCCGCTGCGCACGGAGCGCATCGAGGGCACCGACTTGCTGGTGGTGCGCGAGCTCACCGGCGGCATCTACTTCGGCACGAGCGGCCGGGAGGGCGACAGCGCCTACGACACGTGCACGTACAGCCGCGCCGAGGTGCGCCGCGTAGCCGAGGTGGCGTTCGAGTCGGCCCTGGCCCGCCGCGGCAAGGTGACCTCGGTCGACAAGGCCAACGTGCTCGAGAGCTCGCGGCTGTGGCGCGAAGAGGTGATGCGCGTGGCCGAGGAGCATCCCGACGTTGAGCTGGAGCACATGCTGGTGGACAATGCCGCCATGCAGCTGGTCAGCCGCCCGGCCGACTTCGACGTGATCGTCACCGAGAATATGTTCGGCGACATCCTCTCGGACGAGGCCGCGATGATCAGCGGCTCCATCGGCCTGCTGCCCTCGGCGAGCCTCGGCGGTCACGGCCCGGGCTTGTACGAGCCCGTGCACGGGTCGGCCCCGGACATCGCTGACCAGGGCATCGCAAACCCCATCGCCACCTGCCTTTCCGCCGCGATGATGCTGCGGTACTCGCTGGACGCCCCCAGGGGCGCGGGCGCCATCGAGACCGCCGTGGACCAGGTGCTCTCGCTGGGCCACAGCACGCGCGACCTGGGCGGCGGGTGCTCCACCCACGAGATGGGCGAACTGCTGATCTCCGCGGCGGGGTAGACTCCAGCTGATACGCGGGCAGCCGAGCCCGGGTCAACCACACGACGAAGGGCCGTCGCAGTATGGAAGCCGACAAGATCTGGATGAACGGGTCGCTCGTGGACTGGGCAGATGCCACCGTCCACGTGCTCACGCATGCCCTTCATTACGGCACGTCGGTGTTCGAGGGCATTCGCGCCTACGAGACCGGGGACGGCCCCGCGGTGTTCCGGCTCGACCAGCACCTCCTGCGCCTCGAGCGCTCGGCGGCGCAGTACTACATGCCCCTGCCGTTCTCGCACGAGGAGCTGCGCACCGCGGTGCACCAGGTGATCGCAGCGAATGGCCTGCACGAGGCCTACATCCGGCCCATTGCCATGCGCGGGTACGGAGTGATGGGGCTCAACCCCGTCGAGGCTCCCGTCGACATCGCCATCGCCGCCTGGGTGTGGGGCGCCTACCTGGGCGAGGACGGCATGAAGCACGGCATCAAGGCCAAGATCTCGAGCTGGCGGCGCATCGGCAACAACACCATCCCCGCCACGGCCAAGGCCGGCGGGCAGTACCTCAACTCGATCCTCGCCAAGATGGAGACCCAGCACGCGGGCTACCAGGAGGCCATCCTGCTCAACGAGCTCGGCATGGTGACCGACGGCTCGGGCGAGAACATCTTCATCGTGAAGGACGGAGTCATCAGCACGCCGCCCATCTCGGCATCCATTCTCGAGGGCATCACGCGCAACTCGATCATGGAGATCGCGCGCGCCGAGGGCTACGAGGTGGTGGAGCGCGACCTCGCGCGCGCCGAGCTGTACCAGGCGGATGAGGTGTTCGTCACCGGCACCGCGGCCGAGGTATGCCCGGTGCGGTCGGTGGACGACCACCTCGTCGGCGAGCCCGGCCCCGTCACCTTGCGGCTGCAGCACGTGTTCCACGAGGTGGTGCATGGCCGTGACGCCCGGTGGGTGCACTGGCTCGAGCACGTGACAGCGGCGACGCCGGCGGGCTGATGGAACGCATCCTCCTTTATGACACCACGCTGCGCGACGGCATGCAGCGGGAGGGCATGAGCCTCTTCC
>Ga0194124_10005019_pt1 | contig 12542 bp, 11 predicted proteins | sample TA2KigCas0mmetaG_FD_148605 | JGI IMG/M metagenome (GOLD analysis project Ga0194124, IMG submission 148605) | Freshwater microbial communities from Lake Tanganyika, Tanzania - TA2015031 Kigoma Deep Cast 0m | ecosystem: Environmental > Aquatic > Freshwater > Lake | place: Tanzania: Lake...
GGGGGAATCGTGGGCTGGCCGGTGGTCGGGCTCGTCGTCGGCGAGCCGTGGTGGGGCGCGGCGATGGCGGTGTTCGCCGTGACTGTGCTGCTCACGGCGCCTGTCGACGGCGACCGGGCCGGTTGACGGACATCCCTCATGCATGTGCCGGAGGCCGGGACGGCCCGAGCAAGGCGAGGAACTCGGCTTCCGACAGCACGGCGACGCCGAGCTTCCGCGCCTTGTCGAGCTTGCTGCCCGGATCGGCGCCGGCGACGAGGTAGTCGGTCTTCTTCGAGACGCTCGCCGTCGCCCGGCCACCGGCCCGCTCGATCGCCGCCTCGGCTTCGTCGCGTGACAGCCCCACGAGCTTGCCGGTGACGACCAGCACCTTGCCCGCCAGTGGGCCCGACGCGGCCGGCCGTCCCGCGGCCGGTTCGCCGAGTTTGCGCCGCGATCGTCTCTCGCCCGTGGTCACCGGTCATCCACTCGTGGACCGTGGCGGCGATCACCGGGCCGATCTCCTCGACCGCCGCCAGCTCCTCGGCGCCCGCCGCCTGGAGCCGTGCGATCGTGCCGAACCGGGCGGCCAGCAGGCTGGCGACGCGCGGGCCGACGTGGCGGATACCGACGGCGTTGAGGAGCCGTGCCAGGCCGCGCTCCTTGCTGGCGGCAATCTGCCCGACCAGATTCTCGGCCGACTTCCGCCCCATCCGCTCGAGCGGCTCGAGTTGTGCAACGGTGAGGTCGTAGAGGTCGGCACAGTCGCGGACCAGGCCGGTGGCGACGAGCTGCTCGACGAGCTTGTCCCCCAGCCCCTCGATGTCCATCGCGCCGCGCGAGGCGAAGAACCGCAGCCGCTCGCGGACCCGTGCCGGGCAGGCGAGGTCGGGGCAGCGGATGAACACGCCGTCGGGGTCGCGGACGAGCGCCGTGCCGCATTCGGGGCACTCGCTCGGCGGCACCCACGGGGGCGGATCGCCGCGGCGGAGGTGCTTCTCGACACGGACCACGTGGGGAATCACCTTGCCCGCCTTCTCGACGACCAGCACGTCGCCGACGCGGACGTCCTTGCGGGCCACCTCGTCGGCGTTGTGGAGGCTGGCACGGCGCACGATCGTGCCCGCCAGCTCGACCGGCTCGAGGTCGGCGACGGGCGTGACGGCGCCGCCGCGGCCGACCTGGACGCGGATCGCGGCCAGGGTCGTCGTCGCCTCGAACTTCTCGAACTTCCAGGCGATCGCCCAGCGCGGGGGCTCTTGGCGGTGGCGCCGAGGCGGCGCTGCTGCGCGAAGTCGTCGACCTTGACGACGAACCCGTCGACCTCGAAGTCGAGCGTGTGCAGCTCCTCGATCAGCGCCGTGCCATGCTCGACGAGCGCCTCGAGCGAACGGAACGAGCGCGTCTGCGGCGCCACCGGCAGTCCGCCGGCAACGGCCCAGGCCAAGAGGCCGGTCTGGCAGTCGACGCCGAGGCCGGTGGCGTCGCCGACGCCGTGGCACAGGAAGCGGAGCGGCCGCCGGGCGCACTCGCGTGGGTCGAGGAGGCGGATGCTCCCGGCGGCGACGTTCCGCGTGTTGGCGTAGGGCTGCTCGCCACGTGCGGCCTGGGCCTGGTTGAGCGTCACCAGGTCGGAGTTGGCCATGTAGACCTCGCCGCGGATCTCGACCGACTCCGGAGGATCGGCCCTGGCGAGGCGCAGCGGCACCCCGTGGATCGTGCGGACGTTGTGGGTGATGTCGTCGCCGACGGAGCCGTTGCCGCGGGTGGCCGCCCGGGTGAGCAGGCCCGCGTCGTAGCGGAGGGCGACGGCGACCCCGTCGATCTTCAGCTCCAGGACCCAGGTCACGTCGGTGGGTCCGGCGTTGTCGGTGGCGAGCAGCTTCTCGACGCGCTTTCCCCAGGCGAGCAGGTCGGCGGCATCGTATGTGTTGTCGATCGACAGCATCGGCGCCCGGTGCCGGACGGCGACGAGCCCGGGCACCGGCTCGCCACCGACTCGCTGGGTCGGGCTGTCGGCGGTGACGAGCTGCGGATGCTCGGCCTCGAGGCGCTGGAGGCGGGCGACGAGGATGTCGTTTGGTCGCGGTCGGAGATCTCCGGCCGGGCGGCGACGTGGTAGCAGCGGTCGTGGTGGCGGATCTGCTCGCGGAGCCGGGCGATCTCGGCTGCCGCGCCGCTCACGATCCGCCCGCTCCGGCTGATTCGGTGCCGGCCGCTGCCGGCGCACCGGAGTCGTCTCCCCGCCGCTGCCGCTCCTCACGGAGCAGCCGGCGGGTCTTCCGGTGGCCCAACTCGTCGACGGCGATCGAACCCGCGGTGCTGATCGCCAGGAGGAGCAACTCGCCGGCGAGGATCGCCGTGCCGTGGCCGCTCATCAGGGCGTCGAACGAATGGGCCGAGGCGAGGGCTGTCGGACGCACGCCCCGGAGCACAGACACGCAGTAGCTCGCCGCGGTCAGCGTGAACGCGATCCCCACGATGCCGAGCAGGACCGTGAACGGATTGGTGCGCGGGCGGGGCATGGGTTTCCTCCGGCGATGCCGCCAGTATAGCCCTGCTTCCGGCGGTCAGGCCGCCGCCGCACGCGTTACGAGCGCCCCGGCGGCGGCGAGCACCGCCTCGGCGTCGATTCCCGCCATCGAGCGGCTGTCGGTCTTGCGGTCGGGCCACGCCGGCCGCAATGCGGCGGGGGGTTCGACGACCGCGTGCCCGGCGCCGTAGGGGCCGTTGCGGGCCGCCGGGACCGGTCCGAACAGGCCCACGCACGGCGTGCCGACGGCGGCCGCCAGGTGCAGCGGGCCGGTGTCGCTCGAGATCATCAACCGGGCCCGGCGGCACAGCTCGCCGAGATCCTGGAGCGTCGTCGGCGGCGCGAGGCGGGCCGCGCCGCCAGCGGCGGCGACGATCCGTTCGGCGGCTGCCCGCTCCCCCGGGCCCGCCCACGTGACGACCACCGGCACGCCATGGCCCCCCGCGCGGGGCCGCGAGGCCGCGGGCGACCGCCGCGAACCGCTCCTCGGGCCAGAGCTTCGATGGCCAGCCGGCGCCGGGATTGACGAGCACCGGCGCGGCGGCCAGCCCTTCGTCGGTGAACCAGCGTTCGATCCGTTGCTGGCTCACCGGCCAGCGCGGCATGTCGAACGTCTGGCCCGCGGCGCGGATGCCGAGCGGGGCGAGCAGGTCGCACGCGCGCTCGATGACATGCGTGGCGGACGATGATACGCGGTGGGTGGCCAGGAGCCAGGAGCGCTCCCGTCCCTCGGGGGGCGCCGGCGCGATCCGCATCGGCGCTCCCGACAGCCACGCGGCCAGCGCGCTTTTGAGCAGCCCCTGGAGGTCGATCGTCACGTCGGGGCGGAAGGCACGCAGGTCGCGGCGCAGCCGCCACACGGCGCCAGGCGACCGCGACCAGCCCCGCGGCAGGCGGAACAGGTGGTCGACCGCCGGGTGCCCGGCGAGGACGTCGGCCGCCCGTCCCTCGACGGCCCAGCCGATCGTCGCCTGGGGAAACGCCCGCTTCAGCGCCACCGCGACCGGGATCCCGTGGATCACGTCGCCGATGGCCGACAGCTTGACGATGACGATCGAGCGGGGCGCGGGCATGGCATCCTGCCGGGGCCGCTGGGTCGGGTGGAATGGCGGGGAATCTTCACGGGAACCGCCGGCTGCGGGCAAGGGCAGTTGCCGGCCGGTCGGGCCCGGGGGTCAGGCGGGTCCGGAAATACCCGCGAGCGTGCACAGCACGCTTCCGGCGACCGCCGGAGGGCAACTCCACACGAGGAAGAAACAGGCCTCACGGACGAGGCGTTCGGCGGGATGACCGACGACGAATCCGGCTCCCTTGGCGGCCGTCAGCGCCGCCTGCGTCGCCCGCAGCGCCAGGCCGGTGGCCCTGGTTCGCAGGGCATCGCGGGCCTCCGGGCCGATCCCCGTCTCGGCGGCGCGGGCGAGCTCGGCACCGATTGCCGTGGCCTCCGCGCCGAGCGCCGCGGCGATCGGGGAAAGTTCGGCGCGGTCGGCCGCCTCCCGCGCCACCATCGCCACCGCCGCCCGTGCCGTCCCCAGCGCCAGCGCGATCGTCGCCAAGCCGCCGGCGCGCGGGCCGCCGGGCGGGGCCTCGAGCACGGCCGACGGGCTGACCGCCGCCAGGCCGACGGTCGTCGTCCGGCTCCCTGACAGCGCCAGTAGTTCCATTGGCGGGTCGATCCGCACCCCGGGGGCCGCGGTGTCGACGAGAAAGAACCGGGGCACGCCGTCGGCGTCGAGGGCGCCGGTGACGAGCGTGTCAGCGCGGTCGGCGCCACTGACCCATGGGCACTCGCCGTCGAGGCGCCAGCCGCCGACGCCGCTGCTGGCCCGGACCGCGGCCCGGCCGAGATGCCGACGGCTGGTCGTGAGCTGGGAGATCCCGATCGTCGTGAACCGCTCTCCGCGGGCGAGCGCCGGCAACTCGCGGGTGCGCACCGCGTCGTCGGCGCCCTCGACGAGACGGACGGCGGCGGCCCACTGCGACAGCACCAGCGCCGTCGTCAGGCACTGCTCGGCGACGGTGGCGAGGAGGTCGAGCCGGCGGCCTTCACCCGCGCCGGCACCCCCGTGCGCGACCGGGACGAACTCCCCGAGTGTTCCCGCCGTCGCCAGGGCGGCGAGGCTGCCGCTGTCCCATGGCCCGACCGCGGCGGTCCGTCCGGCGCGTGCGGCGAGGGCTTCGACGAGACGGTGGTCGGCGCCGGCAGTGGTCAATTGGTGTCGTGCCGCGGGCGTGCTGTCGGGCCCGGTCCGCGGGGGTCGAAGCGCGTACCCGGCCGATCCCGACGACGAGGATCGCGGCACGCGACCCGCTGCGGGCACGCTCGCCCCGCCGCGTCTCGACGAGATGTCTCCCGAGCGGCTGTACGACAAATGCCTCGCCCTGGCCCGCAACCTGTGGTGGAGCTGGCATCCCGAGGTCGGCAACATGTTTCGGGAGATCGACCCGGTCCGCTGGCGCCAGCTCGACCACAACCCGATCGCGTTGCTGGCCGAATTCACGCCGGAGCGGCTCGAATCGCGGGCGGCAGAGCTGGTCCTCTACAGCCGCATCAACCAAGCGTACCGGCGACTCAAGGAATACCTCGCGGCCGGCAACACCTGGAGCACGATCCACGCCGGCGTGCTCGGTTCGAAGCCGGTGGTCTCTATTTTTCGGCCGAATTCGGCGTCCACGAGTCGATCCCGATCTACTCCGGCGGCCTCGGAGTGCTGTCGGGTGACCACATCAAAAGTGCCAGCGGCCTGGGCATCCCGCTGCTGGCCGTCGGGCTGTTCTACGACCAGGGCTATTTCAAGCAGTACCTCGACATCGACGGTTACCAGCACGAGGAGTACCTGCAGAACCGCGTCGACAATCTGCCGATCGAGCCGGCGCTCGGCGCCGACGGGCAGCCGATCCAGGTGACGATCGACACCCGCTCCGGGCCGATCCACGCCAAGGTCTGGAAGCTCGCGGTCGGCCGTGTCGACCTGTACCTCCTCGATTCGAACGTCGAAGGCAACAAACCAGAGGACCGGCAACTCACCGCCCGCCTGTACGGTGGCGATAACCGCGTCCGCATCCGCCAGGAGCTCGTCCTCGGCATCGGTGGCGTCCGCGCTGTACGGGCCTTGGGGATCGTGCCCGGCGTCTACCACCTCAACGAGGGTCATTCCTGCTTCGCGATGCTCGAGGCAGTCCGCGGCCGCGTCGAGCGCGACGGCTATTCGTTCGACGAGGCGATCCGCCAGGTGGCCCGGCAGACGGTGTTCACCACCCACACACCCGTGCCGGCGGGCCACGACCGGTTCGACGGCAATCTCGTCGAAGAGCACCTCGGGCCGATGCGCGACGCCTTGGGGATCTCCCACGAGCAGTTGATGGGGATGGGACGGGTCGACCCGCACAACCACGGCGAGCCGTTCTGCATGACGGTCCTCGGGCTGAAGCTCTCGCGCCGTGCCAACGCCGTCAGCGCCCTCCACGGCCATGTCAGCCGCAAGATGTGGGCCCCGCTGTGGCCGCTGCGGGTCGAGGAAGAGGTGCCGATCGGCCACATCACCAACGGCGTCCACGTGCCGAGCTGGCTGAGCTGGCAGATGCTCCAGCTCTACGACCGGCTGTTTCCCGCCAACTGGTTCCGGCGGATGGGTGAGCCGGATGTCTGGCAGCGGATCCACGACTGCGACCCGGGTGAGTTGTGGGAGACCCACTACGCGCTCAAGAACCTCCTCCTCCAATTCGTCCGCCGCCGGGTCGCCCGGCAGTGCCGGCGGCGCGGCGAGTGCGACGAGGCGGTGGAGAAGGCGCGGACGGCGCTCGACCCCAACGTGCTCACGATCGGCTTCGCACGCCGGTTCGCGACCTACAAGCGGGCCGACCTCGTGCTCTCCGACCTCGACCGGCTGATCGAGCTGATCAACGACCCCGACCGGCCGCTGCAGATCATCTTCGCCGGCAAGGCCCATCCGGCCGACGAGCCGGGGAAGAACCTGATCCGCCGGATCGCCAACCTCCGCCACGATTCGCGAACCCATGGGCGGATCGTGTTCGTCGAGGATTACGACATCAACGTCTGCCGCCACCTCATCCAGGGTGTCGACGTTTGGCTCAACAACCCGCGGCGGCCGCTCGAGGCCTCGGGCACCAGCGGCCAGAAGGTGGTCCTCAACAGCGGCCTCAACTGCTCGATCCTCGACGGCTGGTGGGCCGAGGCCTACGACGGCCGCAACGGGTTCGCGATCGGGCGCGGTGAGACCCACGCCCACGACGAGATCACCGACCGGCGCGACGCCGACGCGCTGTTCGAGGTGCTGCGGACCGAGGTGATCCCGACGTTCTACGACCGCGACGTCGACGGCCTGCCGCGGGCCTGGATCAAGATGATGATGAACTCGATCGCCTCGCTGGCCTGGCGCTTCAGTTCCCACCGGATGGTGATGGATTACGCCCGGTCATGCTACGTGCCGGCCGCCGGCGGCGTGTCGTGTGACATGGCCAGCCGCTGACCTATCACGACGGGGCGTCAGGGAGCCGGTGGGGAAGCTGCGGCCGGTTCGGCGGCGGGCGGCACGCGAGCGGCGAGTCCGTCCCGCGGCGAGCGGCAAACTCGATCTCCTCCTGCCAGCGGGCCTCCTCGGACCGCGCGGCGGTGGCGGCGGCGGCGGCACCATCGAGCGCCTCGCGTGCCGCGGTGGCCGTCCGCTCCGCATCGCGCAGTGCCGCCGTGGCTGCCTCGAGCGCCGCGGTCGCGGCATCGGCGGCCGCGCGGGCGGCAGCCTCGGTGGCCGCCGCGCTGCCGACGGCCTCCCGCGCCACCGCGAGCCGCTCCGCCAGCGCGGGCGGATTGGCGTCGAGCTCCCCGAGCGCCGCGCCGCTGGTGGCGTCGAACGACACGATCCGGCCGTTGAAGTCGGCGGCGACGACGGCGCGGGAGTCGTCGGTCACCGCGACGCGCAGGCCGATGTCGGACAGCCCCTCCCAGGTTTTTTCAGTAGGTTTTTTCAGCCCGCCCATCGACGGTCCACGACTTCACGCGCCGGTCGTGACCGGTGCTCACCACGCGCCCGTCGCCCGTCCACGCCACCCCTTCGACGCCCCCCGGGTGCGCGTCCCATCCCTTGAGGAGGTTTCCCGATCGGGCATCCCACAGCTTGAGCGTGCCATCGGCCGAAGCGCTGGCCAGCGCCGCCCCGTCGGGGCGCCAGGCGACCGCGGTGACCGCCCCGCGATGACCGCGGAGCACGGCATGCTCGCGGGCCCCGGCGGTCTCCCAGACGAACAGATTGCCGGCACGGTCGCCGGTGGCGAGCAGCGTGCCGTCGGGGGAGAACTCCAGCGCCATCACCCAGTCGGTGTGACGGTCGATCGTCGCCTCGACATCGCCGTCGGCGGTGCGGATCAGCCGCACGACTTTCGCCGGACCTCCCAGCGCGATCACGCGTTGGTCGGCGGAGATGTCGGCGGCGAGGACCTCGTCGAATTCGTTGCCCCCCTCGAACAGGCGTGCCGCGGTGGCGACATCCCAGACCACGACCCTGCCGCTCTGGGCGGCGATGCCTCCGCCGACGACGAGCAGTCGGCCCGACCGGGAAAAGCGCAGTGTCCGCGCCATTCCCTCCGGAAACGGCAGGACACCCGCCAGCGCGCGGCTGTCGGTGTCGAACAGCAGCACCTGCCCGCGCCCGCCGACCGCGGCGACGGCTCCATGGGGGGAGACTGCCAGAGCGGTCACCGAACCGGGGCGGCTGCTCGTGGAAAGCGGCTCTTTGGGGAGCCGCGGTGGCAGCACCTTCGGGCCCTCGGGGCGCAGGCCGACGGTCGCCAACGCCGTCATCCCCGCCGGGCGCGGCCGTGCCGGTGCCGAGCCGTCGCGTTCCGGCGCCCCGGCGGCGATCCAGCGCCGGACGATGTCGAGCGCGTCGGCCGGGATCCGGTCCGACTCCGGCGGCATCTTCGGTTCCGACGCGTGACTGACCAGTTGCCACAGGTACGAGGCGTCGGCATCACCCGGGGCGACGACCTCGCCGGAACTGCCACCGGCGAGTGTCGCCGCGTAGCCCGACAGGTCGAGACCGCCGCGCTTGCGATCGGGGTTGTGGCAGCTGCAGCACTTCTCCCGGAAGATCGGCGCCACGTCGCGCTCGAACGTCGGGGCCGGCGGGTCGGCGGCCATCCCCGCTCCGGCCGTGCCGGCGAGGAGCAGTGCGGCCGCCGCATGGACGACAGGGCGGGATGGCATCAGTGGTTGAAGACGAATTCGGGGGAATTGAGCAGCGCCCAGAAGACGTCGTCGAGCGCCTGGCGGGGGTCGGGTGACTGCAGCACCAGTGCGATCGTCTCCTGACGCTCCCGTTCGGTGGGGAGCCGGCAGTAGCAGCGCAGGAACAGGTCGTCGAGCACGGCCGTCGGCGTCATCCCCTCGGCGAGCAGCCGGGGCACGACCTTGCCCTGGGCGATCCGATCGTGGGCGGCGTCGCCGTTGAGGAGATGGAGCGCCTGCGACAGGCTCGGATCCATCCGCACCGCGCAGGTGCAGACATCACATCCTCGCGCGTCGCCCGACCGAACGTCGTGAGGAAGTAATTGGTCGTGCGCCCGTCGGCGACCTGCACGGCACGCCCCTCGGGGGCCTGGCCAGGGAACTTGGTGCGCGTCTCCGTGACCTGCGCGAGCACGTCGAGGAGCACCTCGGCGCGGATCCGGCGGACGCCGGCATGGGAGAAATCGGTGGTGTCGCCGGCATTCGACGCCGTCGGTTCGCAGGCGCGCGCTGGTAGGCGTCCGAGGCCATGATGTCGCGGATCAGCCCGCGGAAGTCCCAGCCCGAGGCGGCGAACCGGCGGCCCAGCTCGTCGAGGAGCGGTCCGTTGGCGGGGGGATTGCTGACCCGGGCGTCGTCGGGCTCGTGGACGATCCCACGGCCAAAGCAGTGGCTCCAGGCGAGGTTGGCGACGTGGCGGGCGAAGTAGGGGTTGTCGGCCGAAGTGATCCATGCCGCCAGCGCCTCGCGCCGGTCGCGGTCGGCGACGCGCGGCGCCTCGCCGCCGAGGAACTTCGGCTCGACGTTCTTGCCGGTCACCGGATGCTTGACTTCTCCCGAGCCCGCGTCGAAGACGATCGTCTCGCGCGGGTCGGCGCCGCGCTTGCGGCCGATCTGCGCGAAGAACGCCGCAAAGCCGTAGTAGTCGTCCATCGTCCAGCGGTCGAACGGATGGTTGTGGCACTGGGCGCACTGGATCCGCATCCCGAGGAACGCCTGGGCGACGTTCTCCGACAGCTTGAGCGTGTTGCGCTCGAGCTGGAAGTAGTTGGTCGGCGGATTTTCGAACGTCCCTCCCGACGCGGTGACGAGGTCGCGGACCATCGCGTCGATCGGCTGGCCGGCGGCGATCCGCCGCCGCAGCCACTCGTGGTAGCGGAGGGCCCCCTTGGGACTGACGACGTTGTTCTGCGAGCGGATCTGGAGGATGTCGGCCCACTTCATCGCCCACAGATCGATGAACTCGGGGCGGTCGAGGAGCCGCTCCACCAGGCGGGCCCGCTTGTCGGCCGAGGTGTCGGCGAGAAACGCCTCGCGCTCCGTCGTCGACGGGAGGAGGCCGACGGTGTCGAGCATCGCCCGGCGGAGGAACGTGGCGTCGTCGCACAGCGGCGAGGCGTCGATCCGCAGGGCGGCGAGCTTGGTATCGACCAGTTCGTCGATCCAGCCGCGCGGCCCCGCGCCGGGGTCTGACGGCACGATCGGTCCGAGCCCGGTCGGGATCACCACCATCGGCACACCGACCGTGATCGAGTCGTAGCGCGCCATCACGAACGCCTCGCCACGGTCGCCGCTGGCGACGCGGCCGTCGACGGTGACCTTCGCGGTCCGGTCGTTGTTCGACCCGTACCACACCAGATCGGTGACGTCGCGGTCGGTGCCGTCGGCGAACCGGGCGACGGCGACGAGCTGCTGCCCGGCTCCGGCGCCCTCGAGGAGCGCCGCCGGCGGGTAGAGGTCGAGCCCCACCAGCGCCGGCACCGCGGCCGGATCGTCCGGGGCCCCGGCGGCGATCCAGCGCACGAGCGTCGCGGCCAGGGCGCTGTCCGGGGCGAAGCGTTTGCCGCCGGTGTGCGGCGCCGTGCCGACCGCCTTGCGGACCAGCAGGCTTTCCTCCGGCTCGGCAAGGTCGATCCGCCGGCCGGGCAGCTCCCGTGTGATCCGGTGGTAGTCGCCGGCCGGATCGAAGCCGAACAGGCTGAGCCGGAACCCGTCTTTGCCCCGGGCGGCACCGTGGCAGCTCCCCATGTTGCAGCCGCCACGCGCGAACACCGGCATCACGTCGAGGCGGAACGACAGCGGCGGATCAGACGACGCGGAGATCACCTCCAGCGCCACGTCGACACTCCGCTCGCCATGGGTGATCCGCACCGTCCCCGTGCCGTCGGCGCGGGGGGTGACGACGATCCCACCGGCGGTCGGCGCGAGGAGGGCGAGGCGCCCGTCGGCGATCGTCGCCGCGGCCCGGTCGGTGACGTCGCGCGTGCGGCCGTCGGCCAGGGTCTCGACGACGACGAGGCGTTGCGAATCGCGGGCCGAGTCGAGTCGCACCGTCGGCGGGTAGGCGGTGAGGCCGACGACGGCGTCGCCGTCGGTCGCGATTGCCGGGGGCGCTGCGAGCGCGGCGCCGACCAATCGGGTGCGGCGGTGAACGGGCGTGGGGCGGTTCATGGGGCGTCTTTCGCGGTCCGCACGGCGGCGGTCTGCAAGGGGCGATCGATGCGGAGTTGCGTCGGCGGCATGCGGTGGAGGATCGTGCGCTCGCCGAATGGAACAGCGATCTCGAAGAGGATCGTGTCGTGTTTGCCGGGCGTGGCCGTGGCGTCGATCCGGATCGGGACGACGACTTCGGTGGCCTCGGCGGTCACTTCGACGTCGTCGGCGGTGACCCCCGTCGGCAGGCCGCGGACCGTGAGCTGGGCCTTCCCCGCAAACCGCGGCGGCCGGGTGAGCGTGCCGACGAGCCGCGCCGTCGTGCCGATTTCGGCGCTCGTCTTGGCGACGGTCATCTCGACGAGCGGCTCGATGACCTGGAGCCGGACCGGGCGGCTGCAGACCAGCGCGCCGCCGTCGTCGCGGGCATCACGGCCGCGGAGCAACCCCGTCACCACGACGTCCCACTCACGGAGCGGGGCGTCGGCCTTGGCGCTGACGGTGAACGAGCCGGTGTCGGCACCGTCGGCGACGTCGACGTCGGTCTGGGCGGCGATCCCCGTCGGCTTGAAGGGGAAGCCGAGGCGGACCTTCCCCTTGACGTCGGCGCCGCGGGCGACGTGGACGACGAGGTCGAGCGTGCCGCCGCGCACCAGGGGTACCGCCGGTGGTTCGACGTCGATACCGATCGGCGCCGGACCGACCACCGCCACCGGGAGCCGGTCGGACAAGCTGGTGCGGTAGACGGTGTTGTTGGGGAGGCCGAAGACCATCGCGGTGGTCTGCCGCAGGCCGCCGAGCGCGGCGCCGGGAGCGATGCCGGCGGCTGCGTCGGTGGCGACGACGTCGAGCCGCGACAGCCCGCGACAGCCCCGTCGATTCGCTGGCGTCGGCGTTGGCCTCGAGCACGACGAACGTCCCCGCCGCGTTGCCCGCCAGCGGCGGCACCGTCGCCTGCACGCCCGCAGGCAGATCGCGGCAGAACACCTCGGCGGCTCCGGAGTATTCGGTCCGCGCCGCGTTGAGGACCAGCGCCGTGCGGTTGCCCCGCGGGACGCTGCCGGCGAGACGGTCCTGGGTGTTGTTTCGCCCTGGCGGCACCGAGAGATCGACCGCCGGCGTGATCGGCTCGACGTCGAGCCACCACACGAAGTCGGGCCCCCCGATCGACCGCCGGCGTGATCGGCTCGACGTCGAGCCACCACACGAAGTCGGGCCCGCCACGCCGCTGGTGGTCGGAGATGCGGAGCAGGAACGATCCCTCCGCGGGGGTCGTCACGCGGAGCTGGCTGTCGGGACCGTCGCCGTCGTCGTTGGAGGTGATCCGGGCGCGCTTCGCGTCGTTCTGGTGTG
>Ga0194124_10005044_pt1 | contig 12490 bp, 12 predicted proteins | sample TA2KigCas0mmetaG_FD_148605 | JGI IMG/M metagenome (GOLD analysis project Ga0194124, IMG submission 148605) | Freshwater microbial communities from Lake Tanganyika, Tanzania - TA2015031 Kigoma Deep Cast 0m | ecosystem: Environmental > Aquatic > Freshwater > Lake | place: Tanzania: Lake...
GCTCCTCAAGAGCGGCGACCGTTTCGCCTGGCCACTGAGGATTGTCCAGTTCGTCGAAGGCGATGACCGCACCGCGAGGCATTCGTGGCACAAACGCGCGAAGGGCCGCCTTGGTTGGTTCGTACAGATCGGCATCCAGAAAGAGCAGGCTGATGACCAAGTGCGGGTTGTCCTGCACGAAGCGGGGCGCCGACTCGGTGATATCGCCCTTGATCAAGCTGGCCTTCGGAATGTGCCCGAGAAATCGGTCACGGTCATGCAGTTCAAGCAGTGCCATCAGTTCATCGTGCGAGTCTGCTCGAAGATCACCGACGTGGGTGTTCGTATGGGAATTGTGATCCGTATCCGAGAGTGTTGGGAAGCCATCAAAGGTGTCAAAGCCATAAATTCGCCGCGTGAGATTTTCCGGTTCTAGAATCGCGCTCAACTTCACCCAGGACATGAACCCGAATCCCCGGAACACGCCGCACTCGACGATACTGCCCTTTACTGGCAGGATCCGCTTGTAGATCTCGTACATCGCTAGGAAGCGCTTGAGCTGCTGCCGCCTAACGTAGCGTGGAAATGCCTCCAGCTTGTGCTCGGTGGAGTCCCGGCTTCTCTCGAACACGTCGGCGATGGCGGGACCGACGGCTGCTTCCTGCTTGGTCTTGAAGGTTTTCATGGAATCAGGTCCCGGCCTAAGACTACTCGGGAGGCTAACTCTGCATCGATTTCAGACCTGCCTGATCAGTTGTGTAAGCGCCTCAGCCGACTCCAACGGAACTCTGGCTGCCAGAAGGGCCATTTGTTCGCGAGTAAGGTTGAAGTTCAGGCAATCCAGATTCTCTCGAATGTGTCTCGCCGAAGTGCTTCCGGTAAGTACGGCGTCCGCGAGCCCAGACTGCAGCAGCCACCGGAGTGCAACTGACGTTGGGGCTTGGTTTACCTGTCGTGACACATCTGCAAGATGCCCAACATGCTGGAGTGCGATTTCGAAGGTGCCAGGCTGAAACAGGGGATAGCGCGAGCGGTGGTCGTCGGGTCCAAACTGGCGATCGGCTGTGATTGCACCAGTCAGTAGGCCATCTGCGAGCGCGCTTGAACAAACCACAGTAGCGCCGATTCGCCGTGCTTCGTCAGAGACCGCCAACAAGTCAGTCGGCTCAAGCAAGTTTCCCTTTACCTGTACCGCGGCCAAGCCAGCCCAGCCGATTGCGGACAGTTGCTCCCGCTTGAGATTGCAAACTCCGATTGCCCGCACCTTGCCTTGAGTGCGGAACATCATCAGTGCCTCGACAGAAGCTGCAAGTGGCGTCGTGCCATCCGTCCAATGCAGGTAGTACAGATCAATACAATCTGTCTGAAGGCGACGAAGACTTGACTCGAGAGCGTGACGCAGATGGGTCGGGGAGCTATCGCGCCACGTGCGCCCCGTCGAGTCCCATGCAACCCCGCCCTTGGTGGCAATGACGACACCAGCTCGACTCGACGAACACCGACCTAACACTGTCCCAAGAATTTCTTCAGCAAGACCCAGCCCATATACGTCCGCTGTATCAAAGAAGGTGATCCCTGCATCAAGAGCCTCGACCACGGCTGCGGCCGCCGAAACGTCATCACGGGGTCCCCATCCATGTCCACCGGTAGGGGCACCACCGAGCCCCAGTCGTGTGGCGTGAACTGGGACTCCCGGAACATAGAACGTTGCGTGACCTCCACAATTCATATGCGCATGATCCGAAGGATTGTCTTCACGATGATGATGACATCGCTGCCGAGCGAGTGGTTGCAAACGTACGCCTTCTGCAGGGTGAGCTTTCGAGGTTGTATCACTCGAACATAGAAATCTGCTGGTGATTCATCGCCGCGCGAAGCCATGAGGGTGTCCAAGTCTGAAAGTTCCAGCGAACTAGGGTCGGTGATACCGGGGCGCACAGTGAGCACGATGCGATCGTCGCCGGCGTATCTGTCGGCATAGTGGGGAATCTCCGGGCGTGGCCCCACGAGGCTCATGTCACCACGAACAACGTTGAACAACTGCGGTATTTCGTCAATCTTGGTACGGCGTAAGAGGTGCCCAAGCCGAGTGATCCGAGGATCGTTTGTGCCGAGCGTTTCACGTCCAAGTACATCGGTACCAGCAAACATCGTACGAAACTTGAGCACCTTGAAGTGTCGGCCATTTAAGCCGACACGGGTTTGGCGAAACAGCGCCGGTCCCGGCGAACTCAGTCGCACGGCCACGGCGATGAGGCCGAGGGCGGGCGCCATGACCGCGAGACCGACTCCGGCACCGACAACATCAAACGTACGTTTCGCAATGTCCCTCAAGCGGCGCCCATTCAGGTCGGGAAGACGTAGAGAACGGTATCGGCGATCGTTCGGCTATGGCGACGAAGAAAGAAGCGAGCCTTGCCTTCGAGCATCTCTGAAAGCATCAGCGGAATTCGCCAGATATCAGTAGGAAGGTGGTAAACCGAAACAGCGAGCCCTGGGCGAAAGGTCCTGATGAGTACCTCGGCCCCCCGCAGTGCAGACTCTTCCGATCCCTCAATATCGAACTTGAGGAGGTTGGGTGCGAAGTGGGTCATCGAGTCGTCGAGCGCTACGCATTGCACATGCACCGACCCCGTTGCGAGCACTGCGCTGCCCGTATCTCCCTGTGCTGCGAACTTCAGCATCTGTGTCTGGTCAGAAACTCCGCATGGAAGGCACATGATGCTGCGATCCGACTTCATGTTCGCCGTGAGTCGTTCGTAGTTCCGAGGATCGGGCTCGAAGCAAACGCAGGCTTCAATGGTGTAGCCGTGTGCCTTGGCGGATCGCACGCTGTCACCGTCGAAAGCCCCGCAGTCGATCATGCGGAGGCGCTGACTCCATCGCGGAAGGTCTGGTGGAAAGTAGGGGCTCCTAGAGATTTCCGGGAATCCTGTGTCATCCATCTGTTTGCAGAAGCCAACGAAACCATCGAACACTGCGCGACTGTGCGTGTCCTCGAGCAAAGCCCGAGCGCGTCCTAGCTCATCGCCGTGGCGCTCGAGAGAAGCAGCACTCAGCATTCCACATCGTTTGCCACTTCGAAGGAGTTCTGCCCTTCCGAAGGCTCCTAGGGTCTGCACGGTGCGCCACCCAAGTTCGATCAATCGATGCTGGATCTTCGTCTCATCCACCGCTGGATTCATGACGACGCACACCACGGTGGCGGTCTCGCGCATGGCCTTGGAGATCCGGGGATCGTCTGGGGTGAACACTGGCACAGTTCCGACGTTTTGGATCCTTTCAGCGGCATCATCGATGAACCCCGTGACGGCGAGGCCTTCGCGCTGGAAGCCCTGCAGCACCCAAGAGGCAGCGCCTCCAGCGCCGAACAGGAAGGTTGGTGGTGGTGAGTCTTGGAACTGGTTAGCCATTGGATGTCGTCTGTTCAGGTATGGGAGACACAGTGGCCTTCCGGCGTACGAGCGTCTCCACCAATTCAGCGTATCTTCGGTAGATCGTCAGCGCATCGCACTTCAAGTCGAAGAACGCGCGTGCGGAGGCGCGCATAGCCTCCTGACGGGCGGGATTCGATGCGAGCGACTCGATGGCAAAGGCAAGTTCCTGGGGTGAGGAGAAGTTGAATCCAATTCCCTCGCGATTGATCAGATCGCGCAGTTCACCATCGAACACTGATCCGATGGGTAGTCCCTCGGCGAGATAGGCGAAGACCTTGTTTGGTAAGAAGTTCCTCTCCGAAAGCTTGCCTGAGGTACAAAGTCCCAAGTCACTGTTGCGGAGCAGGAACGTGATCGCAGCGGAATCAAGCCATCCAGTGAACAGCACATTTGGCAGCTTTGCTGCTTGCTCATGCAGTGCCGCACGGTGATCACCATCGCCGGCCAGTACGAAGGCGATGTCACTCCGGTGTTTCAGGAGCCTAGCGGCCTCAATCATGGCCGTCGGATTGTGGTATGTCGAGAAAGTGCCGATGAAGGCGACGACATAGCGGTCACGGAGTCGTTCGCGTACCAGATCGGACAGTTGGCTGGGCGCCGTCGCGTTTGGCTCTCGGTATGCGCCGAGGTAGAAGACTTGGTCGTCGCGGAGTCGTCGCCGGCCCGCGGCGCGAAGGGCCCACTCCAACAGAGGATCGGTCATCGACAGCAGCACGTCCGCGCCCTTTAAGGCCGAGTCACGGTCGGCATAGTCCCCGTGAAGGATGGCACGTGCAAGGGGACGGAGTGGGCGTGGTACCACATCGATAAGGTTGTCAGGCCACTTATCTCGCACATCGACGATCGCAATTGCGCCGCATTCACGGGCGTATGACACTGCGCTGGCCGCCAGGTCGTGCGGGGGCAACGATGTGATCACGACGTCTGGATTCGGCTCACGCGCAGCCCAAACACGGAACTTGCGGTTGACGATCCGATGGTCGAGCCAGCGCCTGAGCGACACGTTCCGTTTGTAGCCAACCCCCTTGATCGCGTGAATCACGACATTCGGCATGGGTTCGAAGGTGGTGTCTGCAGTGAAGTACCAAGACTTGCGTAGATGGTTGAAACAGCTTGCCCACCACACGACCTGATGCCCGCTGGAGGCAAGCTCCTCCGCAAGCAGACGAGTGCGGAGCTTTCGGGTATCGCCCCCGAGTGGTAACTGCTCGCTTGGTTGAACTAGCCAAACCCGCATGTTGCTATAGCTCGGCCAATCGGGCCTGTGCTTGCCAACCCGTGAGCCAGAGGATAGTCATCTGCAGCCAGCGCGGTCGGTTGTCTACGTACCACAGATCGAGCCTGAACTTCTCATCCCAGCTGATGGCGGTCCGGCCGTCGACCCAGACCCCACCAGTGCGTCTGGGCTTGACGTCGTGACGTCGCATCTGCGTATACCTGTAGCGCGGCAGGTACTCCGGCAGCAGGCGGCGCGGGCTGACTAGGGGCATGACGCCCTTGAGTACGTTCCAGAGCGTAAAGGGCCTGCCGTGAAGGCCGATTCGGGTTTGGCGGAAGAGGAGGGGCATTCAAGTTGATACTGTCAAGTCCGAAGGGCCACGCAGTCATCGCGTTGGACCACGTTCGCGGACGTAGATCATACGATCCATACTATGTCCAGTCTTCGCTTTGCCCTCGTTGGCTGCGGCCGCATCGCCAAAAGGCATTCGGAGTTGCTTGGCCACAAGCAAATTGAGGGCGCGCAGTTGGTGTCGGTGTGCGATGTGGCACGGAGCCGTGCCGAGGCGATCGGGAAACAGTTTGGTGTTCCGGCGTACTCCGATATGCACGACATGATGGCGCGCGAGAAGGTGGATGTGGCCGTGGTGCTGACAGAGAGTGGACTGCATGCGGAACACGTCGTGGCACTTGCGAGGCACGGCAAGCACATCATGGTCGAAAAGCCGATGGCACTCACGCTCAGCGACGCGGACCGCATGATTGCAGCGTGCGATGCGGCGCGAATTCGGCTCTTCGTGGTCAAGCAAAATCGCCTGAATGTGCCTGTTGTCAAGTTGAGGCAGGCGCTGGAGGCGGGACGTTTTGGCAAGCTTGTGATGGGGACGGTTCGTGTGCGCTGGTGTCGCGACCAGAGTTACTACAACCAAGACAAGTGGCGCGGTACGTGGGGGCTTGATGGCGGTGTGCTCACGAATCAGGCGAGTCACCATATTGACTTGCTTGAGTGGATGATGGGCGATGTGGAATCCGTCTTCGCCATGAGCCGAACGGCGCTCGTGGACATTGAGACGGAGGACACGGCAGTGGTCGCGTTGCGCTTCATGAACGGTGCACTCGGGGTGATCGAGGCGACGACGGCGGCCCGACCGAAGGATCTTGAGGGCTCGATCTCTGTGCTTGGCGAAGGTGGCACGGTGGTGATCGGAGGATTCGCGGTGAATGAAATGGTGACGTGGAACTTCGCGAAGAAGGAAGCGGGCGACGACGAGGTGCTGGCGAAGTATTCGGTGAATCCGCCGAATGTGTACGGCTTCGGACACCAGGCGTACTACGAGCACGTGGTGAAGAGCATTCAAGATGGCACATCGCAGCTGGTGGACGGGCTCGCAGGGCGCAAGAGTCTGGAACTGATCTCGGCGATCTACGAGTCGATCGAAACTGGCAAGGAAGTGTCGTTGCACTTCCGCCCCTCGCGCTGCCGACTTGGGCACCGCCATGGCTGACCCACGACTTCTCTCGGCAGGAATCGTTGATGTCCGCTTCGGGGAGCGCGTGAAGGTTGTTCAGCCCGTCAACATTTATGGCTGCGCGATCGGTGACGACTGCTTCATAGGGCCGTTCGTCGAGATACAGCGTGATGTGACCGTTGGCGCCCGCTGCAAGGTTCAGTCGCATGCGTTCATCTGCGAGCTTGTCACCATCGGTGACGACTGCTTCATCGGCCACGGCGTGATGTTCATCAACGACCTGTTCGCGAAGGGTGGTCCGGCTCGTGGCGACAAGTCGCTATGGCGATCGACGCGGATTGGTTCGCGAGTGTCGATTGGGTCGAATGCCACCATCCTGCCCGTGAGCGTCTGCGACGATGTCGTGATCGGCGCCGGCTCGGTGGTCACGAAGGATGTTTCCAAACCCGGCGTCTACGCCGGCAATCCGGCGCGTCACATGCGCGGACTGCAGGACCGAAGACCATGAACATCCCCTTCGTCGATTTGCACGCGCAGTACCTCTCGATCAAGCCGCAGATCGACCGCGCCATCGCGACGGTCATCGCCGAGTCCGCGTTCATCCGCGGGCGCTTCGTCTCTGACTTCGAGCGGGAATTCGCCGCGGCCGTCGGCGCGTCGCGCTGCGTCTCCTGCGCCAACGGGACGGACTCGCTCTACATCCTGATGAGAGGGCTGGGGATCAAGCCGGGCGACGAGGTGATCACCTCCGCGCACTCGTGGATCTCGAGCTCGGAGACCATTTCGCAGGCGGGCGGCCGCGTGGTTTTCTGCGACACCGACGACCGGACCTACACGATCGATCCGAAGCGGATCGAGGCGCTGATCACGCCGCGCACGGTGGGCATCATCCCGGTCCACCTCTACGGCCAGCCCGCCGACATGGACCCGATCCTGGAGATCGCCCGGCGCCGCGGCCTGTGGGTGATCGAGGACTGCGCCCAGGCGCACATGGCGCAGTACAAGGGCCGCGTGGTCGGCACCATGGGCACGGCCGCCAGCTTCTCCTTCTACCCGGGCAAGAATCTCGGCGCGATGGGCGACGCCGGGTGCATCGTCACCAACGACAACAAACTTGCCGACTGGTGCGAGTTGTTCGCGCGGCACGGCGGCAAGGGCGACCATCGCATCGAGGGCGTCAACAGCCGGCTCGACGGGCTGCAGGCTGCGATCCTCTCGGCGAAGCTGCCGCACCTTGCGGCGTGGACCGACGCGCGGCGGCGCGTGGCCGCGAAGTACGACGAACTGCTCCGCGGCGTCCCGCAGGTCCGCGCGCCGATCGTCGCGCAGGACCGGACGCATGTCTACCACCTCTATGTCGTCGCCTGCGAGTCACGCGACGCGCTGCAGGCCCAACTGGCGGCCGCGGGCGTCTCGACCATGCTGAACTACCCGAAGGCGCTTCCCTTCTATCCCGCGTACGCGCACCTGGGCCATCGCCCCGCGGATTTTCCGAACGCGTTCGCGAACCAGGGGCGGATCCTCTCCATCCCTCTGTTCCCCGAGATGACTTCCGAGCAGCAGTCGGCCACCGTGGACAGCATCCGCGCCTTCTACCGACGGGGCTGACATGCGGGTGTGGCTCCTTCAAACCAGCGAGCAGCTTCCGGTGCGCGACGGAGTGCGCAAGTTGCGCACGCGACTTCTCGCCGAGGCGCTGGCCGCCCGCGGGCACTCCGTGGTGTGGTGGGCGAGTTGCTTCAACCACCTGCGCAAGGAGTGGTACTTCGATCGCGACACCGAATTCCAGGATGGGCCCGCGCTGACGGTCCGCGCGCTCAAGGGGTTCGGCTACCGCAGGAATGTTTCGCTCGCCCGCTTCGCCGACCACCGCAGGATCGCCCGCAAATTTTCGCGCGCGGCCTCGCGTTCGCTGCGACCCGACCTGATCGTGGCCAGCCTGCCCTCGCACGACTTGGCGGAAGCCGCTGTCCGTTTCGCGCGGGCGCGGGGCGTGCCGATCATCGTTGATGTCCGCGACAAGTGGCCGCACAATTTTCTGGACGCCGCACCGTGTAGCCTACGCTGGCTAGCACGGATCGCGCTGGCGGGCGAGTTTCGGCGGACGCGTAACGCGCTCCGCGGCGCCGACGCGATTCTGTCAATGACCTCGCCGCTATTGGAGTGGGCGCTGCAGATCGCCGACCGCTCCGCCGGTCCGAACGATCGTGTGTTCTACCTCGGCGCCTACCGCGAACTTGACGGCGTCGTTCCCTCGGCGCTGCGTTCACTGATCGAGTCGCGGCTGAAAGGAAAATGCGTGGTGACTTTCGTCGGCACCTTCTCCACCTATCACAATCCGGAGATCGCGCTCGCGGTAGCACGGCGCTTCCGGGATCGGCCCGACATCGTGTTCGTGTTGGCCGGCGACGGCGACCTGGCGGAAGAGCTGCGGCGCCGCGCGGCGGCGCTGGACAATGTGGTCTTCACCGGATGGCTCGAGTCCGCCGGCATCGCGGCTCTGCTCGGCGCGTCGCACCTGGGTCTCTGCACGACCGGCGCGAAATCCGAGCGGTTTTTCCTGCCGAACAAGGTCTTCGCCTATCTCGCCGAGGGCGTGCCTATCGCGTCGGCGTTCGACGGCGAGTTGCGCGACCTCATCGATCAGGAAAAGATCGGGTTCAATTTTCGCGACGAGGATGAACTGGCCGGCGCGATCCGCTCCATGGCCGCGTCGGCCGAATTGCGCCGAAGCCTGTCGGACAACGCCGCCCGCTTCTTCCGCTCGCGCTGCAATGCGGAGGTCATCTATCCGCAGTTCGTGGAGCATCTGGAGCGGATCGCCGCCCGGCGCGGCGTTCCGTCCGCAGGCTCCGCTACGGTACCTTCACTGTCATGAGCGCAACCGCGTCGACCAACGATTCCGCCATACTGCTGGGCGCCCCCGTGTTCCTGTTCGGAGCCGGCGGAGCCGCGTCCTGGGTTCTCAATGGATTCCGCAACGCGGGGATCAAGGTCGAGGGATTCCTCGACGACTCCGCTGCGAGCATCGGCCGCGTCGCGGGCGTTCCCGTTCACGCGCCGGATGCGCCCGCCGTGCGAGCAGCGGCCCGCGCCGACGCCGTGGTGGTGTTCATCGTCATGAACCCCGCGGTCGACGAGTCCGCGATTCGCGACCGGCTCCTCGCTTTGGGCTGGGGCCGCATCATGTCCGTGAGCGAATTCGGTCGGCGCTACTTCAAGCTGAAAAGCCGTCGCTGCGGCATGTTGGCGGCGGACGACCTGGATGCGCATGCGGCGGAGCTCGCGAAGGCCCGCGCGCTGTTGGGCGACGACGAGAGCCGCGCCGTCTTCGACGCCTTCGTCCGGTTCATGCGCGAAGTGGACGATTCCGCGTTCCCCCCGATCACGCCGCGACCCTACTTCCCGACGAACCTGCCGCGCTGGCGCGATCCGCTGCGGATCATCGACTGCGGCGGCTTCGACGGCGACACGCTGCGAGCGGCGCTACAGTGGGGATACAACATCGAGGCCAGCGCCTCCTTTGAGCCCGACCCGCGGAACTTCGCCTGGCTGGCCGCGAACATCAAGAACATTCCCGGGGCACAGGCATGGCCCTGCGGCGTCTCGGGTCGCACTGAGATTCTTCGCTTCAGCGCACAGGGCGACACCGGCAGTTCGGTCAACGCGACCGGCGACCTCTCCATTCAGTGCGTAACGCTGGACGAAGCGCTGCCGCACTTCGCGCCCAATCTGATCAAGTTCGATATCGAGGGCTCGGAGGAGCAGGCCTTGCGCGGCGCCGAGCGGATGCTGAGGACCTTCCGGCCCGGCCTGGCTGTCTCCGTGTACCACCTGCCGACGGACCTCTGGCGTATACCGCTTTTCATCTCGTCGGTCCTCGGCCCGCAGTGCGGATTTTTCCTGCGACGGCACAGCCGGACCATCGCCGACACGGTGCTCTATGTCCATCCTAGCGCGTAACGCCAGCGCCCTCGCGGCTAAACTTGGTGGCATTGGTAAGCGGGCGTTCGACATCGCGGCCTCGGCGGCTGGGCTGCTGATCCTCGCACCGACTCTCCTGGCTGTCGCGCTGGCCGTAAAGGTGTCATCGCCCGGTCCGATCATATTTCGGCACCGGCGGGTCGGACTCCATGGCGCGCGCTTCGATGTGTTCAAGTTCAGGACCATGGTCGATGGTGCCGAGGCGCTGGGCCGCGAGACCGGTGGCACGCAGGATCCGCGGATCACGCGCGTCGGGCGCTTCCTGCGGCGCACCAAGTTGGACGAACTGCCGCAATTGGTCAATGTGCTGCGCGGCCAGATGAGTCTGGTCGGCCCTCGCCCCGAGATCCCCCACTACGCCGACCGCTATCGCGGCGAGGACAGAATCGTGCTTTCGGTCAGGCCCGGCATCACCGACCCGTGTTCGCTGGAGATGTCGGATCTGGACGAGATCATGCAGACGCGCGGCTCGACGCCCCCGGCCGAGTTCTACGAACGCGAGGTGCAGCCGCGCAAGTTGAAGTTGCAAAGGGAGTACATCACCAGCCACACTTTCGCGGGCGACATCGCCATCCTGGTCCGCACCGTACTCCGGATCGTGCGGCGATGAGCACGCTTTCGCCGCGCACGGAGGACCGCTTCCGAATCCCGGGCGTCGACCAGTGGGCGAGCCGCGTGGGACTCGGCGGCGCCGCGACGGGCGGACACGGTTGGGGCGCGCGGGACGACGACGCGGCGGTCGCGGCCATCCGTGCCGCGGCCGAGGCGGGGATCACCTTCTTCGACACGGCGGATGTCTATGGGCTCGGCCTCGCGGAGCGGCTGCTGCGCCTTGGGCTGGACCAGATTCCCGGCGCGCTGGAGCGATCCGTGATCGCGACCAAGGGCGGCGTCCGCTGGGACGATCATGGGCGGACCGTGCGCGACAGTTCGCCGACCCATCTCGCCGCTGCAGCGGAAGCGAGCTTGCGCCGGCTCGGCGTGGAGTGCATTCCCCTTTATTACCTGCACTGGCAGGATGGGAAAACTCCGCTTGAGGATTCGATCGGCGCGCTTGTCCGCCTGCGCGAGCAAGGCAAGGTGCGGGCAGTCGGAGTCTCGAATGTCTTGCCCGCAGAGTTGCGAGTGCTGGCGTCCGCGCGCATCGCCGCGGTGCAGGTGAAGGGCAATCTGCTCGAACCGGACGAGGCGTTCGCCGTAGCCGAAGCAGCGCAGGCCATCGGCGCCGTCGTCATATGTTCCAGCGCGCTGGCGGACGGCCTGCTGTCCGGCGCGATCGGTCTCGGCCGCGTGTTCGATCAGGACGATCACCGTCGACGCTATCCACTTTTTCAGCCCGGCGCATTCGAGGAGGCACTGCGGCGCGTCGAGATCGCGCGCGGCCATGCGGACGCACTGGGTCGAAGCGTTGCGCAAGTCGCGCTGCGCTGGTTGCTGGATTGCGGCTCGGCGGACGCGGTCCTGTGCGGCGCAAAACGACCCGAACAGTTGACCGACAACGCCGGTGCCCTCGGATGGTCGTTGCCGCCGGACCGACTCCACGCATTGGCTCGCGGAGTTCCCATGTCGACGGGATCCGCATTCAAGCGTTGGCGCGAGGCGGACACCCGTCGCGCCAGAAGACCCGCGTCGTAATAAAGTCTGTATTCTCGGGGATCGTTGGGCATTTCGCTTACCAAGGCACATCATGCGAACCTTCAAGACATCCCAGGAATCCGCGGTCGGACCCGCCATCGCGGGCCTGTTCCAGCAGAGCAGCGACTCCGTCGAGCACAAGTTGGAGACTTTTCCGCGCTATGTCAGGCGGCAGCAGCTCAAGCGTTTCTTGGCGATGTACGAGATCTACAAGCGGATCTTGCCAGTAAAGGGCAGTATCGTCGAGTGCGGCGTGTTCCGGGGATTTGGGTTCATGTCCTGGGTGAAGTTGAGTGCGATTCTGGAACCGGAAAATCTCACGCGGCGAATTTATGGCTTTGACACCTTTGATGGCTTCCCAACACTCTCGGATACGGATCACAATTCCCATACGAACACCCACGTCGGTGACCTTCGAGCAGACTCACACGATGAACTGATGGCACTGCTTGAACTGCATGACCGTGATCGATTTCTCGGGCACATTCCGAAGGCCAGCTTGATCAAGGGCGATATCACCGAGTCGGCGCCTCGCTTCGTGCAGGACAACCCGCACTTGGTCATCAGCCTGCTCTTTCTGGATGCCGATCTGTACGAACCAACCAAGGCGGCCCTTCGCGCGTTTGTGCCACGAATGCCTCGCGGCGCGGTCATCGCCTTCGACGAACTGGACAATCCTCAGTGGCCAGGCGAAACGGTCGCCGCTCTTGAGGAGCTTGGCCTGAACAAGCTGCGTCTGGAGCGCCTTGAGTGGGACCCCTACATCGC
>Ga0194124_10005053_pt1 | contig 12476 bp, 12 predicted proteins | sample TA2KigCas0mmetaG_FD_148605 | JGI IMG/M metagenome (GOLD analysis project Ga0194124, IMG submission 148605) | Freshwater microbial communities from Lake Tanganyika, Tanzania - TA2015031 Kigoma Deep Cast 0m | ecosystem: Environmental > Aquatic > Freshwater > Lake | place: Tanzania: Lake...
AAACTCATTTGAAATGATACTATCATCATCGTCGTCATCATCCTCATCCTCATCCCCCACATTTTCATTTTCACTTTCCTCTTCTTCCGATGCATCCTCTTCATCAAACACTGACACCTGTTTTTTAGGTTGGTTTTTTTTCATTTGTTTATCCACATAACTATCATCGGATTTAACAGAGTTATCATCACTATCATAAAATTCGTTGTCAGACATGATTTAGTAATATTGGGTGTGTAAATGTATAATACATAAACAGAAGTTTCTATATTGTTTAAGATGTTATGTATTCAGTTTAACATACACAAACTGCATTCAATTTTATGGTGTTCCTAAAAATAGTTATATGAAACTTGCTAATTTAGACACTAACATTATATGAGTGTATTTGAAAAACGAGAAACGATTATACAAACACAAAATACTGCACAATCTGAATTTGAACAAATATTGGCATCATTTCCAACTTCCACAAAAGAAATTGTCATTAATAAAACATTACATGGAGATTTAGATTTAGCAATTTTGAAAAAGCAAGGATATAATTCTGTTATCTTTATACAATTTAGCAATAGTGATAGCAATCAAAGGGGAGAAATCACAAGTATTAAAAATCTCCCCATTGAATTGCGGAAATTTAGTTGTACAAATCAACTGCTTGTAGATGTTGATTTATGGCTTCCAAGATTGGAAGAACTCAATTTAGAAAAGAATTACCTAAAAACCATTGATTTAACCACTTTAGTCAAATGCAAAAAATTAGTATTGAACATGAATGAGTTGGAAATTTTGAAAAGTGTGCCTACATCATTGGAGGAAATATATGTAAATGATAACCGATTAAAATCGTTTGATTTTAATGCAACACCTAAACTACGTGTATTTCACTGTATAAATAATCCTCAAATCAAACTGGTAAATGTGCCTCGTGGAAATGTGGATATAAAAATGGATGAAACTGGCGCAAGTGTTTCAAACAGTGTATCGTTGCAATATGAAGATGAACCGTCTATGAATACGACGGTTGCACATTCACGCGAATCGCGTGCTTTACGTAATTTAAGTTATGTAGAGTGTTTGCGTGATTATTTTAAATTAAAGAATAAATATGAAACGAAGACTTATGAATTGCGTCAAAAGGTTTATAATAAACACAAATCGCATAAAATTGCGAAACAACATGCGATGAATGTAATTCCCCCATGCATTAATTGTGGTCGTAAAGTTGGTTCTATTTTTACAACAAAGGATAATCGTTTTATTGCAATGTGTGGTGACAAGTCTAAACCGTGTCCATTGCGCATTGAACTGTTTCGCGGCAATTATGATAATTTGAACATGTTATTACAACAATATCGTGCTAAATTGGAAACACAAAAAGAAGATATTATACGCCAGAAAATGGATACATTGTTTAATTTTGTAAGTGAAACTGATGCAGTGAAATTATTTAAAGAAAAATTGGAAGATTACAATTTGAAAAGTAGCATGTACAAGGATTACACGGATAAATACATTAGTTTGTTTGAGAATGAACAAAAACGAACTTTAGTAAAAACTAAAATGGAACACATATATCAGTTGAAAGATACCATGGCAAATATGGCTAAAGAGTTTGAAACACAAGGAAGTCATGTTGTGTTGCAAACATTAGTTGGAATTTATGAAAAGGAATATGTACCGGAAATATTGAATTTACGTCGGTTACATTATGAAGTTATGGAAATGGATTCCTCTAATGAAAATGAACAAATATTGTTTCAACATGAAGTTGAATTGTCTAAATTGGATTATTTATGGGGAGAAGAGCCTCGTGTAATTGCATATCAAACTACACTCTAATTTGGTGGTTGTGGTAACTGGATTGGTAAATTATAAGAATCGTTTTATTTCCAAAGATTTGTAATCGCGGTCTGGAAGTTTAGGCATTTCTAATGGAACACGCAATGTACTGACATCACTGATATATTTCATATAGCCAATTGCTTCGCTATATACAACTGGAATAGCCCTGTCCAACACACGTTTATTTAGACGTTCAATTTGTCCGGTAATATCTGTTGGTACATGTTCCGCAAATGCACTAAATGTTTGACGCATGATAATGGCTAGTGTATCCACATTTTGGGGAGGAATGATAATTTTATTGTCTGACAATTGTGCAACACCTGCACGTAATCCATTTTGAATTATTTGTAGGTTTTCACTACTGAAAAACGCTTTAGATAAAGCATTGTGCTCCCAATCTCCAATCATGGCATCATAATAATTGGATGATTTGTTCTTGATTGCAATTTGTTCTTGCATTTTGATTCTGGCCATGGGGTCAGATGGTTCAACAATATTAACACGGCCATTGTATTTTTCTGATTGCAAAATACTATTTACCTGATTAATGTTTTGATAAGATAATGTAGGGCGAAACATTCTATAAAGTCATTGTAGAAAACAAAATATTGCATTCTATTGCGCATCACCTAATAGAAAAGTGATATGTGTAGCAGATAGGCATTTTGCATTAAGGCCAGAATGTTGAACGGCCTATTTTTAGAATGTTCTGTGTATGAAGAACCATTATGGATATTTACGAAATGTCAATCGGATATTAAGACAATAATGTTAGAATATTTATCAATGGAGTATATATATTTTTAATAATGGATGGTTTTTACACGACAATATTGACGGTTGCATCTATTATTTTGATTTTAATGCTAACCTATGTTGGAATATTATTGTATTACGCTAAATCTGATGAAGTGTTCCCTCCTTATCAAAAACCATGTCCCGATTATTGGGATGTAGATAGTTCAGGAAAATGCATTTATCCTATAGCAAATACTGCACGTAATCTTGGTGAGCTTGTAAAAGAAACCGATAGCACTGTAGCTAACTATGATAAAAAAATCAAGGCCAATCTTGCCACTCAAACACCTGGCGTTACACAATATAGTAGTGATAGTGACCCAACTGTCATTGATTTTAGTGTGGATGGATGGAAAACTGCATTTAATAAGCCATCTCCCCTTTGCAATAAAAAGGCATGGGCTGACTATTTTAATATTGAATGGGATGGTGTGACCAATACAAATCAATGTTAGAGATAATCATCTGACAAATAGAATGTAACATATGCTATTCTGAACATAAATATGTGATGTCCAGAATAATGTCGGATTGTGCTAACCTCTCGTCTTCCTATATGTAGGATGCAATCAGACCAGACGTTAATTCTTCAAAATTCGGTAGAAAAACTCAAAAATTCGGATTTAGGTTTAAATTCGGTTGTTTCGTAATGTTCCTTTGCTTCTGTGTATCCTCCTAAATATAGACCTTTATAAAACACAATTGGGAACGTTTTGTGTTCTTTACCAATACGATGTGCCATGGTTTGTAAAAATAAATCCTTATTTTCAACTAAATATCCATCACAATCAATTAGCATGGGATTTTTAGAACTGACTAATTCTTTTGCTTTTGTACAATAATGACAATCACTTTTACAATACACAGTATATGTGTTTTGGTCGGGATAAGGAATCCTACGTTCCATATATTCTTTTTATATACAAGAAAATAAAAGAATAAACACAATCTACATATTATGCATCCAACAGCGTATGAAAACGCCTGTTTATTTTATGAAACCTATTTGCGTCCATCATTTCCAACTTCTGTTCCATACAAAGTTGTTGAATTTGGTTCTTGTGATGTAAATGGCAATCTACGTGGCATTTTTCAACATTGTGAATACATTGGAATTGATATGTGTTCCGGTAAAAATGTGGATATTGTGTGCTATAGTGAATCAACACCATTTGAAACAGCAAGTATTGATGTAATTATTAGCAGTTCTAATTTTGAACATGACGACTGTTTTTGGATGACATTTTTAGAAATGTGTAGAATACTCAAAGATGGCGGGTTGATATATATAAATGCACCTTCTGCTGGAAATTATCATGGATTCCCAGTGGATTGTTGGCGATTTATGGCAGACACCGGTCGCGCATTAATCAAATGGGCACAACGCTATCAATACACAATAGAATTAGTGGAAACGTACATTGACCAACGCAATATTTGGCGTGATAATGTATGTATTTTTCGTAAAATACAACCATCTATTCAAGCATAACCATTTTTTTGACAAATATTATTAGGGTAAAACCCATATAAAGAATGTATGTATATTTGTATATAAATATGTTTCAATTCTTATCCCATTTTATAAGAAGAAATACAAATAAAAAACAAGTTTTTGGTAAAGAATACAGAGACGGATATAATAAATTATGGATAAATAATTTACGCCATTATCAACCATAATAACCTGTTTTACCAACGGCACTATCGTTTTACCAACATAGACACACACTTATATTGGGTGATAGTACAAAAACGATTCCTGAATATGTGAAAAATAATTCTGACAAGAAGTTTGATTTAATCTTTATTGATGGCGGACACGATTATGAAATTGCAAAAGCTGATGTAGATAACTGTTTTCATTTAGCATATGAAAACACGATTGTAATATTGGATGATACCATATTTACAAATGGATGGCAAGTACCTTGCGCGATTGGTCCAACACGAGTTTGGGTTGAAAATGTACAACAACACAAAATAATTGAACTCAATAAAAAAGATTATCGTACCGGTAGAGGCATGTCTTGGGAAAAATATGTGTTATAATGTCCGATTGTCATTTCGTCAATATCCATAATGGTCCTTTATAGGACGACCTATATATAGTACCATAAACCAATAAATTTATTACCTACCTTATTTACGAATGAGTTTCTTCTTTTGTTGATTTGCAGAGACAGATGTTTTAGCTTCCGGACTTTGAATTACACGACGATGTTCAGCATACTTACCATATTCTACATCAAACAAATTCAATTCATGTAACCACATTTGTTCAATAGTCGTATTTAACAATGTTTTTTATTCTTTTTCAGTATCTCCTTTTTCTTTCATAATTTGAGCCACATTTTCTTGAGTAACACTATCCATTGGCATCTTGGTCAAATAATTATAATCACCATCTAATGTCACATAACCACGTGTTTCCAATAACGACTGTACTTGTTGTGCCGTCTTCTTGCGCAAATCCACCACGCCTTCTAATGTCTCCAAAATATATTTGGCGCGGTTACTCAACTTTATCAAAAGCTGACGCAATTTATCTACCAAATATGCCTTGCGTTTCGCATAAAATGCTATGCGCACACCGTAATATTCATCTATAATTTCCTCAACGCTTGTGTATTTACGCAGTTTAATTTCGTGGTTAAATAAATGCATATTCGTTGTACTAATTGTCGTAGTCAGTTTCAATAATTTTTCCAATGCAGTTACACCATTGTTATCGCGAGTTGCAGTTAATTTTTCCAAATCACCTTTGGGTAACGTGACTATAATATGTACATGTGTTTCTGTACTGGTGGAAACGAAATCTTTAATAGATGGCGGAACACGTTTGCCTGATTTATCTACAGAACCATCCATCAATTCTTCCAAATAGGTGATGTATGGCATGGTCCATGTTCCAATGGGTAATTCTGTAATCACGATTTTATCGTCTCCGAATTTTTGATACACACCACGTATTAAATACTTAGACGCTTTCTGTTCAGCAGAATCAGTTCCGAGTGGTTCAATAGTACCGCTAAACCCTTCATAATATGGCGTAAACCCAACTGTGATTTCAGTATCACCATTCAGCTTCTGTCGCAAATAACGAGACACATCCATTGGGTTATATGGAGGAATACTGGATGAAAATCCCGTTCCAATACCGGAAATACCATTAATTAATACCATTGGAATAATTGGAACATAAAATTCGGGTTCAACACGTGTTCCGTCATCGTTCAAATAATTCAAAATTGCATCATCAGCTTCCGGAAATAATGCGCGTGTGATTTTCTCCATTTGTGTGAAAATATATCTTTCACTTGCACTATCGTCTCCACCGTGTAATCTGGTCCCAAATTGTCCCCGCGGGTCCAGCAAATTAATATTGTTAGAACCTACATAATTTTGTGCCATATTCACAATTGCACCATTTAGCGATGCTTCACCATGATGATACGCACTGTGTTCGGATACGTAAGAAGATAATTGAGCTACTTTAATTTCCGATGTCAGTTTGCGCTTGAACACACAATACAAGATTTTGCGCAATGATGTTTTCAATCCATCTACCATGTTTGGAATGGAACGTGCGCAATCATATGTACTGAAATGTATCATCTCATTATTAATAAATTCATCATAGGTTACAGAAGGACGACTGGTATTTAAATACACCGATTTATTGTAATTTTCTAACCAAGCCTTACGGTCATCCGCGCGTTTTTTATTGAATATTTTGTCAATTATATCATCACTTGTTTCACTTTCATATACAAAATCCACGATTTTCTTATTTGCAAAATACTCTTTAAATTCAACCGCTGTAGATGTACCCAAACCCTTAAAATATTTAATATTCCATCCTTGAATGTTTCCATTCAATGACTGTTTCCATGATTCATATTCGCCCTCGTTATAGAACGACAATGTATGTTGCCCTTTTTTAGCACGCAAAATGGGTGTATTCATAAATGCAATAAATCCGGGTATTTTGAGTAATGATGCCCATTCACTATGAAACAGATTTACACACAATCCTTTAATATGTGAGCCATCTAAATCTTGGTCCGTCATCAATAACACTTTGCCGTAACGCAAATATTGCAAAACATCAACCATGGTCTTATATTCACGTCCATTTTCCAATCCCAATATTTTCTTAATATCTGTTATTTCCTTGTTTTCCGCAATTTTTTTGGTTTGCTCACCACGCACATTTAGGAGTTTTCCTTTCAACGGATAAATGCCAATTATATTACGGTCAGAACTGGATAATCCAGATACAATACCGGACATGGCACTCAATCCCTCACACAATATCAAAATACACTCGTGTGACTGCGCACCTCCACTGTAATTGGCATCAATGAAATTGGCAATACCACGCACTGTTTTGGTTTTAGCACCATCTGTTTTTCGGGCAGCCAACTTGTTTTCTTTCGCTTCCGTCAAACTACACGCTAAATCCATCACACCCATCTTTGCCACTTTTTCAATGAATCCATCGCTAACATTACAAATACTTCCAAACTTATTAGAAGGTGTATTCATGTAATCTTTGGTTTGACTATCAAATGCGGGATTCACAATATCACACCGTAAGAACAAAATCAATTGTTCTTTGATGCTGTTTGGATTCACACGTACTTTCTTTTTCTTTTCCTCATAATCCACTAATTTACGTGTAATCTGACCCATTATGTAATCCACATGTTTTCCACCCTTATATGTACAAATACCATTTACAAAAGATACTTGTTGGAATTCATGGGTTTCGGATAACGCCAACGCATATTCCCAACGGTCATCCGCATTTTCATAAATGCGTTTTGCACTATCTTTTGCACCAATATACAGGTCAATGTATTGTTGGAAATTCTTCACTGGAATTGCAGTGTCATTGTAAGACACCTTGATTTTTTTAGTAGAATGGTCAGTGACTGCGGCAATATCATACACACGTTTGCGCAACAATGCAATGAAATCCGCCGTTAATCCCTGTGGAATACCAAAACGGGAATAATCGGGTTTAAATGTGACTTTGGTATATGGTTTTTGGGTCTTCACTTTTGTGATGACTGGCGGACTAATAGTTTCCAAATTATTGTGGAATTCTTGCACGTATTTCAACCCGCGCACATGGTCTATTGTTTCAACACGACCATAAGATGACCAAATTAACACCAGCTTGAAACCGAATCCGTTTTTCCCGCCAACAATGCGTTCTTCATCCTTATTGTAATTGGTTGAAGTACGCAATTGGCCGAAAATCATTTCCGGAATCCACACATCATATTCTGGATGTTTAGCCACATCAATTCCGTTTCCGTCATTGGACATTGTAATGGTTCCATCTTCAGCAATGGCCGTTTCAATATATGTCACCAACTTTTTGTCTTCCGCTTGCGATTGTAACATACGAATCACATGGTCACGACAATTTACAATACCTTCATCAAACAACTTGTATAATCCAGGAATATAGTGGATTGTTTTAAGAACCATTTTCTGGGTGGTTTCGTCATACACCCATAATGGTGCATCCACTTGTTCAATAGACCCAATGTAAGTATCTGGGTTGTCTAAAATGTGTTGTTTGTCAGTTTTGCGTTGGTATTGTTGAGCCAAATCAGTAGCAGACATTTTGTAATTGTAGAACTTGTTAAAAGAGATTATGTAAAAGGGGTAAATGTATTGTGTGTATGTCTTTATTTCATTTATTATAATCAATTTTATAGCCAAATGTAGAATGTCATAGTTCTAGGACATTCTATGTATGAAGGAGCATTATGGAAATTGACGAAACGACAATACGACATTATGGTTATAAAAACGGATATTATCTGATATATTTAGCCGGCAAACTGTTGTCTAATACCACTGCATTTTTCAAAAATGAGCTTATTGTATCTTCTTGTTTTTCATTATAGGGAATTACATTCCCTATCTTGATTTTACGTCCATACACTGTGTAAAATGGTCCATTAATATACACCCCCCATTTCTTTTCTAATTCAGACAATCGCATAATATCACGAAACCATTCTTCTTGTAATTCTCCCCAAAACTCTTTTTCTAAATTACGTTCTGGATTTTTTTCACTTTCAACCACCACCTTCCAATAATATTTAGGCGTTTCCGAACTGGGCTCTACAATACTTTGTGTTGAATCGGATGGTAGAGTTTCGGATGACGGGTGTTCGGATACAACCATAGTGGCCAAGGATGGTTTATCAGATATGATGGGTGGTTTCGGAGCCACAGTTTCTGCGACTTTTGATATTGTTTCATACAGTGTTATTGGCGATTCTACAGTTGGTGTTTCAGGATCGGCTAAAGTAGGTAAGGGGGGTGGTGAAGTTGTTTTTACAGTTTCTAATTCTTCAATTGGGGAGATAGGTGTTGGTTTTTGTTGTAATTTAGGCATATTTGCAAAACCAGATTGAATATTCGTTTTTGCATTTGAAAAAGCATTTGAAACCGCCGAAAAGAAACGGGTTTGTAATGGTTCTTGTTTCGTAGTGTCTGTTTCAGTTTCAGATGATGTATTTTCATCTTTTCCTCGTGTAATCAAATACACAAATTGGTTGTACGGAAATGTTAAATCACCTGTAGTACTATTACCACCACCTTGGATCGTTTTAGAGGAAGAAACTTCTTGACCAACATCATTTACAATAGAAATAGTTGCAATAACGCCTAAACTTTCAAAAAATGCGGGATTATAAACTTTCAAATCCAATTCAGAAGATTTAGGAAATCGGAAAATAACGGACGTTTCATTTTTTTCAATGGTTGGTGTTGTAATATTCATTTTCTATACAATTCTTTGTGGTTTTGTCGCCAAGTATTTTTTCCCAATATTCCAATTTGTTTAATGGTATTTCGGGGAGAAGAACATGAGATTCCCAAAAATAACGACATCCAATCCATGTAAATTCCAATGTTTCCAAATCGGGATAATATTCGGAATCTTCACGTAACAATATTGTTTGAATATGTGAAGGCAACAATCCAAATTGCAATTTTGGAATTACGTATGCCAATTGAACTTTAGGCGAAAATGGTGCATTTAATACATTCTCTCCCCATGATTTCATAAATACATGGTTATTCCTAATACCCGCCGTCGTTTTTGCTAAATCCTTTAACAACGGTGGATAATGATATTTGTATGACCATCTCCAATGCGGACATCCGCGTGTATAATACTGAAACACCCATTCCAATCCTTCTAAATAATTAGTACAAACAGCATTTGCATTTTCCAATGAATATTCACAATGTAATGCCGTTTTATAATATCGGCTTTCCCATCCAGCATCTTCAGGCGAAATGTATTCTTCTTGACCACGTAATAGAATAGGTGTATTTTCTAATAATGTTTCGCGGTCTTTTGCAGTGGTAGTTGCAAAGTTTTTTTGCAATTGCGCACGAGATTTGAACTCGGAAACAATAGTTTGATGTTCTATTTTCGCCAATTCGGCAAACAAATAATGAACCCAATCCCATTGAATATTTAGGGAATTTGGATCAATCAATCCCCGGTTTGGATATTTAGAAAAATGATAACTGTAATGTTCTAATAAAATGTTTAACCCGTTTGTTCTTAAATTGAGTGCCATGAAATGGGGAAGAAAATCGTTGCCTAAAAGGAAACACAAGAAGATATAATCATACACACGCCCAATATTGTAAGTTGTACATCCCATTTCTTGTAAAATAAATTGGGAGAGTTTGTGGATATTTAGGAATAATGGTTCATTGGGTTGAATATGTAAATTGCGTGGCAACAATGATTTTGAAAAAGAAGGGGCCTCTCGGAAAATATGGATATTATGAACATATGGTTTGTGAAATATAGCTAACATGATTAAATCCGCATCCAGACCATATACTGCAACATTAGTATGTTTTATATTTTGGGTGGGGAGATTACGGAGATATGCAAACATTTTGTGTTCGCCTTCGCCCGGCTCATCCGATGCGCTAACAATGATTTTAGATGATTCTGAAAACGCATTTTTTAGTTGATGGGACAGGTTTTCCATGAATTCTGTCCCGGGTGTAATACTGGCAGTATTCCATGAATTAGGAATATAATCATTTTCTGGAATGCGAGTATTATTTTCAAAATCTAGCGTACTCATGAATGACGATTTGTATCGTCGTGTGCGTTGTTGTTCCATTTTAGCAAATGGTGCAACACCATCAAAGGTAACATATGCAAAATCAGATGGTTGAATAGAATGTATAATTTCGCGAATTCGGGTAATAACACGCAAAATAATATTGTTTTCATATTCGGTTTTGTTTTGGGTGCAATATTTTTCACCAGATGTTTCTAATGCACGTACTGCATCATAAACAATAGAATTACAGTCCATTAATAGTGAATTGAATTGAACACCTTCGCGTCGTAATTCTTTTAAATTATTAATAATACGCGCATGGTTTTTGATAATGTATGAAAAATAGCTGGGAATTCCCATGGTGTTGATGACGTTATTGAATATAGATTATAATGACAACACTTCTTTATATTGTGTTGCGAAACAATTTACGAGACAATATGTATTTTCGCCATTGACTTGGCCATACCATCATAACAATAAATACAAGGACAATAAAAAGAATAAACCAGAACCATAGTTTAGCTAATAAATATAAATATGGGTATGCAATGAATGATGTATCCATCTGTAACCAACCAAATATTTTTTTGAGAATGAGACCAAGTGTGTAATACAATATATTGCTTTCTCCCCAATGTTTTTGATTTTCTGTTTGTGGAAACAATTGGTAACACAATGATTTGTAATAAATATACACACATCCATCACAATCAATATTATGATGTACATCCCAATCACTAATTTGGGGAGATTGTGTTAATACATTGGAAATATATGACGCACTATAAATACAACAATGCATTCCGGTTGTTAGTCCTTTGTATGTATGATGTTTGTCCAAATTGGGTACTAATAAAAATGGGACTACACCCAATTTCAAAATGTACTTTTCAGAATTATGTGAATACATAAAGTCATTAATAACTGAGGCATGATTATGCATCTCCCCAATATCAAATTGAAAATCGTCTTCTAAAATCATAATAGACCCATATCCACGTGAGTGTGCATCACGAAACACAGATGTAAATGCATGTGTCAAATCATAGGGTGGTAGTTGTTTTTCCAATACTTTTTTGCATTTTTTATATCCTTCATTATGTAAAATATGGATGGTATGGGATGGATGAAAACTGGATAATTTGGATTCAATCTCCCGTTCTCTTCCATTATTTTTCAAGTGAATAATGTATGTGGCACTGACGTCTAATACACCATCACTATATTTACGTGTTTCTATTTCATAACATGGGGAGATTTTGGTTTGCATTCTATATTTTATATATGTAAATTATAGAATGCGTAAAATACCTCATCATTATGAAAATCCGATAGATCATATATTATTACATTTATGTGAAATTGTTGCACCTTGGTTCCGCAAATTAAATGTTACACCTAACATGCTTACTACTATATCTAATTGTTGGGTATTGGTTTGTGTATATTCATTGTATTTTCGCGATGTAGGCATTGCATTGTTATCATTTTGGATAGCGTATTTCTTTGATTGTTTAGATGGGCATTATGCACGAAAATACAAAATGGTAACTGTATTTGGCGATTACTATGACCATGTTAGTGATATTGCCAAAGTAATATCAATATTAGTAGTATTATATATTTTGGAACCACGTAAAACGGTACAATGCTTACCATTATTGCTTTTAGGTGGAATCGGACTGTGTAGTCCCC
>Ga0194124_10005056_pt1 | contig 12474 bp, 30 predicted proteins | sample TA2KigCas0mmetaG_FD_148605 | JGI IMG/M metagenome (GOLD analysis project Ga0194124, IMG submission 148605) | Freshwater microbial communities from Lake Tanganyika, Tanzania - TA2015031 Kigoma Deep Cast 0m | ecosystem: Environmental > Aquatic > Freshwater > Lake | place: Tanzania: Lake...
ATCTCCTCATTGGAAAAAAGACTTGTGGCACTTCTATAAGACTTGTGTTGAGTTGATAATGCACCAAGCAATGTCACTGAGGGCAATGCAAGTGCGGTTGATGTTATAAATTGTCTTCGGTTCATATCAATTTAAATCGGTAACATTTTAATATAGTTATATTTGATGTCTACATTGATACTAAACACAATTAACCCAAAAGTCAAGCGTAAACGAGTATATGTATGTTTTGACGCAAATGCTTCAGCGTCGTAAATACTATCGGGAAAATCTAGTCTACATCCTAAAAACAATCCACCCTCATTATTACCACCTTTAGATAATGGTACTATATGATCCAATGATATATTGTCTCTATTCAATTTCCTACCAGTCAGTACACATAACATACGTTGTCTCTTTAATAACCCCCATACTGGTAAGCGGGGCCCTATTCAATTAGCCCCCCCCCTCTTTTTCAAATACCCCACAGCGCTTTTTATAACATAATACACATCATCGCTGTATTTTATAAACATTAATGCTTATTTACTCCTACTAATAACTATACTCGGTCCTTTAACCATGTTGCTCACAAAATTAAGTACACTCTTAACCAATAACATTAAGATAAATACACACCCCAAAACTACAGTAAATACCGCAACAGCTAACACCATATATACCAACAACAAAGCACCCAATATGTTTATTAATATTTCTTTCATATATACTTTTATATAGTTACTAATGTCCCCTAAGTTCAACTTTTTTTACCTAAGTTTTCCTAAGTAACCAATAAACATATGTATATATGCACATATGTTTTATAATAATTATAATCGCAAACAACAAATATAATAAAAAGTATAAGTGTAATAAGCAATACACCACGCTTATTGAGCAATTTGCACTTTTTTTTGCTTGACTCTGCACATATGCACATATGCACACTGTGTTGTTGTAGTTTATTTTTTCGTTTGTGTTTCCCGCGCACTTTTCATACCATAAAAAAACAATTTGTCAATCAAATATATTTCTTCAACAGTACATCTACTACTTAGACAACATCATTAGAGCACTTAATTAGTCAATTGCGCAATAGTCCATAAGTACATCTAATGGTTTGCGCTTACAATAAGTAGGTCTAATTCCCAAGCACCGTGGTCATCGTTAAGGTTAAAGTCAGCTTTATCGTTAAAGTGTAGAGCATACCACCTTTTTATACTTTATCGTTAACGCAATAAGCGCAGCCCTCGGTCCCCCACCCTAGCTTGTTCAGCCGATCTGCCACTACTTTACCAGAACCAGTGTCGCTTTCAAGAACTTTTTGCATCTTTATTTCGTTGAACATCAACAGCTTACGACGACAGACCTCAACCTAGGGATTTTCCTTACACGATTGTTTTGGTAAAGTTAAGTACTTGATGTGCAACGAGTTACGCAACGATTGAATATAACCTGGGCGGCCATACACTTTTACTTTAACGATAACGTCATTAAAGTAGGTGTCGGTCCTCCACCCTCGCCGTGTCACCGGCTGTTCGGCCTAGTAGCTGTCGGCCCGTAGCGTTCTCTCAGGAACGGATACAGTCTACCAGACCTGGCGGCAGCCTCAAGCACTTTTTCTAAAAAAGCGCCTTTGGAGCCTGTTGACTGACAGTCACGGACAGTCTGCCGAATGCGCCAGGCGACCCGTAGGCGCAACGGACACGGCAGGCTGACTGAGTACACCAGGCGTGATGGATGCAAGATTTTTTGATGGGGGGCTTGACTTTGGGGCCAGGTAGACTAGACTGTTTCCACGATGAAGCTACTGACCAAGGAACTGACGACGAAGTTGACGAAGGCTGGATACAACAACGACAAGCCGATCTGCAAGCTGTTCACGCCATGGGGACGAGCCACCTGGCTGCTGACTGGTATGGAGGATGGTATTCTCTACGGTTGGGCGGATCTGGGCATGGGTTGTGTTGAACACGGTGGCATTGCTAGCCTGGAGGAGTTTGAGGCGATCCGTGGCCCATTTGGGATGAAGGTGGAACGGGATCTCTACTGGACTGCCAAGGAGGGTGTCAGCTACTCAAGGATGGACAGTCTGGTGGGGGCTTGACACTTTAGAAAAAGCTGGTAGGATGTGTGAACGATATGAAAAACAAATCATGGAAGCCTGAGGTGCTGGTGGATGGTAAGTGGGCGACTAACGCTCTTCGGTTCGCTACGGAGGAGGAAGCGTTTGGTTCAATGATGATGTTGCGGATGCGTTGGTGGGTGCCTACTGACGGCCGAGCGACTGAGAGTGAGGATCCGATCAACTATCGGCACCAAGGTGGACGAGATGTGCCGATTGCGGCTTGACAGATTAAAAAAAGCTGGTAAAGTATTACCCACGATGAATATCAAAGTTAAGGTTACTGACATTGTTTACGATACTGATGGTGAGTCTGATTTGGATTTGCCTAATGGAATGATTGTGGAGGTTGATGGTATTATTGATATTGAGTCAGAGGTTGCTGATGCTATTAGTGATAAGACTGGCTGGTGTGTTAGTGGTTACAACTACGAGATTCTGTAAATAAAGATAAGTTTTGGGACAGCTACCAAGACTTCGTCAGAACAACAAACTTTTGTGCGCATATTAATTAAATTTATGAACAAAATATTGAAGGGCAGTATAGTTAGTTACAACAACCGTTGGATGCGGGTGACTGCTGTTTTTAAGGATAGCGTCAATCTGGGTCCGATTTGGGGTGGACGCAATGGTTTCAGTGGTATTGTGAAGCGGGTGCCACTGGATCAGGTGCGAGAGGATGAGCAAGCTTGGCAACACCACTGGGAAAGTAGTGAGACATACCAGTCCATGTGACGTGGGGCTTGACATTTTAAAAAAAGCTGATAGACTGTATCCCGATATGAAAATGATTGTTCCGTTGGTAAATAAGGTCAAGAACATTGTTCCTATGTTCAGTGGTGATTACATTGTTGACATTGTTGGAGTTGTTGATGATGTGATTGTTAGTGTGAGTGAAGTGACTGGAAATAGTGACAATGAGATACTTTACATTGGTTGGGAGTCGGGTGGTCGGTTACACAATATGAAGTTCACCGAGGGCAATTTGTCAAAGGCTCTGTTGACCGGTGGAAATTTGGTGATGAAGGACAGTGAGGGTGACGAGGTGACTCTTCACTTTTCTTGAAAAAGTTGTTGACCTTTTTATAAAATCTGATAAAGTAGCAAAACAATGAAAACTGAGTATTCGTTTGATGAGGTGCAGAGTCGGTTGAAGATTCTGCTTTGTGACGCCGAGGTGAAGCCTGGCACCAAGAAGGGTTTGCTTCTTGAGCGGGTGTATGTGATGGGTATGTTGGGGACTGGTGTCAAGGTAAATCCGGCCGTCGAGATGATGTTGTTGTGTGGTAGGTCTGTGGCTGGTTATGCCCGGCCACAGGAGATTAAGGCTTAAAAATGAACGAAACTTCTGTTACTCTTCACATTGGAACTGACACGATTCTGGCCGCCGTTTGGGTGTATCTGGTGCTTTGTAAAATTCTAAAAAATGCGACGTTTAGTTGGTGGTGGGTTGTGTTGGTGGCGGTGTTGTGGGGGCTCAATTGATGCAAAAAAAGGTGCTTGACATTTTGTAAAAAGCTGATAGAATATTTGAACAATGAAAACTTACAAAGTTCCTGTGGTTTGGCAGATGTATGGTTATGTAGATGTGGTGGCTGATAGTTTGGATGAAGCTGTTCTCATTGCAGAGGATGGTCCGTTGCCTACCGATGCGTCGTATGTGGAAGGATCGTTTGAGGTTGATCACGATGCTTTTTTGCCTGAGGAAGTTTGAAAAAAAGGTGCTTGACATTTTATAAAAAGCTGATACACTGGCTGCTCAATGACTCCTTACAAACACGCACAATCGTCGGCTCGCAAGTGGGGTGGCTGCCCGACCGACTACGTTGCTCTGCATGACTGGTTTGACGAGACCAAGGCTTTTACTGGTGACTGGACTCACCGCGCTCTTCGGCATCACTCCGCTGGTATTCAATGGGCAATCGAAAAGTTTGGTCATGTTATTGTAAACAGTAAAGGACAAAACATTCCCACAAAGATGTTGGCAGAGCAACACGTTGAGGAGGATTGTGGACGTATACCTACACCGCAAGATTGGTTGAAGGCATTGGCGAAGAATCCAGAACAATGGATGCTCAAGGTTGGGAGTAAGACGGTGGTGCAGGACATGGTGATTGCCTAAAAAAAGGAACTTGACTTTTGGAAAAATGTTGGTAAACTAAACAAGTAGAAAATAAAAAAATAAAAAAAAATGAATATTGAACCGCTGAACAAGGACATTTACAACAAGGCTGTGGCTAATGGAGTCACCGAGATTATTTTGGAGTTTTCGGGTGGAAGCGACCAGGGTTACTTGAACGTGACTCTGTTACCGTGGGATCAAAACAAGTGTGATGAATATGGTAAGTTGAACGCTGACATTGAAAACTGGGCGTGGGGAGCCTATTCCTACTCTGGCGCAGGAGATGGTACTGAATACGGGGATGAGATTGTTTATGATTTGGTCAACAAAAAGTGTTCCACGAAGGAATGGTTTACGGTTCGTGAAGCCAATTATGGTGGCGAGGTGCCTTTGGAGATTGATAATGTTGAAGCTATTGAGAGTGATGATGAGTAAATATTAGAAAGTCAAAGTGGGAAGCTTGGGGTCAGCTAAAACAAGTGTTACCATTATCAAGAGAAGGTCAAAAACTCATGGACACCACAGAATCATTACTAGACAATATTAAACACCTGCATGAACATAATGCTAAATTGATACAAGAAGTTGATAATCTAAAATCATATAATGATAAATTGTGTGATATCAACCTTAAGTTGGTTCAAGAGCGTGATGACCTAAATGTTGAAAAAAACGAATTAAATCGTAAATTAAAGAGTATACAAGCACTATTTCTATGAACCTTCACGTTCCAGAAGAAATTAAAACTAAATATCCTCACATGGAATTTAGAGGTAAACAAAGAATTATGAGTGACAAACATAAAATCAAAGCACGTCGTAAGGAAAAGCAAATCAAGCATCAAGTTGATAGAACCAGAGCCAAGCGAGAACTGAAGAAATCTATCAAAGATGATTTGGCCCAGTGAAATTGTGTGGTATAGTTAGATTATAGAAAACTTAGTTGGCCCGAAGCTTAAATCTTTGCATAAGCAATCGACTCATAATCGATAGAGAGCCGGGACGAGTGCCGGCCGGGCCAACCAATTTTCTTTAAAAAAACTGCAACGAGAGGCTTGACTCTGCCAGTGGCTGGTCTATACTGGTTCCACGATGAAGGAAACGACTAAGACCTACCTAAAGAACCAACTGGCGACCAACCCTCAGTGGGCGCTCAAGGCACTGGTGAAGCTCTACACTTATCAGACTGCTTGTGAACAAGCTGTTGGTCACACTGAGGAAAAGAACAATGTTGGATTTAGCGGTGTAGATAGTGAGATTCTAAGCAGCTTTGCTGTTCAAATCAATCGTGGCCGTAATTTGAGTGAAAAACAAATGGCTATTGTATATCGTAGGATTCCCCGATATTGGAAGCAAGTTGCCTCGTTTATTCCGACTGAGAAGTTGGCTGAGATTGAGGCAAAGATTGGGGCTTGATAGTAGAATTTTCTCTGGTAAACTTTAAAAGTAAATTAAATAAAGATATGTCTACTCGTTGTACCATTGGTATTTTTAATGATAATAACACTGTTACCTCAATCTATTGTCATCACGATGGTTATCCAACTTATGTAGGTAAAACTCTTTTGGAATGTTATACTGATACGGATATTGTAAATAAACTAATGGATTTAGGCGATTTAAGTTCACTTGGCGAGGATCTATATGCCAATGGACATACTTGGAAGGCGCCTATTGAAGGCGTATGTGTTGCTTATGGGCGAGATCGTGGAGAAAAGGATGTGGAGGGTATGATTTTGGATGATTTATATAGTTTTGAAAGGCATGGTAAAGATATTGGCTGTGAATATCAATATCTGTTTAAGAATAATAAATGGACTTACCGCAAGATTTTTGGTGACAATACTTGGAAAGAGTTGACCATTGAAGATTGTGAACGGTAATATCAAATAATAATAGCTTGATTTATTATAAATGTTATAGTAATATAGTGTTATGTTGACCACAAACTTTACAGAGTTCTTTAAGCATATTACAGGTAGTTTCATCAACTACGCTATGGCTATAGCACTTATTCTACTAATCTATTTGCTTGCCGTCACATTTGTAAGAATTGTTTTTACTGAAATCGCAAAACTTATACTTGCCGTCAGAATTCCTATCGTATCATCTACCGCAAACAAAACTGACGACGAGGCTTGACATCCGCCTGGCTTACTGTAGACTGTTTCCACAATATGACCTACCAAGATCTACTCAACCAACTCGCCAACCTCACCGCTGAACAGCTCAACCAGACTGTAACCGTTTACCACGGTTCGCAAGATGAGTACTTGCCAGTTTATTCTACTGGCACTACCCATGAGAATGATATTCTGGACGAGAATCATTTTTATCTGAATATTGATTGACATCGTTATACAATCTGATACACTGTTCCCACAATATGAACTGTTTTGATACTTCCAAGCTTCTGGAACCTCAGAAGAACCACGCTATAAATCTGCTCGAGAGTCTCTACATTAACGGATCCGCTTGCGACCTGAGTGAGACTGGTTGTGGCAAAAGTTATGTAGCTGCCTGGATTGCCAAGAACTTCAATAGTCCTGTTGTTGTTATTTGTCCCAAGGTTGTTATCAATGCTTGGCACAATGTGTTCAAGGAGTTTGGTATCAAGGCACACGTAGTGATCAACTACGAGAAGTTGACGCGGGGCAACACTGAATATCTTTCTTTCAAGGATGACAAAGACGATGGTCCAGATGACTACATCTTTAATATTCCAAAGACCTCCCTCGTCATTGTGGACGAGAGCCATAAGTGCAAAGGTTGGAATAGCAAGAACAGTGATATGCTCATTGCTCTTCGTAAAAACCACTACAAACTGCTTCTTTTGAGTGCTACTGCTGCTACTAATCCATTGGAAATGAAAGCGTTTGGCTTTGTGTCTACGCTTCATAATCTGGTTAATTATAGGAACTTTGTTTTTAGCAGTGGTGCTTATACTTCACGATTTGGCGGTTATCAGATTGATTTGGCCAGCCGTGCTACTGTAGAATCAATGGGTGAGATTCATCACAAGTTGTTCAATACATACCGAATTGCTAGTCGTATGACTCGTAAGATGTTTGATACTATCTTTCCTGATAATCGTGTGATTGCTGATATTTTTGATATGGGCAGCAATACTGCTAAGATCAATCGTGTGTATGAGGTAATGGAGTCTGAGTTGGCTGCTTTGGAGGAATCTAGTTCCAACTATAGTTCTCATCAATTTGCCATCATGACCAAGGCTCGTAGACATGCTGAAATACTTAAGGTACCTACAATGGTGGAAATGATTGAAGATTTGTATGATGAGGGCATCAGTCCTGTTGTGTTTGTTAATTTTACGGATACTGTAGAGGCTATTGAGAAGCAGCTTGCTAAGAATAGCAAGTTCAATGGTAAGATTGCTAGAATTGTGGGTGGACAGAGTGACAAGGTACGACAGGCGGATATTGATGCTTTTCAGAATGACAGCAAGCGGATTTTGATTGCTAATTTGGCTGCTGGTAATTCCGGAGTGAGTCTTCATGATTTGAATGGCAAGCATCCGAGGCATAGCATTGTGAGTCCGAGTTATAGTGCTATTAATTTGTTACAGGCACTTGGCCGTATACATCGTGCTGGTGGAAAGTCGCCGTGTATACAAAAGATACTATTTTCTGCTGGTACAATTGAGGAGGATGCTTGTCGTAAGGTACAGTCCAAGCTTCAGAATCTGGATGCACTGAATGATGGAGATCTTGCCTACAGTCTTCGTATTGTTTAATATATAGAAACCGAATTGATATGACCAAGATACTTGCAGTTAAGTACCCACAGGCTCAGGATCGTAACAATCCTACTGATAACATTAATCATTTACATCGTGTGGTTGAGGTAATTGAGACTGATATTCGTAAGACTATTGGTGAGTTGTTATTTAATATTAGTGAGTTTTACCGCTACAATTATTGTTTGATTCGGTTTGATAATAAGATGTATGTGATTGAGGCTACTGACTTTGAGCGTAACACTTACAGCCGTAAGGAAATTGTTAACGAGTGGCATCCACTCAGTCACTATTTGGACTGATTTGGGGTGCCAGAGGGGCTGCCAGAGTGCGCCAGGCTCCTCTATAAACGCTTTTTGGGGCTGAGGCTAGGGGTTGACCTAGCTCTGGTCTATGAGGGAAAAACAGCCCCATTTTTCTTTCGTAACGAGGGGGCTTGACATCTTGGCTGGTTCTGATAGGATATATCCACAATGAAACACAACTTTGAGATTATTGAAAAGAGCAAGGTGTATGTTGTTGGCGGCAACAAGTACCAAGAGTTGACAATTAGCACTGTGGATGGTGTAGATGGATATGTTGTTATGGTTAACGGAGAGGTTGACTGGAACACATTTGTTCCGATTAACTAAAATCTTAAAAAAAGGCTGTTGACGGCCTGAAAAGATGTGGTAGACTATTTGAAATACTTGTTCTTTTTATATTTTGCAGCAATGAGGACAGTCGTGAAGTGGGACGTAATCTGGGATGCTGGGAATAGTTATCTTGGTATACCAGATAACTGAGTGACCTGATCTGCAACCATACAGTGCGCCCAAGTGATAATGGTTTCAGTCACTTTACACTGTGCAAACAATGGGCAATGATTTTTGTTGACACTCCCTAAAAAGCTGATAGACTGTTCGTCACAATAATAATATATGAAAAGAAATCCTAAGAGTATTACCGTCAACTTTCCGCCAAGAAATGTAAACGTTGTAGACAATCTACCACTACAACACAAAGCAGAAGACATCGCAGCAAATGGTCCTGTCGGTTTTTATAGAAATATTAATTCAGTCTTTACAGGCATAATTTTTAGAGATGTACAAGGTAACCTCACTCATATTGACACTACACTCGGTATCATCTCAGCATTTGATAGAGATGCTTGGTCTGGTGATATGTTTGTATATCAGCCACAACTAACTTGCCTACATATCAAATGTGATGCAAAAAAAGTCGCCGTCAACAAATGTAACTAATAATATATAAAATATGGAAACTAATAATACTACCACTGACAATACTATCAATACCGAAGCTGCTGAAGATACACAGTTTCTGCAAGAACTTGCTGATTATGTCAGTAATCTGCCACAACCATCACCCGAAGATATTGTTCTTTATAACCAAAAGATTGACTTCCTCAAGTCCATTCACGCTGAATTGAAAGCCAAGTTTCCTGACTTTCAGCCCGAATATGATCCACTTAGTGAGTCAGACCCCGCCTTTCCCAAGGGCAAGTATCTGGACACGACATATAAGGTTGCTCCGTTCAACAGTGGTGATGACGAGTAAATGATGGGGGCTTGACAAAAACAAAAACTCTGGTACTCTATAAAAAGTATGAAGAAACTAGAAAAGAAGTTCAAGTGCAATTACGACAAGGTTGGCGATTGCAACTTTATTCAAGTGAAGCGTACCGATGATGTCGCTATGTATCGTCGTGAATATATGGATGGTACATTCAAGAGTTACGATGTGTTTATTGTTAAGCGTCGGTACAAGGGTGATCCACTTCCAGGCGGTGTTGTAGAAAAGGAAGATCGGGAATGTTATCCTTCCGCAAATTCATTTGGTCGCATTGCCTTTGACTGCAAGACTGAGGATCAAGCCGAAATCCGATTTGATCAACTTGTAAAGAAAGCCAAAGAAAGCCAAGATGCCAAGGAAGAGTCCAAGCGAACAGGCAAGCCAAATCGTGGCCGTCGTAAGGCCAAGAAGATGGAGGTCAACAAGCCAAATGGCAAGTTCACAATGAAGTTTTTGGTGGAGTCCACGGGATACAGTCAACCTCAGTTGTATCCGGTTGTACAACAGTGGCTTACGTCGGGAGCAGTTGCTGTGGTGGGGAAGCAGAAGCCTGAAGGTGGCAAAGGCAAGCCCGCCTTGGTGTATGAGGTGGTGTAAGTGGTTCAGTAGGAATAGCTTGGGGTGAGCTTAAAAAGCCCCTTGACAAGTCAATAAAGTCTGATACTCTTTGTACTGTTATGAAGATTAAGATTAGGAAGAGTTGGGGTGATACAGATCCTCGTACCAAAGTGTTCAAGTCCAAGAATAGTTATACCCGCAAGAATAAGTGGGGAAATCGTTACGATGAGGCTTGACACTCTATAAAAAGCTGATAGACTCTGTACCGTTATGACAACCACTATTTCTACTAAGTGTACCGCCAAAAAGAACACCATCACCGTCATATATCCGGCGCATATTACCTATATGTACGATATCTTCAGTGATGATAACCACACTGATCTATTGGAACAGATATTTGCACAGTGGAATGATGGTTCAGGCGATGAATGTGAATTTTTTTCAAAGTCACATATTCGTAGTCTGGGTGTAGGCGATATTGTGGGTATCAATGGACATTGGTATATGTGTTTGTCGTATGGATGGAAGAAAATTAGTATCACTCAGGTGGTCAATCTGGAAAAGATGGTTGAAAGCCATCCAGTCTACAAGGAAGGTGCTTGGTTTGCCCTTCGTAGGGTACTGAACGAAAACAGTCTGTTGGTTGAGGCCTAGAGCCGCTGCCAAACGAGCCTGGCGACCTATAGGCACGCTTTTGATCGTCAGAAGGAGTCTGGATACTCCTTCTTTTTTCTTGCATCTAGGTATTGACAGCCTGAAATAGTCTGGTAGAGTGTCTCCAGAACGGCTGACAAAGCTAGGATGGGGGACCAACGCCTACTTGGATAACTTTATCGTTAAAGTAAAAAGTTCAAGAAAAGTGTGAACAGAGGCTTGACTCTGGCGCCAGCTACTCTATACTGGTTCCACGATGAAAGTTACCATTACGTTTGATACCGACAACGCCGCCTTTGAAGACAGTTTTCTCATGGCGGTCACCAAAACCTTGTCTCAGGCCAAGGAAGTGATCCTTGGCGCCCACAACCCCGGCTCTGAACCCGTTTATGACCGTCGTCTCCTCAAAGATATCAACGGCAACCGTATCGGAGTGGTTGAGCTTGACAATCGAGCTTGACAATCTGGATGCTGTCCGAGACTGAAAAAACCGCCCAGAGGGGCTTGACACCGTATAAAAAGCTGATAAACTCTATACCACAATGAAGACCAACTCCAACACCAACCAACGCCGCCGTATCGTCCGAATCAAGACTGTCACTCGTGCCAACGGGCGTACGTTCAGTGTGGCCATCTACAACGATGGTACCACTGCTGATCTGGACTGAAAAATCCCCAAAGGGGGGCTTGACCTTTTTCTAAAAGCTGGTAGAGTAACGGGGTAATGAGAACTTACGCTGATGACAATTTTGGGGTTTGGGACGGCATGAACGAGCCTGAGATGAGGGATTTCTACCACAAGTGTCAACGAACCAATGTGACCAAGGTTTGTGCACGTTGTGAACGAACTGTTCGTATTCAGCCTCAGTACAGCATCTGTAACGATTGTGCTGATGCTGTTGAGCGGGGCTACGATTACTGAGGGCTTGACACCGTATAAAAAGCTGATAGACTGTATATCGTTATGACACTTCAACAATTTCAAGCTGCTTTCGCTATTGCCAAGGATTTTAGTCGGGATCTGTCCAGTGTGGATGACAGCATCCTTTATGGATACGGTTTGCGAGATTTTCGGCCTGTATACACTACACTGGAGGCTGTGGCAAAGACAATTCGTTGGCAAGCTCTACAGATGAACGGTGAGTGGGATGCTGAGGCACTCAACGAGGTAGCCGATGCTGGCCGTCGTAACTTCATCGTGCTGGGTTGAAAAGAGGGGCTTGACACTGTATAAAAAGCTGATAGACTATCTGGACAATATGAAGATAACCATTGAGTTTGACACTGAGAATGCTGCTTTTGAGGATGATCGTTTTGGTGAGGTTAGTCGGATACTGAAGAATGCTAACAAGCGAGTGATGGATTGTTTGGAAGATGGTGGCGGTATTAGGGTACCAATTAAGGACATTAATGGAAATAGGGCGGGTATTCTTGAAGTTGTAATGTAATTAAATTAATAAACTCTAAAACAATAATAAACATATGGATCCAGAAGATATTGCTTATGAAGATAGTGTCAGTAGTGACACTGCTGGTTGGCCTGGTGATGGTAGCGGTGAAGATGACTTTGCTGACTACAATCAGAACGAAGCAGATGACTATCGTGATTAATAACAATATGACACTCACTCAGCGTTACTCAAACGATACTATGATTCGCAATTATGTTCGCATTCATGATCCTGGCCATAGTTGG
>Ga0194124_10005061_pt1 | contig 12465 bp, 13 predicted proteins | sample TA2KigCas0mmetaG_FD_148605 | JGI IMG/M metagenome (GOLD analysis project Ga0194124, IMG submission 148605) | Freshwater microbial communities from Lake Tanganyika, Tanzania - TA2015031 Kigoma Deep Cast 0m | ecosystem: Environmental > Aquatic > Freshwater > Lake | place: Tanzania: Lake...
CCTCTTTTTTGCCCAAGAACTACGAGCCTTGTTTGAGAATCTGAAGCGAATTGCAGCCCGATTCCAGACAAACCCCATCAACCTACAACCAAATCTCGTCTGAAAATGAATTTTTCAAGGGCGACTACTTCTTCGAATTGCGTCAGTTCTTTTCTCGGAGGAGTAAAAGCTTGAGTGAGTCCGAACGTATTGATAGTGGTACCTATCTTAAAGCAGTCTGCAAATGAATAATTTGAAAGTGCAAGAGTATTCGCGCTATTTGCATTGGAAAGGGTGGAGTCGAGAGGCTTTTGGTCAATGCAGTCCAGGTAACCGATTTTGCTTCGAGCAGCAGTTTGAAGGGTTGCTAAAGCCCGACTCTCGGATTCTCGAGGTAGGCTTCGGTAATGGAGAGTTGCTGGGATTTTTAAAAGGTAGAGGTCACGATGTCGTGGGGGTTGAGATTAATGAAGAGTTGGTTAATAGGGCGATCGATCGAGGATTTACAGCCTACTACGGGCATCCTTGGGAGATCGCCGACTTGCAAACTGAGAAGTTCGACTTGGTTGTTGGTATTGCCGTAGCTGAGCATATGGACTACGCAAGTCTCATCAAGTTTTTTAAGTGGGTAAGTGCCAGCCTCCGCGAATCCGGCGTTTTGTTTTTAAAGTTTCCAGAGGGTTCTTCTCCGATTGCTCTTGGATATCAAAATGGGGATTTCACACATATCTCTTGTCTCACAATAACCAAGATCGAAGCGCTTTGCGAGTTATCTGGGATGGTTCTAGCCGCTTACATAGATGATCAGCTGGTTTCCAATACTCTGTGTTCGCTTGGTCCGGTTGGTCGGTTTGCCCTGGTGTGTTTACAACTTTATGCAAGACTTCTGAAATTGCTAGTTCGTATGTTGTTTTTTCCTCTTAATCCACGATTGAATTTGGCTACGAATAGTATTGCCCTAATAAAGCCATTGAAGCGAATTTAATCGCAAGATGCTACCGGCTAGAGTTGCTCTAAATGCTACATGTCTTGGGCCTAGGCCGTCTGGCGCTAGGCAGAGGTTCGTTGGGATTTATAAAGAGCTCATCAATTGCATGCCGGAAACGGAGTTTGTTGTTTATAACTCCGCTGATTTTTGCGTGAGTGATTTTTTTCGTGGCTTACCTAACATTAGACCACGTGAGACGGCTTTACCAAGTCAACAGCCACTCTCAAGATTTATCAGAGGATTGACTTTTTGGCGTAAGGAGCTCGCTTCGGAACCGTTTGATATATTCGAGGGATTCCACCTGCCAGTAGTTAAACCGCCATCGGGAAAGATAATCGTAACCATACACGATATTCGCCAGTTGTCTCTTGATTGGACCGGTCTGCAGACCGTTGCGCTTAGGTTTTGTGTAGAGCAAGTCATTCGTTCATCAGGTCTAATAGTTACAGTTTCTGAGGCCATGAAAAATGAGATCCTATCTTTTTTTCCATCTGCGAGAGTTCATGTTGTTTATAACGGTATCGATACCGCAGAGTATTTTCGTCTCGGAAGAGAAGACCTTGATAAAACCCGGTTGAAGTTCGGTCTTCAAGCAGGGTTTATTCTCTCTGTAGGGCATCTGGAGGCTCGAAAAAATTATTGTCGACTAATTGAAGCTCTCGCGCTCCTGCGAGAACGTGGTTCAACCTACAACTTAGCAATCGTCGGACATGATGGTGGGGAAAAGCAGAGACTTCGACGGTTGATCCAGGCCCTCAAGTTATCCGAGAGCGTGACGCTTCTGAGTGGTGTCTCCGATTCTGATTTGACTCGCTTATACGGCGCGGCGGGACTATTTATATTCCCCTCATCTTATGAAGGCTTCGGCATTCCAATTCTCGAGGCTATGGCTTCGAGGTGCCCCATGATTCTCAGCAATATCCCCGTTTTTCGTGAAATCGCTCAGGATTGTGCCCTTTATTTTGATTTCGATGACCCGGAGGATATTGCTTCTTCGATTGAGCGTGGAATGTATTCGGCTGATGATCAAAGAGAGAGAGTCTCCCTCGGGTGCTGTCGCGTTCAAAAGTTCACTTTCAAGAGCCTGGCGGAGCAAATGAAGTCTCTTTATTTTACGGTTTGAGAGAGTCCCCATTCTAATCAATAAATATAACTTATTGTCTACGAACTAAATTTAGTTTCTTCTGCCCCTCGATTTTCCGCGTAGGTGATGCTCTCAAAAAAATAGTGGTCCGCTAATGAATGCAAAAAATATCGACCCGAAGACTGTTGCAAGCTTTGGGGATGAATGGTCACGTTTTGACCAATCTGGAATGTCCGATGAAGAGGCTGCAAAGGCTTTTAATGAATACTTTGCAGTATTTCCTTGGGACTCCTTGCCAGCTGCTGCCGAAGGTTTTGACATGGGCTGTGGAAGTGGACGTTGGGCTCGTTGGGTGGTGCCACGAGTTGGGCGTTTGCACTGCTTGGATCCGTCAAAAGCCCTAGAAGTGGCGCGCAAGCATATGGCTAGTTTTGATAACGTCGCATTCCATAAAGCTTCAGTCGATAGTTCTGGTCTGCTTCCAGCAAGTCAAGACTTCGGTTATTCGCTTGGAGTGCTTCACCACGTGCCTGATACAGCTGCGGCAATACGATCCTGCGCTGAGTTACTCAAACCTGGAGCGCCCTTCCTTCTCTATTTGTATTACGCATTTGATAATCGACCTTTTTGGTTTAGGGCGCTATGGCGTCTGACGGACTTAGCGCGACACTTGATTTATCCCTTGCCGCGCAGGCTGAAGCAGTTTGTTACTGATGTTATCGCTACTCTAGTCTATTGGCCTCTAGCTCGTCTAAGCCGCTTAATCGCCAGAATGGGTTATGGCGTGGGTAGCGTCCCGCTATCGTTTTACCGTGATCACAGCTTCTACACCATGCGTACCGACGCACGTGATCGGTTCGGTACTCCGTTGGAGAAGCGTTTTACCAGATCTCAAATTGAGAAAATGATGCTCGACGCTGGTCTTAAAGAAATTCGGTTCTCTGAAAGCGCACCCTATTGGTGCGCGGTTGGGGTCAAGGCATAAACCTTTGTGCGGCATAGCTGGTTTTTGGAGTCTTGGGAGTGATAAGCAATCTGCCGCAGAGTTAAATAGGATTGCTGTCAACATGACGAGCGTTTTGACCGCCCGGGGACCAGATGATTCTGGCTCGTGGGTCAATGCTGCTTGTGGCATCGCTCTTGGGCACAGTCGACTAGCGGTTCTAGACCTCTCGCCAGCGGGTCATCAACCGATGCACTCGCATAGTGGTCGTTTCTCTCTCTCGTTTAACGGGGAGATCTACAACCACTCGGCTTTACGTGCCGAGTTAGTTGCGTTGGGAGTTGGATCTGAATGGCGCGGGCACTCGGATACGGAGACATTGCTTGCTGCCATTGAGCACTGGGGGGTGGAGGGCACTCTCAACCGTTGCGTGGGTATGTTTGCTTTCGCGCTTTGGGATGGTGAGAACCACACACTCACTCTGGCGAGAGACCGGCTTGGGGAAAAGCCTCTTTATTACGGATGGGCGGGTAGCGGAGGCCAGAGTGCCTTTGTTTTTGCTTCAGAGCTCAAGGCTATTCGCGCGTATCCTAAGTTCAATGCGCCAGTCTCTAGGGTGGCGCTCTCTCAGTATCTGCGCTTCACATATATTCCCGCCCCATTAAGTATTTATGAAGGTGTGTTTAAGCTTGAGCCGGGCTGTTTGCTCACGATCAAGGGCACAGCACCAAAAGTTGCGCCATCAGAACCAATAGGGGTCGGTCAGCATTACGAAACCATAGAGATACGTCGTTGGTGGTCACTCCAAGATACGGTAGATAGTGCACAAGCTAAACAGCATGGAAGCGAATCCGCCGCCATCGATCAACTAGAGTCAACGCTCTCGAAAGCTGTACAAGGTCAATCCTTGGCAGATGTCCCTTTAGGTGCTTTTCTCTCTGGCGGTGTTGATTCCTCCACCATCGTGGCACTCATGCAGCGCCAGTCTTCTCAGCGAGTGAAAACCTTCACCATTGGGTTTGACGAAGCAGGCTTTGACGAGTCACCCCATGCTCGTGCGGTCGCAGACCAACTTGGAACCGATCATCACGAAATGCGGGTGTCCTCAAAGATGGCGCAGGACGTCATTCCGTCCCTATCATGGATGTACGACGAACCTTTTGCGGATTCCTCTCAAATTCCAACCCACCTGGTTTGCAAGGCAGCGAGGCAGCATGTCACTGTTGCTCTAAGTGGTGACGGTGGGGACGAGCTATTTGGGGGCTACAACAGGTACTTTTGGGGTTCAAGAGTATGGGCGAAGTTCTCTTGGATGCCACTTCCTGCCCGTCAGTTAATGGCAAAAGCTATTTGCGCAGTTCCAGTCAACCGATGGGATTATGTTAGCCGCGCGGCTGGCATTACAAGGTTTGGCGACAGAGCTCATAAGTTAGGCTCGCGGCTTGGCTCTGTGCGAGACATGGACGACCTCTACTGGAGCTTGGTCTCTGAATGGGACCCAGCATCCGTGGTGAAGGGCATTGATAAGGTTAGCCCATCACCTTGGGCGAGTAACAACGCCTTACCACAGGGGCTCAACCCAGTTGAGCGCATGATGTTTCGCGACGCCGTTACCTACCTGCCAGACGACATTCTTTGCAAGGTAGACAGGGCCGCAATGGCCTGTAGCTTAGAAACGCGAGTGCCGTTTCTTGACCATCGGGTGGTTGAGCTTGCCTGGCGGCTACCGCTGAATATGAAGATTCGCGGCAAAACGGGCAAATGGGTCCTACGGCAGGTTCTGTATAAGTACGTTCCCAAAGAGCTCATCGAGCGGCCCAAGGCAGGATTTGCTATTCCCATTGGGCAGTGGCTTCGCGGGCCACTGCGTGACTGGGCGGAGGGCTTGTTGCGGGAGAGCCGACTCAGGCAAGAGGGCTACTTTCACCCAGAGCCTATTCGTAAGGCCTGGGCCGAACACCTAACTGGTAGGCGTGACCATACGCCGAAGATTTGGACCATACTGATGTTTCAGGCGTGGCTGGAAGCGCAGGCGAGGTAGCTTGGGCACGTTTACCTTCTTTTGAGCCTAAGCCCCCTGTTTAAATGTGTTTCCAGCCTAACGGCTCCAGTAAACGTTCTCATTGCCGCAGGCTGGCTGGCCGTTCTTGTTGTCTTTGAGCTGGTTTCTGTAGTCAACGACAGCGGCACGCAGGTTCAGTTTGCCTCGGGCCCTGCGTTTTTAGATTTTGGTCTTTATGCGGGCTTTCAGTTTGAAAGCTTGAGGGTTCTGCTTAGGCCTTTTGAGTTTCTTCACCTTGCCCTTAACGAGGGCTTATCGGCTGGTTTGGGCTGGCTCTCGGCTCAGGTGATCGTCCCCGGGCCGGTCTATCCAGCGCTGGTTAGTCTGTTTGGCTTTCAGGCCAGTCCTGTATTACTCAGTACGCTTTATGTTGGGTTGGGTTTATTGCTTGGCCTGGCCTGGGCTTCATGGGCAAAGGGCAGGGCTATGCCTTGGCAGGCCCAAGCTCTGCTGGGGGCTTTCCCTTTTCTTGTCTATTACGCGGTGCTTGTAAGCACCGATCTGCTCTTCGCTCTTTGGGTCTGGGCCGTGTTTTACCTTCTCTCAAAGGCCAGTAATGGGTTTCGCATCCCCTTTATCTGGCTAGCAGCGTTTATTTTGCTTGCTGTTCTTACGCGGCCCACCGGGCTTGCCTTGGTGGGTATTGCCGGTCTGTTTCTGGTGCTGCGCTCACCCAGGCAAATGTTTAAAACATGGCCTGGCGTTTTGTTCCTGCTTTTCCTTTTCTTTATAAGCTTTTGGGGGCTTGTCTATTACGCCCCTTACTACCTGGTGCACGACGCCAACGGAGCAAACACCCATTACTTTGGGCTCTTGCCCCAGGCCTATAAAGACGGGCTCTTTCCCAGCCTTCCTGAAATGCTGAATACAGGCGTGTCTTGGGCGCTTCTGTTCTTTGCAAAGCTGCTTCATGCGGCGGGGCTACGGCCCAGCTATGCAGATATTCACCCTTTACTCACGCTGGCGCGGGCTCTGCCGGGGATTATTTTTCTTCCGGGGCTTTTGCTTGTGATGATTAAGGGCAGCCTGCTTGAGCGCATCTTCGTGGGGCTCTTCATGCTGCCAGTGTTTGTGGCAGCCTCCCAAGAGCGCTACCTGCTGGGCATCATGCCTATTATGTTTTATTGGGGCTGGGTATTATGGATAGGAGCGTTTGGGCGGCTGGGTGGGTTGGCGCAGCGGCTAGTTCTTCGATGATTCTCTTCTTTATTCCCAGTTACAACGACCACGAGCTTGTATCAAGTCTCGCAGAGTCGTTGTTGCAAAACCACCCTGAGGCCGAGCTGCTGGTTATTGACGACGGCTCTGTGGTTCCCGTGGTGCTGTCAGTTAGCCCTGCTTTAGAGGGCAGGGTACGTCTCTACCGTTTGGAGACCAACGCCGGGTTGGGTATGGCAACAAGCATTGCCATCGACTATTTTTTGCAGGGGCCCCAGCAAGTTTTAGTTCGCGTAGATGCCGATGGCGAGCACCCTTTAAGCGAGGTGACAAAGCTCTACAAGCCGGTGCTGGATGGTGCGGCAGATATGGTCTGGGCCGAACGCGTTATTGCAAATGCCAGCCAATCGGCACGTGCAGGGGCTGCCAGTGCGTTACGCAGCCGTGCCAAAAGCCTTACCCGGTGGATTGCCCAGCGGGCCATGGGCTGCAACCACACGGACTGGTTCTCGGGCTTCTTTGCCATGGGCCGCGATGCCGCGCAGCGCTTTCAGGCCGACCACCTTGAGCGCTATTGCGAGGTGCAAATGCTATGCCTGGCCTTTGCAAGACGGCAGCGGCTTCAAACGGTGGTGGTCACGCAAATTCAACGTGCCCACGGCCAAAGCTCCATCCGCCTATTCGGCGGGCTAATGGTCGTGCTGCGCGCCTGGCTTCTGATTCTGGTGCATGCGACCAGTCGAACTCGATAATTCGGGGACGGTTTACCAGATGCACTTAATTCCTAATACAGATAAGCGTGGCAAAAACTCGGGGTGCCGAGCCAGACTGTTGCAAGGTAGGCCTATCCTTAACTTTGTCCGATCTGCAAAAGCCGGGAGGCAACCATGATCCTTCGACTGATGTTTGTTCTGTGCCTAGTGGCCGGTATTTTCTGGCTGGTGAGGCGGCACTACCTGTCGCTCGATTTCGCATGGCTGCTGTTTTTAATGCTTGCTATGGTGCTGGGTGTCAGCCTAAGCCCGACGGTTGTAGAAAGCCTTGCCTATCTCTTTGACTTCGGCACCCCAGCCATGGCTGTTGTAGCTCTGGCCATTGCCGCCCTTATTGGTATCTGCCTGGTGCTGGCCGTAGAACTAACCGCACTGAAGAAACAAAACGCCTTGCTTCTGCGCAAGGTTGCCAGCCTGGAGCTTCAGCGAGAGTGATATCGAACCTCCGCTTGCATTGCCGGCATCGAGCCGGCTCTGCAAGCCCCTGCTGACCTATGGCACGAAGGCCGCGAGCACTATGGTGCCATCCGCGCGGCGCTTGAAAAGATCGGTCAACCCATCTGGGTAAATGACTTTCACATTGCGGCGCACGCCAGGAGCGAAGGCTTGGTACTGGTTACCAACAACCTTGCGGAATTTGAGCGCATACCCGCGCTCGAACTGGAGAACTGGCTGGTTGACTGCCAGTATCGGTGATGGAAATGCGAATCTGCGGGAGCTGGTCTTTTTGAAGGTGGCGCTGGTACCTCACCAGAGGTGAAGCGCGATGAAACCCGATCGCTAAAACATGTTATAGTGGACGTCCTTGAAGCGCACAAAGCGGTCCAAGATGCCTACACCTCCAAACCTTCTTACCAATGTCGCGCGATCGCGCGCTCGCATGCGCGCGGCCGGTTTGCGACCCGTTCAGTTCTGGGTGCCAGACACACGACCGCCAGCCTTTGCAGCCGAGCTTCGACAGCAATGCCTAGCCTTGAGGGGCGATATTCACGAAGCCGAGATGATTCGTTTTACGGAGCAGGCTGCAAGTGAGATTACGGCCCTGTCCCGGTTCTGACGTCGAACACCTCCTGGTACCTGGCGCCTTAAAGCGGGCGAGGCTAGGGGAGCGCTAGTGGCAAACCTGCTAGGGTTCATTCAATAACCTTAGTCATCCTCGGCATCGAGCCGATCGAGAATCGCCAGAGCCTCTTTGACATCGCCTGTTGCTGCCATGGCGCGAAAGTGATTCTCGGTATCCCATGCCGCCAAGGCCTGCGCACTTAGTTCCTCCACCAGCTTATTAGTACTAAGACCACGACTGCGTGCCAGTGACTTCAAACGTGCTGCCGTATCGTCAGGCAGCCTGATGGTTAATGTCGTCATTGCCATTGCTCCAAACATTGCGCAGGTGTCACTACCCGCAGTTGATCAAAGACCAATTCTCCTCGGCCAAAATCCCGCACATTGTGTGTCACGATCCCTGCCGCCCCACCGGCCAGCGCAAGTTCGACCAAGTGATTGTCCGCCTCATCGGGAAGGTTGGGTCGCCAACCGTAATAGACCGTCACCCAACGGCCACGCTGAGCCAATGCTGCTAGCACTTTTTGCCGTTCCTGCGGGGTTGTAGCTATCCCCCAGACAAGGACATCACGCCCCAGAAGGTCGCAGTATTCTTGCCATAGGGCATTACCGAACAGCGGTTGATAACTGCCCGTTAGCGCGCGGCGCAGAACCTCACGTGATGCACCAGCCGCCGAGCGCAGCCCCGCCACAAAAACATTCGTGTCAATGACCAGCTGCACCATGGTGACAGCATATACGCCATCATTAAGCTTAGCAAGCTTAGTGTGGAGCGGGGTGAGTCCGTCGCGGTGACACGGTGTGGCAAGCCTGTGGTGCAACTCGTGGTTTACCCCACTGAGGGGCGGACGGGTTAGGCCAAATGGCTAATGGGCACGCGAACTATTGGAACGAGCAGGAGTGCAACCGTGAACACCATGACCTATAAAGGCTACACCGCGCGTGTCGAGTACGACGAGCGTGACAACCTTTTTGTTGGGAGGATTCTTGGCATTCGTACAACCATCAGTTTTCACGGCGAAACGGTTGCCCAGTTGCGTGCCGAGTTTGAGCTCGCGGTCAAAGACTATCTGGCGGATTGCAAAGAACAAGGTTTTCACCCAGAAAAACCAGCTTCGGGGAAATTGTTGTTGCGCGTTCCACCGGAAGTACATGGCCGCGCAATAGTGGCTGCACAGGCCGCAGGCAAGAGCCTGAATCAATGGGCGACTGAAGTTCTCGAAGATGCTGTGCAGCCGGGGTAGTGACTGTGGCGAGCCTGCCGCGCGGTCGAATCTAAGTTCTTACGCGATAATCAAGCGGTGCCTCATTCATCCGCAGCCGATGCTCAGTCTCCCCACGATCAACCGGTGCTGGTTCTAACGGCAAATACGGCCTGGAACCTGGCGCATTTTCGAGCCCCGCTTCTGCAAGCCTTTGCAGACCGGGGCTTTTTGTTGGTGGCCTTGGCGCCGGTGGATGCCTCGGTGCTACGGCTTCAGGCCATGGGCTGCAAGGTGGAGCCCCTGCCGGTGCCTGCCCATGGTCGCAACCCGTGGGCCGATTTCCTTCTTTTTTGGAACTATCTGCGCCTATTGCGGCGTTACCGTCCTGTGGCGCTGATTAGTTTTACAGTAAAACCCAATATCTACGGTGGGCTTGCCGCGCGACTTTTGGGCATCCCCCAGGTGGGCAATATCTCGGGGCTGGGCACGGCCTTTATTCAAGGCGGCTGGCTCGGCCGGCTGGTGCAGGGGCTCTACAGGCTGGGGCTGGGGGGCGCGAAAACGGTGTTTTTTCAAAACCCCGATGACCGCGATTTTTTTCTGGCCAGACGACTGGTGCGAAAGGACCAGGCGGCTCTGCTGCCTGGCTCTGGCGTGGACCTGGAATATTTCAAGCCGGTGGCCGCGCCCCCCGAGCCCGCGGCGGCCCAACGGCCATTTGTGTTTTTGTTTATTGGCAGGCTTCTGGGCAACAAGGGGCTGATGGAGCTGGTGCAGGCGGTAAAGCTTTTGGGCGAGCAGCCCTCTGGCCAGGAGCTCCCGCACTTGCCGCCCCCGCGCCTGCTAATCCTCGGGCCCGATGGCGGGACCAACCCTACGGCTATTTCGCCAGCTGTTCTGGCCCAGTGGCGGCAAGACCCGCAGCTGGAATTGCTTGGGCCCACCGATGACGTTCGCCCCTTTATTGCGCGGTCTGACTGTGTGGTGCTGCCTTCCTACCGCGAGGGTACGCCTCGCTCGTTGCTTGAGGCTGCAGCCATGGGTAAGCCCTTGATCGCTACCGATGTTCCCGGCTGCCGCGAGGTGGTGCAAGATGGTCGTAATGGTTTTCAGTGCCGGGTGAAGGACCCCTACGACCTGGCCCGAACTATGCGACAGCTGATGCGCCTTCCTACGGAGCAGCGCCAGGCCATGGGCGCCGCATCGCGTAGGCTTGCCGAGGAGGTTTTTGATGAAAAGATCGTGGTGCAGAGGTACCTGGACACGCTGCAGTTAGAATTACGGTGACAGTTTACTTAATTCACTTCGTGAATTAAGTAAACTGTCACCGTAATTCTGTCACCGTAATTTCGTACTTTCACAGCAGCTCAAACGGGTAAAACTTGTAGGGTATCCAGCCGTAACGGTGGTCTGCGAAAAAGAGCCAGACAAACAGCACAGTGGCGTAGTAACCGAGAACCAGCATTACACCCCACAGGTTTTTGCGTCCGGGCCGGCCCCAGGCATCGGGGAAATGCGACCAGACAAAGAGCTGCAAGGGAATGAGATACAACGCCACCCGGTCTACAGCGGTAGACGAGGGCGATACCAGCAGCAGCCCAACAAACCCCAGCGACGCCCAGGCCATATAGAGCCATAGTCGCCGCTGCTCGGGCGTGAGCACAAACCGCTTGTGAAACCAGAGGAACACCAGACCGGGCAGGGCGTTCATTGCCACCCGAACCCCAGCACCCGCCGACTGATACTCGGCCTGCAGATAGCCCACCATCAGGGCATCCACCGCATCTGCCAAGAGAAGCACATACAGCCCCGCGCCAATACCCAGAATGGCCGCAGCCGTAATGAACTTATTCTTCGTGCGAGAGGCAAGCGCAATCAGAATCAGCGCTACGGCCGACTTGTGAAAGAGCCCGGCCACTGCTATCGCACCCACGAACCGCCATAGCTTTCCCTGCTGCAGCAGCGCGAGGCCCCACATGGCAATACCCAGCGCCACTCCCTGCCGTGAATAACCCATGGCTACCACCAGCACCAGATAGGGCATAGCCACCGCCAGCGCAAGCCACGGCCGTGGAAGCTGCCGGCAAAACGCAACGAGCCCAAAGCCAAAGAGCAGCCCGCAGGCCGTATTCACCAGATAGATGCCACCGCCCCAGTGGGCTCCGACCCAGTTTAGAAAGGCGTACCCGGGGTCGCTCTTGAGCACTGCCTCCGATAGCGTTAGCCACCGCGCGGCTTCAACATAGGGAAGGTAATTGCCCCAGTCGCCTCCAACCTCGTGACGTAGTCCGATGATGATGGTGAGCGTGGCGAGAAAGGCGATCCACAGCAGCGCCTGTGCGGCCGAACGGTTTGGCTGATACCTTGGCCTTGCGGCTGACAAGGCCCACAGCGCGGGAATGAGAAACAAAAACCAGTAAAACGCCATAGGCTGTAGGGGTAGAAGGATGAAGGACTAAGGGGCTGGCAAGGACTAGGGGGCTGGCAAAAACCGAAAAGGGCCTATGCGCAACGTAATTCGTTTCGAGAATATCATCCCTTACCAGTAGAGCCGTTGTCATCTCTAGGGCGCACCGCTGCATGCATGGTGTAGTTCGACACACCTGATTGTCATCAGTGCTCCGCATGAATGTTAACAACTTTCTGTTATCGTAAGTATAGTCATTAAAGATGCGATTAACCGGCGGGGCCCTCGACAATGTTAGACCTTAGTAAGCCTTAACGTGATTCCGATTAGCTCTCTGTTGTTGTAGGTATAGTTTTTGAGCACGCCTTTAAATCTATGGTGGTACTCGACACTTTTTATTTTCAGCAGTATTCAGCATGGCTCTGATTAATTTTTTATATTGTATGTATAGTCATTATGATCCTCAATAAGCTTTTGCCGCTTTTCGTCTCTCCGCTTTTCATGCTGGTTGCAATCGCAGCCATTGCCTTGTGGATGCGTCGACGTGGTGTTGCGGTGGCGGCACTTCTGGTGCTGTGGATTCTTAGTCTGCCTGTTGTGTCGAACGCCCTGTGGCGCTCAATCGAGCAGCACGCCCTCAGGCCCTCGGTGAGCGCAGCGCCTCAGGCCCAGGCGGTGGTGGTACTTGGCGGAATGACCTGGGACATTCGTGGCGAGCAGGGTATTGAAACGGAATGGAACGAGAATGCCGACAGGTTCTGGGTGGGCTTAGAGCTCTTTCAGGCGGGCAAGGCACCGCGCCTA
>Ga0194124_10005062_pt1 | contig 12463 bp, 13 predicted proteins | sample TA2KigCas0mmetaG_FD_148605 | JGI IMG/M metagenome (GOLD analysis project Ga0194124, IMG submission 148605) | Freshwater microbial communities from Lake Tanganyika, Tanzania - TA2015031 Kigoma Deep Cast 0m | ecosystem: Environmental > Aquatic > Freshwater > Lake | place: Tanzania: Lake...
CACAAAGGCGTCCAGCCGGTGGAACCATTCCAGGAAGACCTGCATGTTCATGCGGCCGCCGGGAAGCAGGGAGCCATAGCACAGGGGCCAGTCGGGACAGGCCAGTCCGGCCTCCATCACCCGGGTTGCGCCGCCGATGCCCACCAGGGCGACCAGTGCCACCACCAGATGGGAGCAGAGCTGGGCGAGGCGCCAGGGCAGCCGTTGTTCGCTCCAGCGGATCGACACGCCGACAGGCTCAAAGTGAGGTCAAGTTAGGGAGCGCGTCCGGTTGCGGTGCCTCTGCCGCATGCAGATCATGGTTTTGAAACATCCCTGCTGATCCGCGTCCTCGCTGGGCCGGGCCACTGACGCCAGAGCAGCGGGCCGCGACAGGGCTTCAATCTGCGAGCAAATCAGCATCTGCTGCACGCCGCCCGGTCGGAGTCCATAGCGTGGGGCCATTGGCATGAAGCCACGGCGGGCTGGCCGTTCCCACCGCCCTGATCACCCTACTCGTTGGCATGGTGCTGACCCTCGCCGGCCTCTGGGTGGGTCACAACGTCAACCTCCTGCCGGTCGATGCCAGCACCAATGCGCCGGTGTATGACGCCCTGTTTGAGGTGTTGTTCAGCATCGGCACGGTGCTGTTTCTCGGCATCACGGGTCTGCTGATTTACAGCCTCGTGCGCTTTCGGCGCCGTCCTGGCGACAGTGGCGATGGGCTGGCGATCGAAGGCAACCTGCAGCTTGAAATCGTGTGGACGGCGATCCCCGCCGTGGTGGTGCTGTTCGTTGGCATCTACAGCTACGACATCTATGAGCGCATGGGTGGCATGGCGTCGTTCCATGACCATGCCGCGATGCCGGCAATGGCCGAGCAGGTCTCGTTCGACACCTCCGAGACGGATGCCACCTCCGCTGAGCGAATCTGGGGCGGCATCGGTCAGGCGGGAGCGTCGGCGCCGGCGCTGCCGGTGGAGGTCACCGCGATGCAATTCGCATTCATCTTCCATTACCCCGAGGCCGGCATCACCGCCGGTGAGCTTCACGTGCCCCTGGGGCAGCAGGTGCAGCTGCGCATGGAGGCCAAGGATGTGATTCATGCCTTCTGGGTGCCGCAGTTCCGGCTGAAACAGGATGTGATCCCCGGTCAACCCACCCTGTTGACCTTCACGGCCACCAAAGTGGGTAGTTATCCGATTGTGTGTGCCGAGCTCTGCGGGCCGTACCACGGGGGCATGCGCTCCACTGTGGTAGTGCATGAGCCCGAGGCGTTTGCCGACTGGATGCGCAGCAACGCGCCACCCACCCTGGCTGCCGCTCCGGGCAGCCCAATTGCCTGAGACGGTGCCTGCATCAGCCAGCAGCAGGTTCAGCGTCCGAGTCCGTTATCCAGTCCGCACCAGATCTGAGCCATGACGATTGCCCACCCCACCGACCTCGAGCCTGGCCTGCAGCCGCAGGGGTGGCTGAAGTACTTCAGCTTCAGCCTCGATCACAAGGTCATCGGCCTGCAGTATCTGGTCTGCGGCTTTGTGTTTTATCTCATTGGTGGCGCCCTGGCGGGAGTGATCCGCACCGAGTTGGCCAGCCCAATGGCTGATTTCGTCAGCCGTGACACCTACAACGAGGTGCTCACGTTGCACGGCACGATCATGATCTTTCTCTGGATCGTGCCAGTGGTGAATGGGGCGTTTGGCAATTATCTGATTCCCTTCTATGTGGGGGCCCGCGACATGGCCTTTCCTCGCCTCAATGCGGTGGCGTTCTGGTTGATACCGCCGGCGGGAATCCTGTTGATCAGCAGTTACTTCCTGGCCGGTGCTGCCTCGCAGTCAGGTTGGACGGCCTATCCACCGCTGAGTCTGACCACCCCCGCTGCGGGCCAGATCGTCTGGATTCTGAGTGTGCTGCTGCTTGGGGGTAGCTCGATCTTTGGTGGCATCAACTTCATCGCCACGGTCTTGAAGCTGCGCAGACCGGGCCTGAAGCTGATGCAGCTGCCCATGTTCTGCTGGGCCATGCTCGGTACCAGCATCCTGGTGGTGCTGTCAACGCCGGTGCTGGCAGGCACCTTAATTCTGCTCAGCTTTGACATCATCGCCCACACAGGATTTTTCAATCCGCAATTGGGCGGCAATGTGGTGGTCTACCAGCATCTGTTCTGGTTCTATTCGCACCCGGCAGTTTACATCATGGTGCTGCCAGCCTTCGGTCTGGTCAGTGAGATCTTGCCGGTGCATGCCCGCAAGCCCCTGTTTGGCTACAGCACGATGGTCTATTCGATTATGGCCATCGTTGTGCTGGGTCTGATTGTCTGGGCCCACCACATGTTTACCAGTGGCACTCCGCCCTGGATGCGCCTCTTTTTCACGATCGCCACCTCGTTCATCGCCGTGCCCACGGGCATCAAATTCTTCAATTGGCTGGCCACCCTATGGGGCGGCAAGATTGCCCTCAACAGTGCGGTGTTGTTTTCCTGCGCGTTCATCTTCAATTTCGTGTTTGGAGGTATCACCGGCGTGGCCCTTGCACAGGTTCCCTTCGACATCCATGTGCATGACACCTACTTCGTTGTCGGACACTTTCACTACATCGTCTATGGCGGCTCAGTGTTTGTGATTTTTGCCTCCCTGTACCACTGGTATCCGAAGTTCACTGGTCGCCTGCTCAATGAGGACCTCGGCCGCCTCCACTTTGTGCTCACCTTCATCGGCTTCAACCTCTGCTTTGCACCCCAGCACTGGCTGGGTCTCAATGGCATGCCCAGGCGCGTGGCCGAATACGACCCGGCCTTCACCATCTGGAACCAGGTGAGCAGCGTCGGTGCCCTGCTGATGGCGATCAGCACCATTCCATTGCTGCTTAATGTGGTGCTCACCGCCCTGCGCGGTCAGCCCGCCGGTGACAATCCCTGGAATGCCCTCACCCCCGAGTGGATCACCTCCTCGCCGCCCCCCGTGGAGAACTGGATTGGCGAGGCTCCGCTCGTGACCGAGCCCTATGGCTACGGCGTTGAACCCGGCACCCTGGAGCTCAACCGCCTACGCGGCCAGGATCTCTGGGCCAGTGGAAAATCCTGAGCACCGCTGCGTAGTGATCGCCCCGCCTTGACCCGACCATGGACACCAGCCTTCGTTCCATATCCGATGCCGATGATGCAGCCGCACTGCAGCAGGAGCAGGCCGCGAGCCACGAGGAGCATGGCGATCATCGCCTGTTCGGTCTGACCACCTTCCTGGTGGCCGATGGCATGACCTTTGCCGGCTTCTTTGCCGCCTACCTGACCTTCAAGGCGGTCAATCCGTTGCCGCCCGGCTCCACCTATGAACTGGAATTGGTGTTGCCCACCATCAACACCGTGCTGCTGCTGGTCAGCAGCTTCACCTTCCACCGTGCCGGCAGCCAGTGCCGCGCCGGACAGATGGCCTCATCGCGCCTGTGGTTGCTGCTGACCACGGCGCTGGGGGCGGCATTCCTGGCGGGCCAGATGGTGGAGTACTTCACACTGCCGTTCGGCCTGCGCGACAACCTCTTTGCCAGCACCTTCTACGCCCTCACCGGCTTCCATGGCCTGCACGTGACCCTGGGGGTGATCTGCATTCTGATTGTCTGGTGGCAGGCACGTTCAGGTGGTCGCATCACCCCTAGCCAGCATTTCGGTTTGGAAGCCGCTGAGTTGTATTGGCACTTCGTCGATGGCATCTGGGTGGTGCTGTACGGCATCCTCTATCTGCTTTGACGCCTTCTCTGATGCCGATTTCCAGCCCTGTCGCTGATTCAAGCGACAGGGCGATGTGTTCACCGATGTCTTGACCGATGTGTTGATCAAGGCTGACCACCCCTTGCCGATGTGCGGGGAGGATCGGCACAATTTCGTCACAGGCACCCAACCCTCGCCCCCGGGTTCAGGCATGGCACACGACAGCGACAGATCCGCTTCGGTGGCAACTCCCATGCTGGTGGGGTCGGCATTGCTCGACAAAGCCAGGTTGCTGAGCAACCGCCCCGAAGATCAGATTGCCCGGGCTTGCGGTTATGTGGGCCCCAGTGGACGCCTGCTCAAAAAGAGCTTTTACCGGGCGCTCGTGGAAGCCAAGGGCTATGTGCTGCCCGCCAGCAGCAGCGGCGGTGGCGGTGGTGGTGCCAAGGGACGGCAGGCCGAATTCCGCACCCGTGTGCATGGCAACGGCAATCTGCTGATCGGCAACGCCTACACCCGGCGCATGGGCTTGGAGCCCGGTCAGGAGTTCCGCATTGAACTCCACAAGGAAACGGGCTCGATCTGGCTCTCTCCGCTCGAGGCCAGCGACGACTGAGCACCCCCTTCGCTGGTCACTCCCGTGGTGACTCCCGATCAGCGGATGATGAATGGTTGCTGGCGTGGTGGCTGGCGCTGATTCAGTCGCTGTCCTGGTGAAAGGCGGCGCTGAATGCCAGCAGGTCAAAGCCGCTGAACAGGAAGCTGATCCCCACCAGGATGCCCAGCACCGAGAGCAGACCCCAGGCCTTCATGCTGAGGATCAGCACCCCCAGGATCAGGGTCACGATGCCGTTGGCCAGGCCCCAGCCCCAGCCGCTGCGGTTGGTGTGCGACAGCGACACGATCGTCGCCACCACCCCTTCCACCAGAAACACGATGCCGATGGCGTAGGCCAATGCCGCCACCTGCAGCCCGGCGCTGAGTGGTCCAGCGCTGAACTGCTGGATGATCCAGAAGCCCACCACCAGAAACAGCGTCGAGGTCACCAGCCGCCAGAAACAGTGTCAGCGGCTCAGCCGCTTCGCCCTGGACAGGTTGCTGACCCAGCCGAAGATGCCGCCCACCACGAAGGCGATGGCCACGATCCCCGTCACCCAGGCCGAGGCGATGATCGGAAACACCAGGGCCAGAATCCCCAGCACGATCAGGATGATGCCCTCGGCCATGGTGAAGGCCCGCAGTCCCTGGGCCGAGGACAGCTCGATGTTGCGTTCGCTCGCCATCGGCAGCAATCAAGGCAACTCGACCGTAGTCATGGCAGCCCGCGGCGTCAGCCCCAGCCCTGCTCCTGCAGCCAGCCCCTGGTGATCGGTGCCGGCGGCGCTGCCGCTGTGGGTTCGCTGCGATCCGCTTCGCGTGGACGGTTGAGGAGACGTTCGGCGTACTTCGCCAACAGATCGGCTTCCAGATTCACGGCATCGCCACTGCGCAGGTGCTGCAGGGTGGTGTGTGCCCAGGTGTGGGGAATCACGGCGATCCAGAACTGCTGGCCGTCGTCGCTGCAGCCCGCCACCGTGAGGCTGATGCCATTGACGGCGACGCTGGCCTTCTCGCAGATGTAGCGGCCGAAGCGGGGCTCCTGCCAGCTGAGCGCCAGCCGCCAGGCATCCCCCTGCCGCTCGATCGCTTCCACCCGGCCCGTGCCATCGATGTGGCCGCTCACCAGGTGGCCGCCGAGGCGGTCGGCCAGGCGCAGGGCCGGTTCCAGATTCACCGCTTGGCGTTGCTCGGCCTTGGCGCCCAGGGTGGTGCGCAGCAGCGTTTCGGGGCTGACATCGGCGCGGAATCCCTGGTTCACCAGCGCCGCCACGGTGAGGCAGACCCCATCAACGGCGACGCTGTCGCCGAGGCTCAGGGGCGTGCTGAACCCATGGTTGTCGGTCCAGCTGACCTGCAGGCCGCTGGCGTTGGGCGCGATCGTGCCGATCGCCTGCACCAGGCCGGTGAACATCGCAGCACCGCAGTGTGGGGATGCTGGCCATAATCGGGCAGAGGACGCACGGCGGCCATGGTCGAGATGAGCGTCGCGGGCATCGCCCTGGATGCGGCCAGCCGCAGCCCGATCGTGTTGCTGCGTGACCCTTCGGGGCGCCGCCAGGTGCCGATTTGGATAGACCAGGCTCAGGCCCAGAACATCCTGGCTGGGCTCAGCGGCCAGGAGCCGGCAAGGCCCCTGAGCCATGACCTGATGGTCAGCCTGCTGGCCGCGGGAGGGATGGAGCTTGAGAAGGTGATCGTGCACACGATCGAAGACAACACCTTCCGGGCCGTGCTCAAGCTCACCGGCACCGCCGAGGGGCAGCAGCAGGAGCTCGATGCCCGCCCCAGCGATGCCATCGCCCTGGCCGTGCGCACCGGCAGCGGCATCTGGATGCTGGAGGAGGTGGTGGCGGATGCCTCGATCCCGGTGGATGCCGAAGCCGACGCCGAAGACCGCGAAGACTTTCGCCGCTTTCTCGATCGAACTTCACCGGCAGAGCTGGTGCGGCACCTGAGCAAGGCCCATCCCGAACCGATCGTCGATGGGGCAGACGATGGGGCAGAGATCGTCGACGAGGGCGAGCCAACCGCCGAACCCGGCGAGGGTGGCGAGCCCGCCGGACCCGATGAGCCCTCAGCGCCCAGTGCGTAGGACCTTCGGCGATCTGCCGGCGGTGTCGCCGTTCAGCCTGGGCACCATGCGCGCCCTCGACGGATCTCCCCAGATGGAGGCGGTGCTGCGGGCTGCGGTGGCTGCCGGTGTCAACCACATCGAAACGGCTGCGGCCTACGGCCCGGCAGAAACGTTTCTCGGCCAGGGGCTGGCCATCCTCGGCAGCGAGGGGATCGCCCCCGAGGGCGGCTGGCTGATCACAAGCAAGATCATGCCTGGGCACGATCAGGCTGCAGCCCAGGAGCAACTGCGGGCGATGCTGGAGCGCCTGGGTGTGGCCCGCCTCGACGGTCTGGCGGTGCACGGCATCAACAGGCCCGAGCATCTCGACTGGGCCATCCATGGACCCGGCGCCGAGCTGCTGGCCTGGGCCCTCGGCGAAGGGCTGGTGAGTCAGGTGGGCTTCAGCAGCCACGGCAGCACCGCTTTGATCGAGCAGGCCCTGGCCACGGGGCGGTTCCGCTTCTGCAGCCTGCACCTGCACCTGTTTGACCAGGAGCGCCTGCCCCTGGCGCGGGCCGCCCTTGCGGAGGGCATCGGCGTGATGGCCATCTCACCGGCCGACAAGGGCGGCCGCCTGTATGAACCGCCGGCGCAGCTGCTGGCCGACTGCGCTCCGTTTCAGCCACTGGAGCTGGCCTACCGCTTTCTGCTCGATCAGGGGATCTCCACCCTCACCCTGGGCGCGGCCCAACCCAGCGATCTGGTCTGGGCCGCCGCCCTGGCCGGGCCCCAGGCACCGGCGGGATCCCCATGGCTGTCTTCACAACACCAGGCCGTCCTGCAGCGCCTGGAGGCTGCCGGGCGCGAACGCCTCGGCGCCGAGCGCTGCGGCCAGTGCCGGGCCTGCCTGCCGTGCCCCAACGACGTGCCGATTCCGTCCTTGCTGCGGCTGCGCAATCTGGCGCTGGGCCATGGCATGGAGGTGTTCGCCAAGGAGCGCTACAACCTGATCAACCGGGCCGGCCACTGGTGGGAAACGGTCAATGCCGAGGCCTGCAGTGCCTGCGGCGCCTGCCTGCCGCGCTGCCCCCATGGGCTGCCGATCCCGGATCTGCTGGCCGATACCCACCAGCGCCTGCTGGCCGCCCCCGGTCGCCGGCTCTGGGACTAGGGCTAGGGCGCGGCCGCATCCCAGAGGGTCTGCCAGGCCAGCCGCTGCCGTTCGGGTAGGGGCGGCAGGCTCCAGCAGCGCTGCAGCACCGCCTCTGCTGGCAGCAGCAGCGCTGCCAGCAGAGGCGGCAGCTCCCTGAGCAGGGGCTCCAGCTGCTGCCGCGGCAGCGGCGGCACCCAGCCCTGGGCCAGCAGCTTGGGCAACAGCGGCGGCGCCAGCAGCGCCTCCAGCCAGGCCATCGGCAGCGGGGTGCGGCTGCTGGCCGGGCGCAACAGCAGCTGCCAGCTCAGCGGCGCGCCGCTGGCGGGCAGCACCACCTGCAGGCGGGGGTCGCGGCGCAGCAGGGGCACCAACCGCTGCAGCGGCAGCACCGCCGCCCGCGCGTCGCCATGGAGCAGCAGGTTGAGGCCCTGGGCCTCATCAAAGGCCAGCGCCTGGCGGCGCAGCTGCCGAATCCGCTGCGGATCGGCCCCCATGAGTTCGATGCACAGGCGCGGACTGCTGGGCAGCACGAGCTTGCCCTCGAGGCTCGGATCGAGCAGCACAGCCCAGCTCTCCCGGGCGGGCTCCAGCAGCTCCGGGCGGTTGCGCAGGGCCAGCACCCAGGGGCTGAAGCTCCAGGGAAAGGCCACAGGGGCGGCTGCAGGGGAGCCATAGAGCCGGCTCACTGGGCCAGCGGCGGCGGCCAGGCGTGCCAGCAGCGTTGGCGCCTGTAGCGGCTGCAGCAGGCGTCGCTCCAGGCTCGCCGCCCAACCATCGCTCAGCTGCAGCAGGCCCGGCGGCTGCGAGGGTTGCTCGAGCGCCTTGATGATCGCCTCAGGGCTAGCCAGCTGCTTGAGCTCCCAGGGCTTGGGCAGGGCGCTCAGCCAGGCCTCGGGCATGGCGCCGCCGCAGCTGAGCAGGGCCGGCCCCTGTGAGCGGCCGCAGGCTGCCAGCAGGCCTGCGCTCAGGCCGCTGCTGCCCACCATCCCCAGGGCCCCGAGCGAGCGGCGCAGCAGCTGGCGGCGGCTGAGCACGGTCAATGCGTCACAAACGCCGACCCTAGGGCCGCTGCAGCTGCCAGGCGGCGGCGTCACAGGCGTCCGCCAGGGCCGCGGGCGCCCGCCCGCTCAGCTCCCACAGCCAGGCCAGGGCACCCGCACCCACCCCTTCCTTGACGTAACCCCGCTCGTAGTCGCGCAGGCTGGCGTGGGAGCAGGCGCCAAAGCGCAGCGCCGCCACGCTCAGCTGTGGGGCCACCTGCCACCGCAAGCCGATCTGTTGCAGCAGGGCCGGCAGGTCACAGCTGGCATCCGCGGCCAACCAGGCGGTGGTGCTGATCAGCGTGTGGGCCGCCAGCGCCGGCCGCTGCTCTGCCGGCGCCAGGGCCAGAGCCAGGGCCAGCACAGCCGCCATCTGGCTGCCGCCTGCCAGCATCACCGGCAGCCGGCGCATGGCCAGGCTGAGGCAGAGGCCCGCTGCCAGCGCCTGCATCGGATCGCCTACGGCCGCCAGCACGGCCAGGGCGCGGGCGGCCTGCTGATGCGGTGTGGCCAACGGATCCGGTGCGGCCAGCCCGGCATTCCGCAGGCCCTGGTGGGCCAGCGCAGCCTTGAGGCTGTGCACGGGCTGCAGCAAGCTCCCACCCACCAGGCCCTCGGCGGCCACCCCCAGCCCCAGCAGCACCGCCAGGGCGGTGCTGGTGCCGCCTGGCACGCATTCGGCCAGCAGCAGCGGCTCAGCGGCCGGCCAGCGCTGGCCCCATTGCTGACCACGCTGCACCAGCGCCCGCACCCGATCGAGGGGCATCGCGGCGCCGCTGCTGAGGCAGCGCGCCCCCGATCCACCCTCCGCGGGCGGTAGGCGCAGATGGGGCACCGCAGGGGCCACGGCACAACCCAGATCCACCACCTGCAGGCGCGGCAGCAGACCCAGATCGCGCAGCACCACGTGGCTGATCAGGGCCGGACTCACCCCCGCCGGCAACGGCGGTAGGGCATGGGGCAGGGGTTGCGCGGGGCCCAGTTGCAGCAGCTCGGCATCGGCGGCCGCGGTCTGCCGGCGCGAGGCCGGCGTCGAGCCGGCGGCCGAAATCCCCTCGACCGCGGCGGTCTCGGTGGCGGCCAGCAGCAGCAGCGGGCGCAGGCTGGGCCAGCTCCGCTGCAGCGTGGTCGCCATCGTGGTCGTGATCGGGGCAGGGCTCACCGCGATCCCGCTCAGAGCGGGTCGAGCGCCACCAGGGCTCGCAGCGCCGGCGGCGGTTCGCTGATCGGCGCCTGCAGGCGCGGAAAGATCCAATAGGCCACCGCATGCAGGGTGAGCACCACGATCGCGTTCTGCAGCCAGATCAGTAGCAGCGCGGCGATCTGCACCTGCAGCAGGTCGATGCTGCCGGCCAATCCCACCAGCCCCAGAAGCCGCTCGAGCACACCGGCGGCGGCGCTGGTGATCACCACCCAGAGGTTTTCGCCCACCAGCACCGACAGCACGGCCACGCGCACCAGAAAGCCGGCGGCGCCGATCAGGCTGCCGATCCCCCAGCTCCACCACCAGCTGCTGCGCCGGCGCCAGCACCAGCCGAGCCACAGCGCCAGGGCGCCATAGGGAAACACCACCAGGGGGCCGCGGATCGGCCCCATCAGGGCCACCAGCAACAACCCGGTGACCGCCAGCCCCTCGAGGGCGCAGCGCCAGCCCTGCCGCAGCTGCAGCAGCGCCAGCGGCAGCGGCAACGCCAGCCGAAACAGTGGACTGCCCACCGGCAGGTAATACAGGGCAATCCACAGCAGCGCCGTGGAGGCGGCCAGGTAGGCCGTTTCGGTCAGTTGGCGCGCCTGGCGCTGATCAAGCCTGCGGGGCTGGCCCATCGCTTCAGCGGGCCCGCGGGGCCGGCGGTGGTGCCGGTGCGGGGGCCGGCAGGGGAGTTGCGGCAGTGGAGCTGCTGGTCACCCGTTCGATCATCTCCACTTCGAAGGGCACCCCGGCCTGGCGCAGCGCTTCGGTCACCAGCTCGGCGGGGGCTGAGGGGTCGGCGCTCGGCAATTTGATCGTGATCCGGTAAGGGGCGGGGGGCAGCGGCTTGGCGCGGCCAGCCGCTTGGGGCTTGCGCCCGCCATCAGCTTTGGCCGGGGCTTGGCTGCCGGCCTGGCCCGCATCGGCCGGTTTGCCGGTGGCTCCCTTGCTGGCGGCAGCGCCGGCATCGGCGTTGGCTCCCGCGGCGGGGGGCAGGGCCGGGGTGGCCGGCGGGGGCTGGGGCGCAGGCGCCGCCGAAAAACTGCCCGCCAGGCGATCCCCCAGGGGGGTGCCGCTGCAGCCGGTCAGCAGCACCGCCAGGGCTGCAACGGCCACGGGCGTGGAGCGCTGGGCCCGGACTGCCGCCATCAGCTGTCGGCGGCGCGGATGATGCGCACGGCGCTGGCCCGCAGGCGGCCGCTCTTGGTGGTGGCGGGGGCCTTCTTGGCGGCCGGTTTGGCCGCCGCTTTTTTGGTGCCGCCGGCTGCTGACTTGGCGGCGGCAGCGCGCGTGCGGCCCTTGGCCTTGCCGCTGGCGGCCTTGGCGGCCAGCAGCTCGACGGCCTGCTCCAGGGTGATCGTGTCGGCGGTGGCGCCCTCGGGCAGGGAGGCGTTGACCTTGCCCTGTTTCACGTAGAGGCCGTAGGGCCCGTCAAACAGCTGGATGGTCTCGTCGGCCCCCTCGGGGGTGCCCAGGTCCTTGAGGGCGGTGCGGCCGCCGCGGCCCTTCTTGGGCATCGCCAACAGCTCGAGGGCGCGTGACAGGCCGATCGCCAGCACGTCGTCCTCGGCCTTGAGCGAGCGGTAGTCCTTCTCGCCCTTGCCCTTGTCGTGCACCACGTAGGGGCCGAAGCGGCCCAGGCCCGCCTGCACCTTGCCGCCATCGGGGTGTTCGCCCAGGTGCCGCGGCAGCCGCAGCAGCCCCAGGGCGTCCTCGAGGCTCAGCTCCTCGGGTTTGGCGCCCTTGGGCAGCGAGGCGCGCTTGGGCTTGGGGTTGTCGTCGCTCACCTGGCCCTTCTGCACGTAGGGCCCGTACTGGCCGAACAGCAGGTAGACCTGTTCGCCGGTTTCAGGGTCTTCACCGAGCGATTCGGGCCCATCCACCTTTTGTTTGAGAATCAGCTCGGCCCGTTCGGCATCTAGGTCGGCCGGGGTGATCTCGCCCGGCAGGGTGGCCTTGAGCAGCTCCTCGGTGCCGTCGTCGGCGACGCGCTTGGTCTCCAGGTAGGCGCCGAAGCGGCCGATGCGCACCACGCAGGGCAGGCCTTCGAGCTCCACCGTGCGCGAGATGCCGGGGTCGATGTCGCCCTCACGCTGGGCCACCTGGATCTCGAGGCCCTGCTCGCCCTTGAAGAAGCTCTCCAGGTAGGGCAGCCACTGCACCTGGCCGTGGGAGACCTCGTCGAGGGTGTTCTCCATGCGGGCGGTGAAGCCCGTGTCGACCAGATCGGGGAAGTGCTCCTCCAGCAGCGCTGTCACGGCAAAGGCGGTGAAGCTGGGGGTGAGGCTGTTGTTGGCCAGGGTGGCGTAGCCCCGATCCACGATCGTGCCGATGATCGAGGCATAGGTCGAGGGTCGGCCGATGCCTTCCTTCTCCAGCATCTTGACCAGGGCGGCCTCGCTGTAACGGGCCGGGGGCTGGGTCTGGTGGCCCAGGGCCTCGACACCCTTGCAGGCGGGTGCATCGCCCGTTTTGAGGGCCGGCAGCAACACCTCCTGGCCCTCAAGGGCCGCATCGGGATCGTCGGATCCCTCCACATAGGCCCGAAAGAAACCGGCGAAGTCAATGCGTTTGCCGCTGGCGCGGAAGCCGGCGGTGCCCAGGCTGCCGCCGTCGACCTCCAGATCTACGGCCAGCATGGTGAGTTTGGCGTCGGCCATCTGGGAGGCCACGGTGCGCTTCCAGATCAGCTCGTAGAGGGCCAGGTCGCGGCCGTCGAGGCCGGTGCCGGCAGGGTCAC
>Ga0194124_10005067_pt1 | contig 12442 bp, 11 predicted proteins | sample TA2KigCas0mmetaG_FD_148605 | JGI IMG/M metagenome (GOLD analysis project Ga0194124, IMG submission 148605) | Freshwater microbial communities from Lake Tanganyika, Tanzania - TA2015031 Kigoma Deep Cast 0m | ecosystem: Environmental > Aquatic > Freshwater > Lake | place: Tanzania: Lake...
CTTTCTACCCGGCTAATCACAGGATGAACATGTAATGAAATTTCTTCATTATCGCTAATTTGCGGCGTCACATCCATCGAAATTCCAGAAAAGAATGGCGTTAAGTCAATGCTGGACCCTGTCGTCGTTCCTCCAGCAGTTGCAACGGCATTTGAACTCGTATTCGTCGGATAATACGCATCACTTCCAACCTTAATCACCGCTTTTTGGTTATTGATGACCGAAATTCTGGGACTAGATAAAACAGAGACTTTTCCTTGGTGAGATAGCAAATTCATCACCGCATTAAAGGTGGTCCCTTTTGTGGCCGTCAAGGCAATCGCATTTCCAAAAGTAGATCCTGTATTGCTGGGTGATATTTTTGTAATATCTTGACCACTGGCAATATTAGTTGAAAATTTGGAATTACTTGCAAAAACACTGCCCCCCAGGTTGCTCCAGTTAATCCCTGTTGCATACTGATCGCTCAATTCAACATCCAAGATCTTTGTTTCTAAAATCACCTGGCGTTTCACGATTAATTGTGTCCGATAGAGATAGTCTTGGATTTTTGCCAGCTGATCCCTGTATCCTCGCACCACAACAAGACCCGTGTTGCGGTTAATGATGGATGATGGCGCGCTTGAATTAATACCCTGCGCGTTGTCTTTTGACTGATCTTTGGACTCTGGTGCAGCAGACGTTGGAGTTTGCTGAGCCGCTGCTGGAACTTTTGTATCCGCTAACAACAAATTAATGGTTTGCTCTAAATCTTCCCAGAACTTTGCATCCATTTCTGTTGTCACTTGACTTCCAGAGCGATTATCAACCCCTGAACTGCCGCTACTATCATTTATAGAGATTGCTGGGTTAATCGATGTACTGGATGTTCCTTTTCTTTTGATATCAAGGTAATTGATGATGAAAATTTTTGTTTCCAACTTTGGCTTTGCAATACGATACCCATAACTTGTTTTTTCAAATTCATATCCATAGCCTTCTTGCAAGGCTTGGAAAACTTCTTTAATGGATGCATTCGTCAAACTAAGGGTAATAGGGTCACTGAGATCTTTATCCATCACAATTCCAACCTCATAGGTCTGAGAAAGCATAGAGAAAAAGTTTCCTGGCTCTTCTTGATTCACCACTAAATTACATCTTAAGGCATCTTCCGCAACATCAAGATCAATCTTGGGCCCTGTATCTTTTAAAATATCAAGCGAGGCACTTAAAATGTCAGATGTTTCTTCAGCAGTAGGAACCTTTGTTGCCTCCTTCAAAGCATCTTGCATATCTTGAATATTTTTTTTATGGCTTTCATCCAAGCGTTGACTGTCGCATCCCCCAAGGAAACTAAGAAGTGTTCCAAAAACAAGAATATTATTTGTGCGAAGTTTCATCTGTCCTGCCCCCTAATATTTTTTTTTTATTTATTATTTTAATTTTTACATAATTACGTGTCAGCTACAACAGAATTTTTGAGTTGTGTGAATTTTTTTGTATTTTCCCTTAATAAAAGCCCCACCATAAGAAAGGTTTTTATGGTGGGGGAAATGATGTACGCCATACAAATTAACGAAGCCAGCCATGTGGCTTACAAAACTTGTTCCAATCTTCTTCTAAAGATGCTTTTTCTTCCGGTTTTGCTGTTTGCAAATTTCCTTTTAACGGCCTACAAATATTCGCATTCGGTGGTGATGGCGGCGCCCAAGCCCCCGCTGCAAAAAAGAAAACTCCCATAAGGGCTAATAGCCCATAAACTTTTTTCACAATATTCCTCCCCCCTTCTATAAAACTATCCATTCAACAGTGAAATGCACCAGGGAGGTAGAAAAAAGGCCAAGTGAAAGAGATAATCTCTGAGATAAAACAAAAGCCACCAAACAAAGGGGGTCATTTGACCTATCAAGACAGGCGCCAGATTTATGCGTTGTTGAAAAGCGGAAAATCAACGAGAGGGATCGGAAAGTTGATTGGGCGGTCTCATAGTACGATTATTCGGGAGGTTCAACAGAATCCAAGAGGACGAGGATAACGTTTTCAACAAGCAGATGGATTTACGCTCTTGTGTCTCCAGGCGCCCTAAAAAGATGATAGAAAGTATGAGAGAAGAAATTCGACGGAGACTAGAAGAAACTCAGGCAAGCCCTGATCAAATTGCTGGACGACTTAAGCTTGAGGGGCTGACCTCTATCAGCCATGAGAGCATTTATCGGTTTATCTGGAAAGACAAGGCTTGCGGTGGTAATCTTTGCATGCATCTTCGTCACAGTGTCAAGAAATACAATAAGCGCGGATCAAAAAAAGCCGAAAGAGGGCTGATTCCTGGGCGCGTTGATATTGAAGAGCGGCCGTTAGTCATAGGGGGAAGCTTTTATTTTGGAAAGCCCTATCACTCTTGGGAAAGAGGGCTTAATGAACATACAAATGGAGTTCTTAGGCAGTACTTCCCAAAGGGAACTAACTTTGCTACCTTATCTCAAGATGAGGTCAAAATTGTCCGGTTCAAGCTGAACAATCGTTCTCGTAAGATTTTAAACTTTGAAACACCTCTTGAGGTTATATCTAGGCTTGTCCCAGACATGTCTCCTGGTGCATTTAAGTGTTAAATGAGCGTAAAAATTAGAATTAAAAATTTATATGTTAACGAGAGAGCTTTACATTTCTAACCAAGATCCTACCATGAGGTTGTAAAAATTGATTATTTCACCACGTAAAAAAATAGCCATCATAGGGACTGGCATTTCCGGCTTAGGAGCAGCATCTCTATTATACCCGTATCATGACATTACAGTTTATGAAAAAAATAATTATATTGGTGGTCACAGCCGTACCTTTGAAGTAGAAACTTTAAATGGCATCATCCCTGTTGACACAGGATTTATTGTTTTCAATAAGCATAATTATCCTCTCCTAACACGCCTCTTTGAGTATTTAAAAGTGCCTATAATTGAAAGTAATATGTCTTTTGGAGCAAGCATTGATAATGGATGGCTTGAATATAGCACACAAAGCCTTGATAGTTTTTTTGCCCAGAAAAAAAATTTTTTCAGACCTGCTTTTTGGGGAATGATTATTGATATTTTAAAATTTAATGCAAAAGCAAAAATTTACCTTTCAAAAGATCCTCATTTCACACTTGGAGACTGCCTGAATGATCTCAAGATAGGGAATTGGTTCCAACAGTATTTTCTACTCGCTATGGGAGGGGCGATTTGGAGCAGCCCTCTCCAGGAAATACTTAAATTTCCTGCTTGTACTTTTATTCGGTTTTTTGATAACCATGGACTATTAACAACCCATAATCAGCCTCAGTGGTATACAGTGGAAGGTGGAAGTCGAGAATATGTTTCGCGCCTCAGTGCACCATTTAAAGATTCTATTCACCTTAACCGGGGAGTCAGGAAAGTACGGCGAAAAGAGGGAGAAGTAACGGTTGAGGATGTTCATGGTCACACACAATCCTATGACGAAGTTGTTTTCGCCTGCCATGCCGACCAAACTCTTTCCATGATCGCTGACCCCAGTCCTATCGAAACAAAAATACTTTCTGCCTTTGACTACCAAGTTAATCGAATAGTTTTGCATGGTGATACCAGCTTTATGCCTAGATGCCCCAAAGCATGGGCAAGTTGGACATACCTTTCAGAAAATCGTAAAGACAAAAATCTAAAAGTTTCTCTGAGTTATTGGATGAATAATCTCCAGTCTCTTCAAACCGACCAGACATTGATCATAACTCTCAATCCTGGGCGCGAACCAGATCCATCTCTCATTTATAATGACTATATTTTTGAACATCCTGTTTTTAATGCGGCGGCTATTAACAATCAAAACAGAATTGAAGAAATTCAGGGGCGTAAGTGCTTTTGGTTCTGTGGTGCCTATCAACGATACGGCTTTCACGAAGATGGACTCAACAGCGCAGTCAGCTTGGCACAGCGTATGGGGATAACGCCACCATGGTGATTCATCCCCAGCTTTATACAGCCAAAATAATGCATAAAAGATTTTTCCCGCGGGAGAATTCTTTTAACTATAATGTCTACTATCTAGTTTTACCCCTGCCAGCACTACCAATTTCCAGTTGGCTTGTAGGCTTTCATATGAAAGACGTAGGTAAACGCGATGGCACTGATCCAACAATTTGGGTCAGAAGTATTTTAACAGAGTATGGGTTGGATCAAAAAACTCAAAATATTCTTCTTGTAACCATGCCTCGCATTCTGGGGTATGTATTCAATCCTGTTAGTTTCTATTTATGTCTGGATAATAAAAAAGCTTTGAGGGCCGTTCTATGCGAGGTTCACAACACCTTTGGAGAACAACATAGTTATTTGTGTGCAAACCCTGATCACAGTCCCATAAAGCCAGACCAATGGTTAGAGTCTGAGAAAGTTTTTCATGTGTCTCCCTTTTTAGATCGGGAAGGTAATTATAAGTTTCGGTTTTCTCTTAAAGGTGAGCAGCTTTCTATATGGATTGATTATTATGACAAATACAAAAAAAAGAAATTGATCACATCCTTGATCGGTAACCTTAAACTTTTAACAAATAAAAGTTTAAGAAAAGCCTTTTGGCAACATCCATTAGTAACCATGAAAGCAATTATACTTATCCATTTGCAGGCATCACGCCTATTTTTTAAAGGAATTCGGTACCTAACAAAACCCCCACAACTTCAGCAAAAGATTACTGGCACTCGCAATCTTAATAAAATGTAAGACTATTGAAAGGATAACGACAAGAAATTGTCTGTAAAAATAAATATAAAAGGTTTGTATAGGGCTCAAACCAATCGTATTTGTGAAAGGTTCAACAAAAATATGAAAGAGGAATTCTTTAATATTGCCTCCTGTAAGAAGCCTTATACTTCCCTTGAGGAATTACAAACTGACGCTGACTCTTGGCTAAAATATTATAATGAGGAAGGACCTCATTCTGGAAAGTTCTTTTATGCAAAACCTCTACGCAGATCTTTCTAGAAAAAAAACTTGGCAAAAGAGAAAAATCTCTCTATCTTAGTGAAGATTATGGGACAATATAACTCCTCTGGAAAAAGTTGCCTGATAACTTACGTTTGTCAGATCGAATTGTGACTTCTAAAGATTAATATGATGTTTGACTATTACTTTACTAAGCGTTTTCTCTCTGCTCTAGATAGCATCCAATTTGGAACTATTACGGTTACCACCCCAGATGGACAGGTGCGCAACTTCAAAGGTCCACATCCCGGTTCAAATGCAGATCTCCAGATTCATGATTGGCGTATGGTTGGGGCCATGATTCGCCATGGCGACATCGCCTTGGCGGAAACCTATAGGAACAATTGGTGGGATTCGATTGATCCAACACAACTCTTTATTTTTGCTCTCCAAAATCAAAATGTTCTGGATGGATATATTTACGGGAATATATTTGGCAGACTTGCCTCTCGTATATTTTACTTTTTTAAGCGCAATACTCTGTTAGGCAGCAAAGCCAATATACATGCCCACTATGATTTGGGGAATGATTTCTATGCCTTATGGTTGGATCCAACTATGACATACTCATCTGCAATTTTTAATCATGCCGGTGAAAAACTGCAAGATGCACAAACGCGAAAGTATGATAGAATTCTCGATCGTCTGAGCCCTTCAGGCAAGCTTCTGGAAATTGGCTGTGGCTGGGGGGGATTTGCTGAACGAGCCCTGCAAAAGGGTGACTATGCTTTTAAGGGGTTAACCATATCCGAAGCCCAACATGAATTCGCTTCAAAGCGTCTCGGCAAAGACGCTATTATAGCTCTGGAAGATTATAGACATCAAAAAGGTTTGTATGACCAAATTGTATCGATCGAAATGTTTGAAGCCGTTGGGGAAGAATTTTGGCCCACCTATTTTTTGAAGTTAAAATCATTGCTAAGCAAAAAAGGGAAGGCTATGGTGCAAACCATAACCATAGATGACACATATTTTGAGCGCTATCGCAATGGTGGTGATGCCATCCGCACCCTTATTTTTCCGGGTGGAATGCTTCCTTCCTCATCACGTTTCCGATACGAGACTGAGCAAGCTGGGCTTCGGGTGACAGATAAATTTACCTTTGGAGCAGATTATGCCTTAACCCTTACACATTGGCTTAAAAATTTTGATATGAAATTAAAAGAGGTTAAAGCTTTGGGTTTTGATGAGAAATTTGTACGCTTATGGCGATTCTACTTAACCTTCTGCATCGCGGCCTTCAAAAATGAACGTACCAACGTTGTGCAATGGGAGCTTCAGCATGCAAGATAAATTTCTTTTAGAGATGCCTTGCCATTCTCTCCATGGAAAGAAATTTTTTCCCAGCCAAACTTTAAGGTTTCTATGACCGTAAAAACCATATCTAGAAAATCTTTGCTTCAATATGGATTTATTGGTTTACCTATGGCTTTTGCAGGTTTCCCCCTTTATATTTTTGCCCCTGATTTTTATGCAACCAATCATGGAGTTTCTCTGACGTTGTTGGGTGGGCTCCTTTTAGCCATAAGACTTTTTGATGCCGTACAAGATCCTTTAATCGGTTGGTTGGTTGACAGGTTGCGGGGGAAATTCATGCCACTTCTTACGTCCGCAGGAATTATATTATGCATTTCTATTTTTGGCCTTTTCAACAGTTTACTTTTTTCACCACCTGTTTGGTTTTCTCTCTGCATGCTTTTTGCGGTGAGTGCATATAGTATTCTTACAATCATTCTAGGGGTACGTGCAACATTATGGACCATTGATAAAGAAGATCAAACCCGAATCTCTGGAGCACGCGAAAGTTTTGGGATCACCGGTCTTATCATAGCCGTTTCCATGCCAACATTATTATCTCGTTTGGTCACTCCCAACAGGGTTTATCTACTATATACAGGTGTTCTGTCAATTTTGATGTTAGGTGGTATTTACAGTTTCTCCAAACTATACTTTAAGCCTATCTCGATAGCCACGGCCCATAAAAGAAATCATTTCTCTCTCTTACCTGCCCTACGCACTTTACCAAAACAAAGTCTAAAGCTGTTTGCCGTATACAGTCTTAGCATGCTTGCCTCCAGCTTCTCAGCAGCTCTAGTCATTTTCTATGTGCGTGACCTTCTTGGTGCAGAAAATCTAACGGGACTTTTTTTGATTCTCTATTTTAGTTCGGGAGCTGCTGCAATGCCTCTTTGGAAAAGCCTTAGCGTTCGTATTGGCAAATATAAGACCTGGGCTTTATCGAATATTGTCGCTGTCGTAAGCTTTATTGGTGCATTCTTTCTAAACGTAGGAGACGTTTGGCCTTATGCGATCGTCTGTAGCCTATCTGGCCTTGCACTAGGTGCAGACTTGATGTTACCACCTTCTATCTTATCGGATCATATTCATGGGACAGGAAACAAAGCGTTCTCTGGAACGTACTACGCTTTTTTACCTTTCATTAGTAAAGCCAGTCTTGCTCTTGCCTCAGCCATCGCACTACCAACTCTTGAAGTTGCCGGTTTTAAGCCGCAAACTATTAATTCAGACCCTGCTCTTATAGCGCTTTCAGTCACTTATGCGATTATCCCATGCCTTCTAAAAATCATGGCGACAGGTCTGCTTTATGGTTTTTTCATTCGATTTAACATAGGAGAAAATAATGAAGGCATTCAAAATCATAGCAATACTAGGAGTTCTAATTATGTTTAATGGCTGCACTGAAAGTAATCTCAATTATTATGTAGATACGGCACCGCGAGCGGATATCAAAGAGTACTTTAATGGGCCTATCAAAGCCTGGGGGATTGTTCAGGACTGGAAAGGCAGGGTTGTAAGTCGTTTTGATGTGAATATGGTTGGAAAATGGGAAGGTGATGTTGGCACCCTGACGGAAGATTTTCATTATTATGATGGAAAGAAACAACAGCGCATATGGACAATCAGAAAGCTAAGGGATGGAACTTATGAGGGAACGGCTCCTGATATAGTTGATAAAGCAGTAGGAAAAACTGAAGGGAGTGCTATTCAGTGGAACTATGCTATGAATCTTCCAGTTGGTGATACAACCTACCTCATCCGATTTGATGATTGGATGTGGCTTATGAATGACGGTGTCGTAATTAATCGGTCCTATCTCAAAAAATTCTGGATTACCGTTTCAGAGCTCACCCTATTTATTAAGAAGGAAAAATAATGAATACACCCTATAAAAATCAAATTATTTGGATTATCGGTGCAAGTAGTGGCATAGGACTGGCCCTGGCCCAAGAATTATCTGTAAGAGGAGCCACGCTGGCGCTTTCATCTCGGCGCAAGGATGAACTTGAAAAATTGAGGTTGGCACTTGGGAATGAGCATAAGATTTTTCCACTCGATATAACAGATGCTGAAAAGACCATGCGTACGGCCCAAGCTATCCGCGGGGCCTTTAACCGTATTGATCGCGTTATTTTTCTTGCCGCTGCTTATACTCCTATGCAAATGGATGAGCTTGACATCGTACTGGCCAAAAGCATTGTGGATGTAAATCTAACTGGCTCCTTTAATCTTATTCATGGGGTTTTACCCATACTAAAAGAACAGAACTTTAAAAGTCAACTTGCCCTTTGCGGCAGTGTAGCGGGCTACTTAGGGTTACCAGGTGGTCAGCCATATAGTGCTACCAAGGCAGGTATCATAAATCTAGCAGAAAGTCTTTATGCTGAATGCAAAGGTGCTGTTGATATAAAGCTCATTAATCCAGGCTTTGTGCGCACATCATTAACGGACAAAAATAAATTTAAAATGCCCATGATTATGGAACCTGAACAAGCTGCGAAAGCAATTGCAGAAGGTCTATTGTCGAGGAGTTTTGAGATCCATTTTCCAAAAAGGTTTACAATTTTCCTAAAAATTTTACGGTTTCTTCCTTATTCTATTTGCTTATATCTGATTAAAAATATCAAAACATAAAGGAGAACTAACATGCCTAGTCTTTTTGAACCTCTAAAGCTTGGTGACTTAATCCTTAAGAATCGTATCATTATGGCACCACTTACTCGCATGCGGAGCAAGCAACCAGGGAACATACCATACACCCTTAATGCTGAATATTATGCACAGCGCGCAAGTGCTGGCCTAATCATATCGGAGGCAACGCAGATAAGTCAGCAAGGACAAGGTTATCCTAGCACGCCGGGTATTTATACTAAGGAACAAATCGATGGATGGAAGCTGGTTACAGATGCTGTCCATGCAAAAAACGGAAAAATATTTGCTCAACTTTGGCATGTAGGTCGTATTTCACATTCATCTCATCAACCAGAGAGACGCCCCCCGGTTGCACCATCATCGATTAAACCAACTGGGAAAGTTTTTACAGCTGATTGGAAGCAGACAGATTATGAGGTTCCTCATGCCTTAGAACTTGATGAAATTAAGAATATTTTATTAGACTATCGTCATGCATGTGAGTGTGCAAAAACAGCTGGTTTTGACGGTATTGAAATACATAGCGCTAATGGATACCTTCTTGATCAATTTTTACAAGACGGAAGCAACAAACGTGTTGACATTTATGGTGGATCAATTGAAAACCGTGCACGTTTGCTTTTAGAAGTTGTAGACATAGCTACCCACATCTGGGGCAAAGGTCATGTGGGTGCACGTTTTTCACCCTATGGCACATTTAATGACATGAGCGATAGTGATCAAGTTGCACTATTTACCTATGTAATGACAGAGCTTAATAATCGAAAAATTGCCTATGTTCATATAATTGAACCACGTGCTACAAACGCAGGAAGCAGTGATTCTGTGAACCATAACACTCCCTCAGTTGCAAATTTATTTCACAAGAATTTTGAAGGAGCATTTATTTCTGCTGGTGGTTATACGCCCCAGTCCGCAAAAGTTGCTGTGGAAGGAGGGCTAGCAGATGCGATTGCATTCGGTAGACTATATATTTCGAACCCAGACCTGGTCGAACGCATCCAAAAAAATTTGCCTTTAGCTCCTTACAACCGCGCAACCTTCTATGGTGGGTCTGAAAAAGGTTATAGTGATTATCCCTTCTTTTTAGCTTAAAAAACAAGAGGATACTATTTTTAGGGTAAACCATGGAATTGATAACTTATCTTATTATTTTTATACTGATAGTTTTTTTCATTCAGAAAAAGCATCTGTCGCGTATAGAAGACAAAACGGCGTACAATTTTTCATTTAAAGAGTTGGTGGGTGGAGATATGATAAGACTCAAACAATTTAAAGGAAAAGTATTACTTATTGTCAATACAGCATCAGAGTGTGGTTTCACCCCCCAATATGAAGGAATCGAGACCCTTTACAATAAGTATAAGCATAAAGGGTTTGTTGTGATTGGCATACCAAGCAATGATTTTGGAGGTCAAGAACCTGGCAGCAAAAAAGAAATTGCTGACTTTTGTAAAATAAATTATGGAGTTACATTTCCTATGACATCAAAAGAAATTGTTTCTGGGAACAAGGCCCATCCATTTTACATTTGGGCAAAGAAAATTCTTGGCTTTGGTACTTCGCCCAAATGGAATTTCCACAAATACCTCGTGGACCGTCACGGCAATCTGGTTGATTATTTTAATTCAACGACATTTCCTGATAGCAAACGCCTCACGAATGCAATTGAGAGGGCTCTAGCTGAACAATGATCAACCTTCGCCTGATTCTCGGGGACCAATTATCCCCATCGATCTCAAGCCTTGAGGATGCTAAGCCGGATGACGTCATATTGATGTGCGAAGTAATAGAGGAAGCTACTTATGTTCCTCACCATCCTAAGAAAATTGCCTTTCTTTTTTCTGCCATGCGACATTTTGCTAAAGATCTAAAAGCCAAGGGATATAAAGTTAGATATACTACGCTTGACGATCCTAAAAATAGTGGAAGTTTTGAAGAAGAAGTCCGTAAAGCCATAGAAATTACGGATGCAAAAAAGATAATTGTTACTGAGCCAGGTGAATACAGACTTCTTAAAATTATGGAGTCTTGGAAAAATAGCCTTGGCATCCCGGTGGATATCCGATCTGACACACGCTTCCTTTGTACAATAAAAGAATTTAAAATATGGTCAGAAAGCCGACGTCAGTTGCGCATGGAATATTTTTACCGCGACATGCGAATAAGGCACTCTATATTGATGGAAAAAAATGGGAAGCCTACTGGTGGACAATGGAACTTTGATAAAGAGAATCGTAAATCTCCTCCTCAGGGTCTTTCCTCACCCAAACGTATCAGCCATGTTAAAGACCAAATCACCAAAGATGTTTTAGATTTAGTTAAAGAGCGTTTTTCTCATCATTTTGGTAACATTGAGCCTTTTCATTACGCCATCAACCGAGAACAAGCTCTATTGGAGCTTAACCATTTCATCACTAAGCTTCTCCCATTCTTTGGAGATTATCAGGATTGTATGGTAGCTGGGGAACCCTATCTGTATCACTCTCTAATCTCATCCTATTTGAATGCTGGTCTATTGATACCCCTTGAAATATGTAATAAGGCCGAAGAAGCTTATCGTTTAGGCAAGGCTCCTTTAAATGCCGTGGAAGGTTTCATTCGTCAAATCTTAGGCTGGCGCGAATACGTACGAGGCATTTATTGGTTACATATGCCCGAATATGGAAAAATGAATTATCTTAAAGCCAAAGAACCTATCCCTGGATTTTACTGGACAGCGAATACAAAGATGACCTGCGTAGCTGAAGCTATAAGGCATACACGGGATCATGCCTATTCTCACCACATACAACGTCTTATGGTTACGGGCAATTTCGCTCTTCTGGCAGGACTTGATGTCCAGCAGGTTCAGGAGTGGTATTTGGCAGTTTATAGCGATGCGTATGAGTGGGTAGAAATGCCAAACACTCTTGGTATGGCATTATTTGGAGACGGGGGAATCATGGGGAGTAAGCCTTATGCCGCCAGTGGAAAATATATTCACAAAATGAGTAATTTTTGTGATAAATGCCCTTATAATCCTCAAGAAACCACGACAAATAACGCATGTCCTTTCAACGCACTATATTGGGATTTTATGGCCCGAAATCAAGAGAAGCTTAAACAAAACCATAGGCTTCCCTATGTTTATGCCATCTGGAAGAAATTTGGCTTAGAAAAGCAAAAAAACATACTAGCAAAAGCAAGGGAAATTATCACCTTTATGAGAGAAGGAAAACTATAGGTGCCTAAAGGTATTAAAAAGTATCATCTTCCCAACAAAATATGTTTCACCTGTCACCGGCCATTTGCGTGGCGCAAGAAATGGCAAAATGTTTGGGCAATAGTTAAATATTGCTCTAAAAAATGCGCGAGCAATCGTAGTGCCGAATGCACCTTATAAGCAAGCATATGTTCTTGCATAGTACTATACCCAGCATGAATAGTATGGTTATGAAACGTGTTGCAATTTATGCTATACAAATTAACGAAGCCAGCCATGTGGCTTACAAAACTTGTTCCAATTTTTTTCTAAAGATTCTTTT
>Ga0194124_10005071_pt1 | contig 12430 bp, 14 predicted proteins | sample TA2KigCas0mmetaG_FD_148605 | JGI IMG/M metagenome (GOLD analysis project Ga0194124, IMG submission 148605) | Freshwater microbial communities from Lake Tanganyika, Tanzania - TA2015031 Kigoma Deep Cast 0m | ecosystem: Environmental > Aquatic > Freshwater > Lake | place: Tanzania: Lake...
CCTTCGCGCCACTCGACTGTCAAGTCGTAGCCGAGTTCGGCCGCGCGCTTCTCGAACAGCTTGTTGTTGATCATGTACTGCGTCATCGGCGAGTTGCCGGCTGCCCACGGAATGCGGCCTACCGACACCTTGTGGGCGCGCCGCGTGCCCTGGGCGCGGACGATGGCCGGCGCGGCGAGGGCGGCGACGCCGCCCGACATGATCTGCATCGCGCGACGGCGCTGGTGGAGCGATACCTTCTCGTGGGTCATACTCTTATCTCCTGGGTGGGGGTATTGGCGGGCGAGCCGCCTCCGATGGCGCGGTACGCCTCGTCCCGGATCAACGTCCAGATCCGGTCGGTCAGTTCGCCGAAGCGCGCCGACATGCGCAGCGACTCCTGGCGGGGACGAGGCAGGTCGATCAGGATATCGGCCTTCACGCGTCCGGGATGGCTGCTCATAACGATCACGCGATCGCCGAGGAAGACCGCCTCCTCGATGTCGTGGGTGATGAAGATCGCGGTCTTTCTGTGGCTGCGCTCCAGGGTCTCGCCCCAGATCCGCAGCAGCTCGACCTGAAGGATGAGCCGCGTCTGCGCGTCCAGCGCGCCGAGCGGCTCGTCGAGCAGCAGCACCTCCGGGCCGTTGGCCAGCAGCCGGGCGAGGGCCACCCGCTGGCGCATACCGCCTGAGAGCTGGTGCGGGTACTTGCGCTCCGAGCCGTTCAGGCCAACGAGTTCGATGTAGTCGCGAACACGCTGCGCACGTTGTGCCGGGGTCATCCCCTCACCCGGGGTGCCGTATTCGAGGCCGAAGCCGATGTTCTGCTCGACCGTCTGCCAGGGCATCAGCGCGTAGTCCTGGAACATCACGCCCCGGTCGGCACCAGGCCCGGTGATGGTCCGGCCGTCCATCTCGATGGAGCCGGCGCTCGCTGCATCCAGTCCCGCGATCATGTTGAGCACCGTGCTCTTGCCGCAGCCGGATGGCCCCACGATGCAGACGAACTCACCGTTGGCCACGTTGAGCGAGAAGTCGGCGACCGCGGTGGTCGGACCGTTTGCCCGGGTGGCTTCGAATCGCTTGGACACGCCGCGCAACCGCAGCTTGGGATTGTCGGTCATGGGTCAGGGCCTCCAGGGCATCAGTCGCCGCTCGACGGCGCGGAATATTCGATCCCCCAGCATCGCGACCACGCCCACCACGATCATGCAGACCACGATGGCATTGAGATCGACGCTGTATGCGTAGAACACGAACATCATTTGTCCGATACCGCCAGAGGTGCCGCCGCCCGACTTGGCGCCGACGGCGAGTTCGGCAGCGATGATGGCGGTCCACGCGACACCCATCGCAAGCCGGGCGCCGAGCACCACCGAAGGCAGCGAGGCGGGCAGCAGCACGCGCAGCATGATCCGCCAGCGCGGCAGGCCCATCGTCGTGGCGGCGCGCACGAGTTTCGGATCGACGTGGCTGATGCCGTGAACCGTATTGACGAGCAGCGGGAAGAAGGCGGCGTAGGTCACGATCGACAGCGCCGCCGGCGTACCGGTGCCGAACCACAGGATGGCGATCGGCAGTATCGCCATCGGGGCGATCGGCCGGAAACCTTCGATAATTGGATCGAGGCTGTCGCGCAGTTTCCGGTTCGCGCCCATCAGTATTCCCAGGCCGCATCCGAGTAGCAGCGCGAAGCAAAAGCCTGCGATCACGCGCCCGAGGCTCTGCAACAGCGCTGAGGGCAGATCGCCGCTCGCCGTGAGCGCGAGGAAAGTGGTCAACACCTTGATTGGATACGGGGCGCGAGTGTCGGACTCGAGGGTCAATGCCCAGACCTGCCACACGAGCAGCGCGAGCAGCGGCAGTGCAAGCACCTGCCAGAGGGCCGTCGTTACCGGGCGGCCGTTGCCGAGCGCTAAGCCAGCGGTGCTCATGCGGATGCTCCGGTATGCCACGGGGTCAGCTTGCGCTGCAGCGCGCGCAGCATCGAATCGAACAGGAAACCAACGAGGCCGATGAGCGCGATGAAGCCGAACACCTTCGGGCTCATCAAAAGCTGCCGGTACCACTCTATGGCGAAGCCGAGTCCACTCGGGGCGCCGATCAGTTCGGCGGCCACCACGGCGGCCCACGCACTGGCGAAGGCGAGCCGGAAGCCGACCATCACGGTGGGCAGCGAAGCCGGGATGACAACACGCTCCAGAACTGCGCGCCGCGACACGCCCATCGTGCGCGAGGCGTCGATCAGGCGGCGATCGACGCTGCGCACGCCCGAGACCGTGTTGAGCAGCAGTGGGAAGAAAGCGACGTAGACCATGATGAAGATCGGCAACATGTTGCCGACGCCGAAGATGAAGAGCGCGAGCGGAATCCAGGCGATCCCCGAGATCGGCCTGAGCAGTTCGACGAGAGGGTCGACAAAAGACTCGAGGCGCCTCGACAAACCCATCGCGAAACCGAGCGGCAGCGCGAGCGAAACCGCGATCGACAGTGCGATCACTACGCGCGTAGAACTCACGACCGTATGTTCGAGCAGTTCGCCGTCGCGAGCGAGATCGACCAGCGCGTTGAAGACGCTCGCCGGATCGGGCAGTTGGATCGGATTGCCGTTCCATGCTGCGAGCAGCCACCATGCGGCGATGAACAACGCGTAGCTGCGTAGCACGACGCCGGTGCGACGCAGCCAGGCCGGTGCGCCGCGGTGACGCGCAGGCGCTACGACGCCGCCGTCGGCAGGCGACTTGGTCGCACTCAAAGCACCGCCCTCGGACGGTAAGCGTCCGCTGAAAAGGTTTGCGCGAGCATCTGCCATGGTTCCTTCGTTTGCTTTTTCGCGGAGAATCGTAGGACCGGGACCGCAGGTCTGGAATTCGAATTTCGGCAAATACGCGTTGTCGTTTGGACGAGGGTTGCCGCCGGCAAGCGCGTCGCTCAACCCACTCGCGCTATGGCACCGGGTGCCTGCTGCAAGCGCCCGGTGCAGTCCTCGTCGATTACCTGCGCCTCGCGTGCAATTGGTATCGTGCTTGCGCAAAGCGTGCGGTAGAAGTGCGAGATGTCTGGGTGCACAGCGCCGAGAGTGACGCAACGTGCTTGGCGACCGAGTAAACGTTGCCGCGGGAGACCGGACCGGGCATGCCCGGGGCGATTCCGGCCGATGCGATCGAGGCGATCGCGCCCTGTGCGAGCGGCAGCAGCGCCTCCAGGGCTTCCCGTTCGCTCACTCCCCACTAGCGCCAGATCTGCATGGCTTCGGCGAACAAGGCGTTGATGAACCGCGAGGTGTAGCCGGCCGCGGCGTGGTAGCGGCCCCGCATCCCCGGCGGAAGGCGGTTGACCCGACAGCCGAGGCGCTCGGCGAGCGCAACCAGCGTCGGCTCGAGCGCGGGACCTGCCTCGATCGTGATCGTGCAGCCGGGCAATTAGGCGACCGCGGCGGCCGGGTCGCTCGAGAACGTCTGCATCGGATGAAAGCGACCGACCTCGGCACCGTCGCGGGCCTGACGTGCCAGCGTCGTGATCTCGGTGGCGCCGCTGCAGTGGACGACCGCCGTGCCACGCCGCCATGGCACGCTCTCGGTGGCTTCGGTGATCGCTTCGTCGAGGGTGGTCACGAAGACGAGGTCGCAGTGGGCAGGCAACTGCACTGCCGGGACGACCTAACAGTCGGGCAGGCGATCGAGCATCGCCCGCGCATCGTCGAGTGCGCGACTCGCGACGCATCGGGCGTCAAAGCCCGCCCTGGCAAGGCTCCAGTGCAGCGCGTTGCCGAGCCGCCCGGCACCGAGAAAACCGATGCTAAGCGACGGTTGCGGCGTCATCGCTGCGGCCACGTCCGGAATGGCTCGAGGGCAGCCAGATCGGGAATGGCACCGAGGCCGGGTCCCGAGGGCACTGGCACCGTGCCGTCCGTCACGCGCAGCATGTCGCCCACGACCGCCGAGCGTCCCACGTTCGGATGACTGTCGAGTTCGAGGAGGCCTTCGCCGCCTGTGGCCGCCAGAAGATGTAGCGAAGCGAGCAGCGACACGCCGCCGCCGAAAAAGTGCGGGCAGTAGCGCTTACCGGCCATCACCGCTGCCTGGGCTACCGTCCAGTTACCAGTGATGCCTCCCCACTTGGTGACATCGGGCTGGATCACCTGCAGCACCGACGAGGCCGTCGCCTCGACGAACTGGCGGCCGTGGAAGTTTTCGCCACCAGCCAGCGGCGTGCTCGAGGCTCGCGCGAGCGCCTCCCAGTCCGCCGCGGGGGCGTCGACCCGTAGCGGTTCCTCGAACCAGTCGAGACTCAAGCCGTCGATCGCGCGGCAGAAATTGATCGCGTCGCCGAGGCGATGCGCCTGGTTGGCATCGCAGGTGATGACGGCTTTCGGTCCTAACGTTTCGCGCATCGCACGGAGGTTGCGTACGTCCAAGTCGTGGCCGAAACCGGTCTTGAGCTTGAATGCGCGGTGGCCCTCGGCCTGCCGGTTGGCAGCATATCGCTCGGGCTCGTCTGGATTGATGCCAGTCGCGTAGACCGGCACGGTCGCCGGATCGCGCGACGACAGCATCCGGTGCAAGGGCTGCCCACTGCGGCGCGCGATGAGGTCCCATGCGGCGATATCGATTCCGGCGACCACCTGCGCGATCGGTCCGACCTCGAGCGTTTGCAGCACCAGGACCTCGAGCGACGTCTTGAGCGCCTTGTAAAGCGCCTGCGGCGACTCGAAGGTCTGACCCACGAGCCGCTCACCAATGTCGAGCGCAAGCCGCGCCCGATGCTCGGCGCCGACTGCCGGCCAGTTCGCCCACACCTCGCCCCAGCCATAATGCCCGTCGGTGTCGGTGAGTCGCACCAGTACCAACGGCCGGTCGCGGAAGGTGCCGAATGCCACCTTGATCGGCGCTCGCACCGGAACGCGAAAGGCGAAGGCCTCGACCGAGGCGATCGTAAAGGGAGCGGTTTTCATATGCGCTCCAATGGCGAAACAGGCCAGGGCGAGCGTGCATCGACAAGAAAGCGCGACTCGGTCAGGCCGCGCACGCCGACTTCGATCGCGAGCAGGGCGCCCGCGAGCGGCTGCGCTTCGAGCTCCTCGCGCGTCATGCGCTGGCTGGAGGTCGTAACGTACAGTACGTCGAGGTCCGGCCCACCGAAGGCGCAGCAGGTCGGGCGCTGCACCGGCAGCGAAATCACCCGGTCAATCCCACCGTCGGGAGCGTATCGAACGACGCGCCAACCCTCGAACTCCGCATTCCAGAGGTAGCCTTCTGCATCGACGGCCGAGCCGTCTGGAAAGGCCGGCGGCTCGGTATGGGCGAGCACGCGAGGCGCGCCCACGCTTCCGGTCTCGGGGTCGTAGTCGTAGGCGTCGAGCGCATATTTCAGTGAATCGGCAAAATACATCGTGTGACCGTCGGGGCTGAACGCGATGCTGTTTGGGATGCAGATGCCGTCGCGAACCGGCTGCAGTGCCCCACGCCCTTCCAGCCGGTAGAGCACGCCTTCGGGCGCGCGCGTCAGGTTGTGCATCGAGCCCACCCAGAAACGACCCTGCCGGTCGCATCGACCGTCGTTGAATCGGTGTCCGGGCAGTGGCCTATGCGCGCGCACGAACACCTCGAGGCTGCCGCTTTTCGGGTCGAAGAGTCCGATGAACTGGGGCAAGGCAACCAGCAAACGCCCTTCGTCCGTCAGAGCGATCGAGCCGACCAGGTCGGGCATCGGCCAGGTGTCGACCCCGCCGGAAGCCGGATCGAACCGGCGGATGACGGGCTGGCGGATATCGACCCAGTAGAGACAGCGGGCCTGGTCATCCCAGACCGGGCTCTCGCCGAGGATGTCGCTCTGCGTGCCGATGCGTTGCGGCACCGGTTGCACCGCCCCGTTGACTGTCGCCGATGGCGCTGCTTGATTTGTCTGCATCGGCCAGATCGTAGGAGGACGATCGGAGCTTCGCCATCTGTATTGCGGCAAACCGGGATTCGAAACCGGCGAAGGGGTGGTCTTCGCTTTGTGCAAAGAGAGGGTTGCCGAACTTCCAATTCCGGCAATGCCGTGCGCGACCTAACATCGTGGCACTTGAACGGACCGGATAGCCATCCCCGACGCCCTATGAGCATTGCCACCCCCATCCCCGGCGCCGGTGCCGCAAGCGATCATCTCTTCGGGGCGTACTCTCCGCAGTCCCTGTTCTCGATGCGCGATAAGGTCGTGCTGGTCACTGGCGGTGCCGGCGGCATCGCGCTCGGACTGGCGCGAGGCTTTGCTGCGGCCGGTGGCCGGCTCGTGCTCGCGGACGCCCGCGACGATGTGCACACACGCGTTGCGGATTTCCGCGACGCCGGTGCCGACGCCCACGGCCTCATCTTCGACGTGACCGACGAGCGGGCCGTCGCGGCCGCTTTCGACGAGGTGATCGATCGCTACGGCCGCATCGACGTGCTTGTCAACAATGCGGGGGTGATCGTTCGCACGCCGTTTCTGGAGCTCACTACCGCCGAATGGCAGAAAAAGATCGACACGGACCTCACCGCCTGCTTCCTGATGGCGCAACAGGCAGCCCGGCGGATGGTGGCGCAGGGCTCGGGCCGGATCATCAACATGGGTTCGATAATGGACCACGTGGCTCGGCCGCGGCTTGTGCCCTACGTCGCCGCGAAGGGCGGTGTTTCTGCCTTCACCCGCGCGCTCGCTGCCGATCTCGCAGGCACCGGAGTCACGGTCAACGCCCTGGCCCCGGGTTACACGGTTACCCCGTTTAGCCAGGCTTCAGACAAGGAATTCAACGCCTTCATCACCGAGTGGACGCCGGCCCGGCGGTGGGGGCGACCCGAGGACCTCTGCGGCGCGGCGCTGCTGCTCGCATCCGGTGCCGGGAGCTATATCAACGGCCATACCTTGTACGTTGACGGCGGTTTCCTGTCGGTGACCCGCTGAGACTCCGGGCTTGCGGCCCGGACCCTTCAACCAGTCAGTGAAATCTTCTCAACAGGACCAAAAATGAAAGTTGGATTCATCGGCGTAGGCGTCATGGGCGGACCGATGGCTGCGAACATCCTCAAGGGCGGCCACAAACTCACGGTCCATGACCGCAGCGCGGAGGCCGTCGACCGCCTAGTGAAGCTCGGCGCGAAAGCGGCGGCGAGTCCGAAGGAGGTGGGCGCGACCAGCGAGATCGTCGTCACCATGCTGCCGGAACCGCAGCACGTCGAGCAGGTGGTGCTCGGCAGCAACGGCATCGTCGAGGGCCTGCCCAAGGGCGGCATCGTGGTCGACATGAGCACCATCGACCCAAAGACCTCGCAGCGCGTTGGCGACGAGTTGCGCCGGCGCGGCTACGAGATGATCGACTCGCCCGTCGGCAAAACCTCCGAGCATGCCGTGTCCGGGACGCTCACGTTGATGGTCGGCGGCAATCCAGAGGCAATCCGGGTTGCGATGCCCGTCCTGAAGTGTATGGGAACCGATACGTTCCTGTGCGGCGGCCCCGGCATGGGCCATGCAATGAAGATCACCAACAACCTGCTCGCCACCATCATCATGGTCGCCAATACCGAGGTGCTGGCGATAGGCATCAAGAGCGGTCTCGCCCTCGAGCTGATGCAGGAGGTGATGCGCACGACGATGGCTTGGAACCAGCAGCTGGCGATCGCGATGCCGAAGAAAGCATTCATCGGCGACGACAGCCCCGGATTCATGGTCAAGCTCGCCTGCAAGGACGTCAGGCTGGCATGCGACCTGGCCGAGGCCCAGGGTTTCGAGGCTGCGGTCGGGCGCGCTGCGCAGCGGACGATGGAGCGTGCGATCCAGATGGGCCTCGGCGAGCGCGATACCGCCGCGCTGATGAAGATCCGGGAGGACCAGATCGGCGTCAAGGTGCGACATCAAGCGCCGGCCGGCAAGGTCTGACGCCGCGAGGAGGTGCAGCGATGCCCGCTTACGTGATCAACGACATGATTGGTAGCGAGCCGGCGCCGTTCGAGGAGTACAAGCGCCTCGCGCCCGAGGAGGTGGTTCGCTTTGGCGGGCGCTATCTGGTAAGCGGCGGGCACTCTGAGAAGCTCGAGGGCGACTGGACGCCGCGCCGCCTGGTCATCCTTGAATTCCCGAGCCTCGATCAGGCACGTGCCTGGATCGACTCCCCGGACTATGCCCCGGCCAGGCAGCTGCGGATGCGCTCCACGGTGTCGAACCCGGTGGTGGTCGAATGTGTGGACCCCGGCTGACTGCAGCGGAATTGGTACGGCCGTCGCACACATTGAGGAAGACTGTTGAAGAAACCTTCTGACACCAAGGTCGGCATCGTCGGCGTTGGACTGATGGGCCACGGTATGGCCCACAACCTGCTCAAGAACGGCTACCCGCTGGTCGCGATGGAGCACCCAGGAAATCAACCACTTGAAGAATTGCTGGCCATGGGCGCGACCACGCGCACGCGGCCGTGCGATATCGCTGCAGCCGTCGACGTCGTCATCGTCTGCGTAACCGGCACGCCGGAGGTCGAAGCGGTGGTCTGCGGACCCGACGGCTTGTTGACAGGGCTGCGCGCGGGCACCGTCGTCATCGACTGCTCGACCGCGATGCCGGAATCGACCCGTAGGTTGGCAGCCGCCGTGCAGTCACGTGGCGGCCGCTTCGTCGACGCGCCAATGACGCGCACTGCGAAGCATGCGCGGGAAGGACGTTTGAACCTGCTGGTGGGCGGCGAGTCTGGAACGATCGAGGTGGTGATGCCGCTGCTGCGGAGCTTCGCCGAGAACGTCACCCTAGCCGGCCCGGTCGGTGCTGGACACCGGCTCAAGCTGCTGCACAACTTCGTCTCGCTCGGGGCGGTCGCCCTGATCGCCGAGGCGGCCGCCTGCGCCGCGCGCGGCGGTATCGAACCGAGGGTGCTGGTCGATGTACTCGCCACCGGCGGCGGCGCGGGTGTCGCGCTCGACCGGCTCAAGCCCTACCTGCTGGAGCAGGACCCGTCGGGCCTGCAGTTCGCCATGTCCAATGCGCTGAAGGACATCCGTTATTACGTCGAGATGGCAGACGAATCGCAGGCGGTGCATGCGATCGCCGAAGCCGTTGCCGGCACCTACGACCTCGCGGTGCAACTAGGCGGACCGCGGCGGATGGTTCCCGAACTGGTCTCGGTGCTGACCGAAGCAGGCTGATCCGCGTCCTGAGCTCTCAGCCAAGGGTGTCCCGGGAACGGGTGAGGTGCCGCAGAAGCTTGCCCACCGCAGGGTTGAGCGTGCGCTCCTTCCTCACGCAGATTAGCATCCGGCGCTCGGCCCAGGGCTCGGTGAGCGGCCTGACGGTCAGGCCCAGACCAAGCGCGAGCACGCTCGCGGCCTCGTAAGGCAGCAGGCCCAGCCCGAAACCCGCCTGCACCATCCGGCAGACCGCGTCAAAGCTTCGCACCTGCACGCGCAATTGCAGCGTCCGCTGGGCGATCACCGCCTGCGACGTGAGCAGTCTCATCATCGACGCGCTGCTCTCTAGCGCGATGATGTCGCCATCGAGGATATCGGCGAAGCTCATGTCCGGGGAGCGTGCGAGCGGATGATCGGCCGGCATGACCACAGCAATGCGATCGACGCTGTAGGATAGCAGATCCAGGCCTTCAGACGGAGTGCCCTCGAGGATGATCCCGAGGTCACCCTCCGAGGCGTGCAGGGAGCGCACGATCTCGCTACTCCATCGTTCCGAGAGCATAAGCCGCACATCCGGATTGTCTTTTGCGAACTCCGCAAGGTCCGCTGGCAACGACTCGCTCATCGCGGACGTGTTCGCGAGGATGCGCAGGCCCCCCTTGCGGCCGTCGGCGTGATCCCGCATCTCCGTCTGCATCTGGTTGATCTCGAGCAACAGCGCCTTCGCATGGGGCAGCAGCGACAGTCCGGCCGCTGTCACCTCGACCCCGCGAGACGAGCGCTCGAGCAGCGGCGTGCGGAACCGGTGTTCGAGCATCGCAATGCGCCGGCTGGCAGCGGCCAAGCCGATGTGCGAGGCCTCAGCCGCCTTGGTGAGGCTGCGTAGTTCAGCGGCGCGGACGAACAGGGCCAGCGAGTCGATGTCGGGAAGCATGGAGGGTTCTCCAGCGCGGGTCGTGAGGAAGTTCCGGTGCTTGAGGCATCTCGATCGCGGCTCTAGTCACGTAGGCTGCCCCGCGCGCAGCAGCGCCAGTCCGTGGGGCTCCAACCGCAACAGGTTGAAGCAATCGGCATCGCAGGCCGGCCGCCAGCCGGCCTGCGGCAGCCGCAGAGCCGCCTCGTCGAGCAGCAGCGCCTCGCCGCCGGGCGGGACATCGACGTCGACGCGGTCTGCCGTCAGGTTGGCCAGCAGTAGCAGTGGCCGTTCGTCGCGCGACAGGTGCAGGGCAGCGACGCGGCGCGAATCGGACACCGTCACGCTGGCGCATGTCGCCGGCGAGCCCAGCAGCGCCACCAGGTGAAACGACGGGTACGGCGTCAAATCGGTCGCAAGCAGGCCTCGGTCGCCGGTGAGCGACCGTAACGTCAGCGTCTCGACGCCAGCGCCGACGAGCTGGGAAACGTAGCCGAGCAGCCAGGCGGCGCCGAACAGTGCACGATCGCGTGGGTCGCGCGCTGCGAGCGGAATGCGCCTCTGGCCATCGGAATCCGGCTGTGCGCCGATTGGGCTGGATCGGGCGGCAATCGCGCTTGGTCCAATGCGCACGGGAAGCCCCGGGTGAGTGACCGCTAGCGTCTCGAGCATCCATGGCAGGCTCTCTAGACCGTGCATGATGACGTCCTCCTCGGCCCCGTGCACCAGCGCGCTGGTCGTGAAGGTGAGGAAGTCCACGGGGCCGATTCCCTCGGCGCGATTGAGCTGCGTGAAGAAGTACGGGGTGCCGCCGCCGATGGCGCTGGTCGGGAAAGCGTTTCGCGCCGCAGCGAGTGCGTCCGGGGACCCAGGAATGACGGCCACCGACTCAGGCTGGACGCCAGCTTTTCGCAGCCTCCCGGCCAGTGCGGCGAAGGCTGTCCTGTCGGAATGGAGGTCCGGTCCAGGCACGTCCAGACGCAGCTTCGCTCCGGCGGCTGCGAGCAGCGCGGCGATGCCCTGCCAGTCGACCGTCTGTTGCACCGAGTCGAGCGACAGGTGCAGCAGGGCTGGAGACAGCCGACGCAGGGCAGGCTCGAGCGCCCACGCCGATGCCGCGTCCGACGGATCGATCCCGATCCCTATCGGCGGCAACGGGCGGCGCGGGCCGTCGACCCTCACCAGCACGGGAGCCTTCCGGTGGTCTGCGGCCGGTTTCGAACGCTGCAGCAGGCGCAATTCCACCGACTGGCTGACCGGCTCTTCGCGCCGGAGCCTGTACGGCCGGGGCGCCATGTTCGAGCGGCTGTATGTCTTGAACGAAGCATCGGCGTTGTTGCGCTGATCCTCGAACTCGAAGGCATCGCCCTCGAAGCGGCAAGCCGCGCGGCCGCCGTCACCGAAAACATGCTGGATCCCGCGCACCAGCATGAAGGGCGGCCAGGCGGCGATGAGGCGCGGAAAGGTCGATACGCTGGTGCGGCCATCCACATGCTCGACCTCGATCGGACGGCCGATCGACTCAAGCGGATGCATCACGCAGAGACCGGTCCGGTTCGTCGCGACATCGCCGCGCGCGACGGCGGTTCCCGCATAGCGCAGGCTACCGTCTGCGTGCCCCTGGATCTCGACGACCAGGTCGATCACGGGCTCGACCGGCACGTGTGCCTGCAACCGGATTCGAAAACCGTCCGACAACGGGTGGTGCTCGGTGTGATCGACGATCGGCTCGGGCGTGCCCCAGTCGCGGTCACGATAAAGGAACCCCACACCATGCCAGACCTCGTGGCCATCCGCCACGATGGCAAGCAGTCGCGTGCCACGAAGCCGCATCTGGAGGGGCCCCGCCTGCAGTTGAATCTCCCGGGGCATCGGCTCCTCGGTGCCGTAGAGCAGGGTAGCCGACGCAGCCCGCAGGTCAGGGGTCACGAGGGCCAGAGTATCGGGTATTCCACAGAGATGATCGGCGAGACGTCCTTGGCGAAGTTCGGCAGATCCGCCAGCAGGACCTTGCCCTCCGGGCTGGCGAGCGCAGCCACCAGGTCCTGCTCCGAATCGAACCACAACTCCGAGAAGCCGTCGTAATCGAAGTGCGGGAACCGCTTCCGATCGACCAGATTGACGGAATAACGGCGCAAGCCTGGCAGCTTCACGCACAGAGCCGCATGCATCTTCAGCCAGTGATTGACAAATTCCTCATGGGTGATGCCATCCTTCCTGCGAAGGATGCCGAGGCGCTTAGTATGGGTTTTCATCGGGAAAACTCCTTCACTACCGCTCATTCTCAAGCTTAGAGACACTCTACCTTAGGGAAGCGCTGATCAAATCGGGTTCTTGAATGCGCAGAGGCTGCCTCGCGCCATCTGTTCGAAGTTTAGGACGTGTTTTCGTCTCCGAAAGGCCTC
>Ga0194124_10005072_pt1 | contig 12429 bp, 13 predicted proteins | sample TA2KigCas0mmetaG_FD_148605 | JGI IMG/M metagenome (GOLD analysis project Ga0194124, IMG submission 148605) | Freshwater microbial communities from Lake Tanganyika, Tanzania - TA2015031 Kigoma Deep Cast 0m | ecosystem: Environmental > Aquatic > Freshwater > Lake | place: Tanzania: Lake...
CGGTATTTCCGTTCTTCGCGTCGGACTCCGATGCTGGCGTCATGACCACGACCATCCCGGTCGCGACGTCGCCCACAGGAGATACCGATGCTCAAACGCGCTTTTCTCGCCACCACCGTGCTCGCGCCGCCTTCGCGACCGGTTTCGTCATCCTCTTCGCCTTCATCGGCACCTTCACCTACGTGAACTTCGTGCTGGTGCGGCCGCCCTTCTCGGTCGGCATGATGACCTTGGGCTTCGTCTACTTCGTCTTCCTGCCCTCGATCCTAACCACCCCGCTCGCCGGCCGGCTGGTCGCGCGTGTCGGCACGCGCCCCGCGCTGTGGGCGGCCTTCGCGCTGGCCGCCGCCGGCCTGCCGCTATTGCTCGGCGACAACCTTAGCCTGCTGCTCGCCGGCCTCGCGCTGATCGCGGTCGGCACGTTCTTCGCCCAGGCGGTCGCCACAGGCTTCGTCAGCCGCGCCGCGACGAGCGATCGCGGATCGGCGAGCGGCATCTATCTCGCCAGCTACTTCCTTGGCGGCCTCGCCGGCAGCGCGGTGCTGGGCCAGGTCTTCGATCGTCTGGGCTGGCTGGCGTGCGTGATCGGCATCGGCATAGCGCTCGCGCTCGGCGCGCTGCTGGCGACACGCCTGGTCATAGCCGAGGGCCATCGAGCCGATGCCACGACGGCATTTCAGAAGCGCGCGCCGGCCGGTCAATCTTCCACCACGCACTGACGCGTTCACCTCCAGGAGTCATCCATGCCAAACCGCATCGCCCAGATCTGCTCGTCCGCCTTCCTCGCTTTCGCGCTCGTGACGTCGGCCGCCTCGCCCGGCATCGCCCAGAGCCCGATACCCGCGGCTTCCGCCGCCGGCGTCATCGCCACAAAGAGCTCCTACGACGTCGCCGAGACGGTCACGCGCCTGAAGCAGGACATCGCCGCCAAGGGCATCGTGTTCTTCCAGGAGATCGACCAGGCCGCACTCGCCGCCAAGGCCGGCGTCACGCTCATGCCCTCGACCCTGCTGATCTTCGGCAATCCGCCGCTCGGCACGCAGTTCATCACCGCGACGCCGCAGGCGGGCCTCGACTGGCCGGTGCGCATGCTGGTCTATCGCGACGCCGCCGGACAGGTCTGGGTCGCCTACAGCGACTTCCAGTGGATCGCCAAGCGCCACGGCATCACCAACCGCGACGCGCAGTTCGCGATGGCCTCGCAGGTCGCCGCCTCGATCGCCGCCAGCGTCGCGCCGCGCTGAGGGAGCGAGGCCGTCTTCCCGGGACCGCCGGTGTCCCGCCGGCATCATGAGGCCAACCACGGAGGCACAGAGACACCGAGTCGACTGCGCCCCTATGGTGAGCCAGAAAAAAACAGATACAGTCCCGCTCGATCGACTGGCGGGCTTCGGCCAGGTCGGCGTAACGGCGGCCGTCGACCTCCTCCTGCTTCAACGTTCGCATGGAGCTCTCGGCCATCGCGTTGTCGTACCGGCAGCCGATACGGCTCATGCGGAGTTGGATGCCGTGTTGTTCGAGCCACTCGATGCGCACGACAACTTCGCCCGCCCGCGGCGGAGGCATGCCCCTGCCCCAGGCGAAAACTGCCCACCCTGCTTGGGCCAACTGTCACCCATGTTCCCGATTGCACACAAGATCGCTCACGCCGCGCCGAGGCGGCCGACGGTGATGTGGTCGACGACGGCGAACACGCCGGGCGTGGATTCGGCCGCGACCTTGATCGCCTTGCGCTCGGTATCGGACTCGGCCTCGCCCCACAGGTTCACCACGCCGTTCTTCACGGTCGCGTTCAGGCGCGCCGCCTGGGCCCACGATTCGTGCCGCAGCCGCTTCATCAGCTCCTCGCGGATGGCGTTGTCCGAGACGGGAATGTCCAGCTCCACGCCCCCCGTCGCAACGGCCTGCACCAGGTTGGCCCGGCTGACGATGCCCACCAGGGTGCCATCGCGCACGATCGGGATGCGCTTCACGCCGTGCCGCTCCATCATCGTCGCCAGCTCGTGCAACGGCGTGTCCGGCTGGGCGATGATCACCGGCCGCGCCATGAGGTCGGCGACCTTGCGCGCGTGCGACTTGATGAAATCGCTGGCCAGCACGTGTTGCGCGTCGAATATCGCCAGCCAGTGCGAGCGGCGTCGTTCCGCGCCGATTTCCGCGCGATGCAGCAGGTCGCCCTCGCTGACCATGCCCACCAGCTTGCCCTGGTCGTCGACCACGGGCACGGCGCTGATCCGCTTCTCGAGCAGCAGCCGGGCGACCTCGTGCACGGTCGCGCTCGACCTGACGGTGATCACCGGCGAGACCATGACGTCGCGGGCTTTCATGGGGCGTCTCCTTCTGCGTTGCGGCTCGGCCTCACCTGGCGCGCAGGCGCTCTGGCGCGGCGAGGCGCGGCCCCAGGACCGGAGCGAGCCGTTGACGCAGGCGCGTGACGGGTTCGTTGGTGAGATCCTTGGGCACTTCCTCGCGAACGCGGCGACGCACCGCGGCGGACAGCAACTCGCGCAGTTCACCCAAGCTGCGGCGTGGCGCGACGAGGATCAGCTCGTCGAACTCGCGATTGGCGTTCGCCGCGCCCAGCGTCGCCGCGACGATCGCCATGAAGCGGTGCTTCTCGAGCTGGTGGTAGTCCTCTTGCGGTTCGAGCGCATGGCGCGCGCCGCCGCGTGCCGAGCTGAAGCCGCGGCCGGGGCTGTCGCTCGCCAGTGCCCGGGCTCGCAGCCGGCTGCGCGGCGAGACAAGATCGCTGAGGCCGGCCGAAACAAGCTTGTCCGCCTCGACGCGGAGAAAGCGCGCGCGCGAGCCGTCGGCGACGACGATCAGGGTGTTTGCGGGACGTTTGGCCATCGTGGCTGCCTCGCGAGCGTCCAAGTGGATCAGTCGGCGGCCGGCAAGCGAAGCCTGCCGATGGGCGTGACGACGCTGGCCTGCGGGCCCTTCTCGCCGCCGCCGGGCGGAACGGAGAAACGCACGGCCTGGCCGACCTTCAGCTTGTCGAAGCCGTCATTGGCGACAGCGTTGCGGTGGAAATACACCTCGCTGCCGTCGCTCGCCGCGATGAAGCCGTAGTCGCCTTCCGCGATCAGACTGGCGATCCGGCCATGCGGCGGCGCGTCGTGCGCCTTCACGCTGCCGCGCACGCGCCGCGCGTGGTCCTCCAGCCGACGGCGCGCGGCATCGAAGGCGTCGCGCACGGCGACATAGACATCATCGTGAGCCTCGTCGTCGCCCGGGGCTCGCCGTATGGCGATGCGCTTGCCCGGCACCGTGAGATCGATGCCGACGCGGTAGGGATCGCCGTGCCGTCGGCGCTTGGGCCGCTCGATGACGACGTGGCAGGCGACGATGCGATCGAAGAACCGTTCCAGCTCCGCCGCCCGCTCGCGCACCTTGCGTTCCACGGCCTCGGAGGCGTCGATATTGCGAAACGTGACCTGAAGCGTCGCTGCCGACATGACGTCTCTCCTGAACGTCACCAGTCTGATGCAATCGCCTGCACGACAGGTTGCGGCAGATCAAATCGCGGCTCTGATCCACATCAAGGCTTCGCCCGCCACGTCCGGCGATGCTTCTCGATAATGCCCGTCCAGAATGTCGACATCGCCGCCATGTTCGACCAGACGGCCGATCTGCTCGAGCTGAAGGGCGACAATCCGTTTCGCGCGCGTGCCTATCGTCGCGCGGCGCGCACGCTGACCGCCCTGCCGCAGAGCGTGCACGACATGGTGCGCGAAGGCCGCGACCTGGCGGAGTTGCCCACGATCGGCGAGGACCTCGCCGGCAAGATCGGCGACATCCTGCGCACCGGGCGCTTCGAGGTGCTCGAATCCCTGAAGGCGGAAATGCCGGCGGATGCCGGCGCGATGGCAGCCCTGCCCGGGCTCGGCCCCAAGCGGCTGAAGCTGCTGATCGACACGCTCGATATCCGCGACATCGCCGGGCTTCGCGAGGCGGCATGGAAAGGCCGCCTGGCCGGGATCCCGGGCTTCGGACCGGCGATCGTCGGGCGGCTTCTGGAGGCGCTCGACAAGCCGCCGCCGCCCAAGCGCTTCAAGCTTCTCGTCGCCGAGGCCGAAGCGGAGGCACTGCTCGCCTGGTTACGGGCGGAAGGCATCGAGGCGGTCGCCGCCGGCAGCGTCCGGCGCCGTCGCGACACCGTCGGGGACCTCGACATCCTGGTGAGCGCGCGCGCCGATGCGCCAGTCGCCGAGAAGCTCGTGCGCTACGAGAACGTGGCGCGGGTGCTGGCCCGTGGCCCGACGCGCACCGCCGTGGCGCTGCGCTCCGGCCTGCAGGTCGATCTGCGCGTCGTGCCGCCACAAAGCCACGGCGCGGCGCTGCTTTATCTCACCGGCTCAAAGGCGCACAACATCGCGCTACGCACGCTCGCCAAGCGGCGCGGCTGGAAGCTCAACGAGTACGGTCTGTTCGAGGGCTCCCGGCGCATCGCAGGTGCCACAGAGCAGGATATCTACGACAAGCTCGGCCTCGCCTTCATCCCGCCGGAGATGCGTGAGGACCGCGGCGAGATCGCCCTGGCCCAGGCGGGCACGCTGCCGGTTCTGGTGCGTCTCGCCGACATCCGCGGCGATCTGCACGTGCACTCCTCGTGGACCGACGGCACGGTCGACATCGAGACGATGGCGCGGGGCGCGCGGGCCCTGGGCCGCGAGTACATCGCGCTCACCGACCACAGCCCGCGCATCGCCATCGTGCATGGCCTCGACGGCGCGGCCCTGGCACGGCAAGCCGACGAGATCGACCGGCTGAACGCCGAGCTGGAGGGCATCACGATCCTCAAGGGCGTCGAGGTCGACATCCTCAAGGACGGATCGCTCGACCTGCCCGACAAGGTGCTGGCGAAACTCGACGTCGTGGTGGCATCGGTGCATTCGCATTTCGACCTGCCGCGCGCGGTTCAGACGGAGCGCGTGGTCAGGGCCATGCGTAACCGCAACGTCTCCATCCTCGGGCATCCGACCTGCCGCCTGATCGGCGAGCGCGAGCCGATCGATCTCGACATGGATCGCGTCATCGCCGCGGCGCGCGACGTCGGTTGCCACCTGGAGCTCAATGCCCTGCCGGACCGGCTCGACATCGACGACACCCACGCGCACGCGGCGCACGAGGCCGGTGTCAAGGTCGCCATCTCGACCGACGCCCACGCCGTCGACTTCCTCAAGTGCATGCGCCTGGGCGTCGATCAGGCCCGCCGTGGCTGGCTCACGCCACAGGACGTGATCAACACGCGCTCGCTGAACGATCTGCGCGCGCTGCTGAAGCGGTAGATCCGATCGCTCACGTAGATCAGGCTGCGATGACCGGCACAGACGTCGTTGCGACACATGCGATCGGCGCCCGGCGGCACGCCGGGCATCCACCAGGCGGCCAGCTTCATCGCCAGCGAATTGGAATGTCGATAACCGACGTGCCGTGCGGCTGCACCATGTGGCCGACATAGGCGTAGCCGCCATCGGTGACGACCCGCCCGCCGCCGGCCATATCGAGCCACGCGGCCACTCACGTCCTGGGATACGCGATGCTCATCGTCTCGGCGACGCAGGCCGGGCGGTCCTTGCCTTCGATCTCGACGGTCCATTGGTAGGTCATGCGGATGCCGCCATTGGGCATGTCGTCGGCGGCGAGCAGCTTCAGGCGGCCGCGGATGCGCGCGCCGACCTGCACCGGGTTGGTGAAGCGCACCTTGTTGGAGCCGTAGTTGATGCCGTTGCGCACGTTGTCGATCTTCAGCACGTTCTGGCCGAAGGTCGAGATCACCGACAGGGTGAGCATGCCGTGCGCGATCGTCTTGCCGTCGGGCATGTCGGTCTTGCAGCGCTCGACATCGACGTGGATCCATTGATGGTCGCCGCTGCACTTGGCGAAGGTGTCGATGCGGTCCTGCGTCATCTCCAGCCAGTCGCTGACGCCCAGCTCCTGGCCGACCAGCGCCTTCATCGCCTGCGGGCTTTCCACTATTCGCTTGGGCATACTGTCCTCCTTCAAACCAATCCGGCGGGAATCTTGTAGATGCGCGCCGCCGTTCCGGCGAACAGCGCGGCTTTCTCGTCGCGGGACGCGCCCGAGGCCAGTTTCTTGCAGGCGTTCCAGAACACGGGGTAGCTGCTCCAGCGCTTCTGGACGGGGAAGTTGCTCTCGAACATGCAGCGCCCGGCGCCGAACAGTTCGAGGCAGACGTCGAACCACGCACGCCACGCCGTCGCGATATCGCCAGACGACAGCGGCAGGCCACCGGCCTCCTTGCTGGGCCCCGTACGACGCACCGGCAGCGCGCCCAGCTTCACGCGCACGTTCTGGTGCGCCGACAGACGACGCATCGACGCGCACCACTCCTGGAACACCTCGTCCTGCCGCTTCGCGTTGGGCCCGCCCAACACCGGGCTGCCGAAATGGCAGAGCACGATGGCGAGCCTGGGAAACGCCGCGGCGATGTCTGCGACCTCGTCGATCTGGTTGTGAAACACCCAGGCGTCGAAGGCGATGTCGCGTCGAGCGAGACACGCGAGTCCCTGGCGCACGCGCGGGTCGGCCAGGCGATGCGCCTCGGGTACGACGTTGGGCACGGCCTCGCTGGGATGCCAGGCGGTGGAGTAGCGCACGGCGCTGAAGCGGCCGCCGCTCGCGGCGATGTGCAGGTCGAGCACGCGCGCGACGTCGTCGCCGAGCAGGAGATCGATGTTGCCGACCATGGCCGCGCAGGCGCGGGCCGGACCGAACGCGCCGCTGGCGCTCATCGCGGCGACGCCGGTGACGAACTCCGTCTCGCCCAGCGAGCGCAGCTCGATAGGGCCATCGGCGCGATACATGGAGTGGCATTCCTCGAACACCGTCGCCTTGACGGCGTGGCCGGACGACAGGTCGGCGACCAGCTCCGGCAGCATGTAGACGTTGCCCGGGCGCAGCCACAGATGGTGGTGCGGATCGACGATCGGCAGATCGGGCTCGAGGATGTCCTCGACATGGCGCGCGAGCCACGCCTCGTCGACCTGGCCCGAGAAATGATCGCGTTCGGCCATGGCAGATCCTCTCCCCACCCCGCTTCCGCTCGGGACTATCGTACATGATTCCCTCTCCCCGCGAGCGGGGAGAGGGTTAGGGTGAGGGGCTGAATCAGGTGACGCACCGCGGCCGTGCGCAACCTGCGACTCCCCCTCACCCCGACCCTCTCCCCGCTCGCGGGGAGAGGGAGAAATACTCCGGATGCGGCGGCTACTATGGGCGGCGTATCGGTATGTTTCGAGCGCGACGATGGAGGATGCGATGCGACTGCGGGGCAAGGTGGCGCTGCTGACCGGCGCGGCGGCGGCGATCCGCGGCGAGCTGATGGGCTTCGGCGGCGCGGCGGCGCATCTCTTCGTGCGCGAGGGCGCCAAGGTGGTGCTGACAGACATCCGCGACGAGCTGGGCGAGCGTTCGGCCGCTTCGCTGCGCTCCGATGGGCACGACGCGCGCTACCTCAGGCTCGACGTGACGTCGGAACAGAACTGGACCCAGGTGATGGACGCGGTGATGGCCGCGCACGGCCGGCTCGACATCCTGTTCAACAACGCCGGCATCGCCGTGCCCGGCAAGGTCGAGACCATGACCGCCGACACCTGGGACCGCGAGCTCGGCGTCCACGCCAAAGGTGTCTTCCTCGGCACGCGCGCGGCGATCCCCGTTATGCGCAAGAGCGGCGGCGGCTCGATCATCAATACGTCGTCGGTCATGGGCATCGTCGGCAGCCCCACGTCGCCGGCCTATTCAGCCGCCAAGGGCGCCATCACGCTGTTCACCAAGTCGGCGGCGCTGCAATACGCCAAGGAGAACATCCGCATCAATTCGGTGCACCCCGGCTACGCCGACACGCCGCTGACCGACAAGCGTTTCGCCGATCCCGCCATCCGCCAGTCGTTGATCGATCGCACACCGATGGGCCGGCTGGGCACCGCCCAGGACATCGCCAACGGCGTGCTCTTCCTGGCGTCCGACGAGTCGTCCTGGGTCACCGGCTCGGAGCTGGTGATCGATGGCGGCATGACGGCGCAGTAAGCGCCTACATCGCCGTCATGCCGCCGTCGACGAACAGCAGAGCGCCGGTGACGTAGGAGGCGTCGTCGGAGGCCAGGAACAGGATCGCGGCGGCGACCTCTTCGGCGCGGCCCGGACGCTTCATCATCGTGCCGCGCGCGGCCTCGGCGTTGTACTGCTCGACCGTCTGCCCGGCGGCCGCGATGCGCCGCGCATGGAACGGCGTGAAGATCGGGCCGGGGCCGACGGCGTTGACGCGAATGCCCTCTCGCGAGTGGTCGGCGGCGAGTGCGCGCGTCAGCCCCGCGATCGCCGCCTTGGTCGTGTCGTATTGCAGATTGCCGCCACCGGCGACGACGGATCGCACGGAGGCGACGTTGACGATGGCGCCGCCGCCGTCGCGGCGCATCAGCGGCACGGCGGCCTTGGCGCAGAACGCGTAGCTCATCAGGTTGACGGCGAGGATCTCGTTCCAGCTCTCGGCGCTGGCCACGTCGATCGTCTCGTATTTGCGGATGCCGGCGTTGTTGACGAGGATGTCGAGGCGCCCGAAGCGCTCGGCCGTGCCGTTGACGAAGGCGAGGCACGCGGCCTCGGCGCCGACATCGGCCTGCGTGAAGGCGACCTTGGCGCCCGCCGCCTCGAGTTCGCGCGCCACCTGGCGGCCACGCTCGCCGTCGCGATCGCAGAATGCCACCTTGGCGCCTTCGGCGACGAAACGCCGGACCGTCGCTTCGCCGATGCCCGACGCCCCGCCCGTCACCGCCGCGACCTTGCCCTGGAGACGATTCATCTGCCCCTACTCCTCGCCGTCACTCACCATGAGACGCCCATTATGGGCGTCGTCAGCGGATGTTTCGAGCGCGACGAGGAGGAAACGATACGGCCCGGAACGGCGATTCAGAACGGCGGCGCTTGGCAGCGAACCTCCGTGATACGCCTCGATGAGCCGGCACGCATGACACAGATTGCGCCTCGGCGGATGCGGGACGACAGGCAGCGTAGATAGTTCTCCCACGCTAGCTGAGTGGTATTTGCGAACAGACTGAAGAGACGATCGCTAAGCATGAAGTTGATCGAGACACCGTCGGGGCTCAGCTTCCTTACGAGCGTATCAAGGCTGCCGGGATCCCACATGCCGATGGTATGGATGCGTCCGAGACTGGTGTTCGACTCCACCGGCGACTCGTCGTGGAACACCAGCAGGTTGGTGGTGGAGTCCTGCGCAACCGAACTCCAGTCGGGCATACTATTCACCAACGATTGGAGCGGTTCGCCGAAACGCCAGTTAATGCGCCTCATAAAGCCGCCGCTACGGTCAAATTGAATAGTGCCGAATTCCGAGGCTGAGACGGACTGGTTTCTTGGCACAGAAAACACGTCAACCCTACGGTCCCGCATAGCGGCCCCCCCCCGCGATTGGCGTTCTTTGATCCGAAACGATCGCACAATACGAGTGATCGCTCAGTCAATACTATATCGCACACCCCGTGAAGCTTCAGCGCCTGTGGCGAGAGCGAAGAAGCCGCAGCCACGTCACCACTTGTAGACCGTCCGCAGCGTCCCGCCCATCAGCGCGGCCTTGTCGCTCGGCGACAGGCGCGTTGTCTCGCGAAACGGCGCGACGCCCTGTTCGTAGGTCAGCATGCCGATAGTGCGCGTCCAGTCGGTGCCCCACATGCAGCGCTCGAGCCCGAAGGCGTCGATGACGCGCAGCACCGGCGCCCAGATGTCGTCGTAGGGAAACGGCCGCTGCGACATGGTGCAGGCGCCGCTGACCTTCACCCGGACATTCGGGTACTGCGCGAGATCGAGCAGCTCAGGCAGACGCGCCCAGACATCTTCGGGCACTGGCGGATGGAACGGCTGCAGCAGGCCAAGATGGTCGATGACGATCACCGTGTCGGGGTGCTGGCGGATGTGCGGCAGGCCTTTGTCGATCATGCCCCAGCACAGCAGGTTGACCGGCAGGCCGTGCCGCGCGGCGGCGGCGAAGGCGCGGCGCAGGCCGGGATGGTCGGCGTCCATCGGCAGGTCCTTGCCCATGCGGATGCGGATGCCACGCGCGCCCGGCGTCGCCGCCCACTTCGCTACCACCTCGTCGATCGCCGGGTCGGTGGCGTCGACCGGCGTGACGACGCGGAACTTGTCGGGCCAGGCGTTGTAGACCTCGAGCGCGTAGCTTGGATCGTATCTGTAGGCGTTGAACGACGACACCATGACCGCGCCGTCGACGCCGACGCTCGTCATCGCCGCGACCATCTCCTCGCCCGTCGCCGAGTCGAGTCCATGCGAGGGACCGGCCCATGGCCGGCCCGGATGATCGCGATCGAAGGGATGAACCTGCACGTCGATGATGGGCATGGTGCGATGAACCTCTGTCCGTATCTGCCGCGCGACACGATGCCTGCAATCTGCTGAAATCGCGGCCTCAACGATAGGGAGAAACGCGTGCCCGAGTCCCTGCGATTTTCCGTGCTCGTGCTGCCCAACGTGCCATGGCCAGAATTCCTGCGGCGCTGTTGCGAGGTCGAGGCGCTGGGCTTCGACGGCATTGGACTCGCCGACCATCTCGTCGACTGGGCCGGCAACAAGGGCCCGTGGTTCGAGCTATGGACGCAGGTCGCGGCCATCGCCCAGGCGACGACCCGCATCCGCCTGACGACGCTGGTCGCGCAGATTCCGCTGCGCAACCCCGTGCACTTCGCGCTGCAGGCGCTGACGGCCGATCACATCTCCGGTGGCCGGCTCGATGTCGGGATGGGCACCGGCCTGGAGGTCGATCCGTCCTATCGCATGATGGGCATCGAGAACTGGAGCGCGAAGGAACGCGTCGCGCGCTTCGGCGAGTATGTCGAGATCGTCGACCGCGTGCTGTCGCAGGAGGAGACGACGTTCAAAGGACGCTACTACCAGGCGGATCGCACGACTCTGGGACCGCGCCCCGTGCAGTCGCCGCGCCCGCCGATCCTGATCGCCGGGATGGGACCGCTGATGCTCGCGCACACCGCGCGCTACGCCGATATCTGGAACAGCATCAGCTTCGCCAAGACCTTCGAGGAACAGCTCGCCGAGACGCGCGCCCGCGCCGCCACCCTCGACGCCAAATGCGCCGCGATCGGCCGCGATCCGGCCAGCATCCGGCGCTCCTACCTGATGTTCGACGCGACGGCGCGCCAGAGCGGCGGCCGGGTCAACTACTACGACTCCGAGGAGTCCTTCACGCGCATGGTCAATCAGGTCATCGCGCTGGGCATCACCGAGATCGCCCTCTACTACCCGATCGCCCCGGAGCAGAAGCCGGTGTTCGAGCGCATCGCCCGCGACGTCCTGCCGGCGATGAAGGCGGCGTCTTCCTCCCTCTCCCCGTGAGCGGGAGGGTCGGGGTGAGGGGCTGATTCGGGTGACACACGACTGGTGTGCGCAACCTGCGACTCCCCCCTCACCCCAACCCTCCCCCCGCGAGCGGGGAGAGGGAGGAAAATCTCCCCTGCCCCTCAGCCGGCCGGCCGACTCCGCGCCAGCCGCGCATCCTTCCACGCGAACCAGCGCATCGCCAGCTTCAGGAACCACGGATCGCCGCGATAGAACGGCATCGTGGGAAACGGCGCCGTCTCGAACGCGGTGGCGCCGTCGGGCAGGCCGAGAATCTTCTGCGCGATCGTCAGGCCGAAGAACGAGCCCATGGGCACGCCGGCGTAGTTGTAGCCCATGCCGTACCAGACGCCGTCGTGGCGGCCGATATGCGGCATCATGTCGAAGGTGCCGGCGCATTGACCGGTCCAGACATGGCTCAGCCTGACGTCGGCGAGATCGGGCAGCGCGCGCCGCAGCCGGCCATGCAGCAGCGCGGCGATGGCCTCGGGGTCCTCGAGGCCATTGGCGGTGGCGCCGCCGAACAGCAGGCGCGAGGAGTCCGGCGCGGGCCGGAAGAAATCGATGTCGAGGTTGGAGTCGATCACCGTGCGCCTGTGCGGCAGCTGCTTCTCCAGCAGCTCAGGCGGCAACTCCTCGGTCGCCGCCATGTAGCCGGTGAAGGGAATGACGCGCCGCGCGTGCCAGCGCAGCGTCTTGGGCGTGTAGCCGTTGGTGGCGATCACCACGTCGCGCGCGCGTGTCTGGCCGGCCGCCGTGGTGACCAGGAATCCGTCACCCTGCAAGCTGCGCTCGACCGCGGTGACTTCGCACGCGCCGAAGATCGACACGCCGGCCTCCAGCGCGCGGCTCATCAGGCCCCGGTGATAGAGACCGGGATGCAGCGACGCGAGATCGGGAATGACGGCGCCGCCGTCGTAGATGTCGCTCGCCATCTCCTCGCGCAGCCGATCGCGCGGCAGCATGGCGTAGGGCAGGCCGAGATCGGCCCGCATGCCCTCCAGCTCGCGCTCCAGCCCG
>Ga0194124_10005084_pt1 | contig 12410 bp, 4 predicted proteins | sample TA2KigCas0mmetaG_FD_148605 | JGI IMG/M metagenome (GOLD analysis project Ga0194124, IMG submission 148605) | Freshwater microbial communities from Lake Tanganyika, Tanzania - TA2015031 Kigoma Deep Cast 0m | ecosystem: Environmental > Aquatic > Freshwater > Lake | place: Tanzania: Lake Tanganyika...
TGACGTGGCGGAGACGGCGGAGGGAGCCGGTGGTGGAGCGGACGGCGAAGGCGCAAGCAGGCGGCGCGGTGACGACCGGTGCGGCGACGACCGGCGGGGCGGCGGAAGGGACCGCGGCGCGGGTGGCGCGGGCGCGGGCGCTCGTCGGCGCGGCGAAGCAGGGGGCGCAGTCGGCGGAGGCGCGGCGGCAGCAGGAGCGGGCCCGCGACGAGGCGCTGGTGAGCCGCGCGCGCGACGGCGACGCGGCGGCGTTCGCGCAGCTGGTGCGGGCGCACCAGGGGCGGCTGTTCTCGGTGGCCTTCGGGATGCTGCGTGACCGTGACGACGCGATGGACGTCGTGCAGGACGCGTTCATCCGGGCGCACCGCAAGCTCGCCGACTTCGAGGGCAACAGCGCGTTCTCGACGTGGCTGTACCGGATCACGGTGAACCTGTGCATCGACCGCAAGCGCGCGGTGGCGCGGCGCCGGCAGACCGACCTCGACGACGTCGCCGGCCGCAACTTCGAGGACGACCCGCTGTACGCCGAGGCCGACTTCGCGCCGCGGCTGTCGGGGGCAAACCCCCTGCGCAACGTCGGCGACAAGCAGCTTGGCGAGCAGATCGGACGGGGCATGGCGCAGCTGTCCGAGGACCACCGCGCCATCGTGCTGCTGCGCGAGGTCGAGGGCATGTCCTACGAGGAGATCGCGGCGACCCTTGGCATTCCCAAGGGCACGGTGATGAGCCGGCTCTTCCACGCCCGAAAGAACCTGCAGCGCGCGCTGCGACCGCTGCTCGGCCTCGACGACGGCCTCGGTCTGGATGGCAGGCCCGAGGCTGGCGGCCCGGCGGACAGCCCGACGGATGGCCCGGCCGATGGCGCCGGATCCGCGGATCCCCCGACGGGTGAAGAAACCATCCCCACGCGTCGTCCGACCGCTGCGACGACGACGTCTGCCCCGGAGAAGCGCCCGTGACCGACCCTTGCTCCCCCCTGCCGACCGAGGACGAGGCGCTGCTCGGCGCGCTCCTCGATGGGGAGCTGTCGGCCGACGACGAGGCGGCGTTGCTCGCCCGCCTCGACCGTGAGCCGGCGCTGCTTCTGCAGCTCGAACGGCTCGCGGCCACCGTGGCCTTGACGCAACGCGCGCTGTTGCCGTCGCCCGCCCTTGATGCCGTCGAGGCCGTCGACGCCGTGGATGCCGGCGATGTCGCGCTGCGCGGGCTCGCCGACCGGGTGCTGGCCGAGGTCGCCCCGGCCGCCGTGTCCGCCAGCGCCGAGGGCGCCGCGCTGCTGGCCGCCGCCGTCGTCGACGGCCAGGCCACCGCCGCGCAGGCCGCGCGCCTGGACGCGGTGCTGCAGGAGTCTCCCGCCGCCGCCGACGCCGTCGTCGCCGTCGTCGGCACGAGCCTCGCCGCGCGCGCCGTCCTCGCCGTCGACGGCGCCGTGGCTGGCCCGCTGGACGCCGCCGCCGCCCGCGTCGCCGCCGACGTCGCCCGCACCGAGCGCGCCTGGGCGCTGGCCGCCGCCGCCGCCGACGGCGCCCTTGGCCCCGGCGAGGCCGACGCGCTCGCCGCGCTCGTCGGCGGCGAGCACGGCGACGTCGTCGACCGCGCCCTCGTCGCCCAGCGGGGCGGGCGGCTGGTCGGCGAGGCGCTGCGCGCCGCCGTCGCCAGCGCCGCGTTCGCCCGGCTGGCCGCCCGCGCCGGCGACAGCGCGCTGCAGGTGATCGCCGCCGACGCTGCCCGCGCCCCTGCAGCGTCGCCCGCCGTGGGCCCCGCGGCGCCAGCCCAGACGTCGTCGTCGTCGTCCTCGTCCTCGTCCTCGTCCTCGTCCTCGTCCTCGTCCTCGTCCTCGTCCTCGTCCTCGTGGCTCGGCGCGGCGCTGGCCTGGGCCCGCCGCAGCCTGGGGCCGCGGGGGCTCGTGCCGGTGGGCGTGGGGGTCGCGGCCGTCGTCGCCTTCACGGTCCTGCGCAGCGCATCCGCGCCGACGCCGTCCGAGGTGTCGGCGACCGGCGCGGCCCCGGCGTGGACGCCGGCGGCGGTGCAGCAGGCGTTCCTCGACGTCGCTGGCCCCCAGCTGCTCGGCCGCGACACGACGGTGCCGGTCGCGCCCGCCGACGCGCCGCTGCTGGCCGACAACGCCGCCGTCGTCGAGGCGATCGACGCCACGACGAGCACGCAGGTCTTCGAGACACCCGAGTCGCACATCACGGTCATCTGGGTCGCCGATCTCGGCGACGACGGCGCCGTGCAGGGTCAGGGCACATGAGCCACGTCGATGCTCCCGCTGGTCTTCGGGCAGCGCGCCGCGCGTCGTCGATCCCGCTTGCGATCCTGGTGGTCGCGGTCGCCGTCGCCGCCCCGTCGCGGGCGGCGCCGTCGTCGCCGCCCGCGACGCCACCTGCGCCGGCGACCGCGTCGTCGACGCCGGCGGGGGCCGAGCGCTACGTCGTCGAGCTGCGGGTGATCGAGGGCAGCCGCGAGGGCAGCGGCGAGGTCGACGCGCGCCTCGGTGCGCTGTCGCGCGACCTGAAGAGCCTGCCGTTTCGCACCTTCAAGCTGAAGGACGCGCACACGTCGGTGGTGGGCGACGGCGAGCGCGTCGGGCTCGAGATCCCCGGTGCGGCGCTGCAGCAGAAGCCCGACAAGAAGGCCCGGCGGTTCCTCGTCGTGTCGGCGCACGGACGGCAGCCGGGGGGCAAGCTGCGCTTCACGCTCGGCATCGAGGCGCTGAAGTTCGAGACGCTGGTGTCGGTGCCCGACGGCGGCACGATCATCGTCGGCGGCCCGCGCGGCGACAACGGCAACGCGGTGCTCTTCGCGTTCACCGCCCGCACGCAGAAGTAGCAGCACACGGAGACGCGAAAGGGCGACGCCGACGGACCCACCAGGGCCAGCCGGCGGTTCGCGCTCGTCGTCGACCGGCGGGGCTGTCTGGCCGCCGGCCGGACCGTCTATGCTCGACCGATGATCGGTGCCCTTCGTCGTCTTGCGGCCCTGCCGCTGTCGTTGTCGCTCGCGCTGCTCGGAGTGGCCTGCGTCGAGGCGACGAACCCGTTCGACCCCGACACGCCGCCGGCGCTGCAGGAGCCCGGACAGCTCACCGGGCGGGTGGTGCTGCGGGACGAGACGGCGGCGGTTGAGGACCTGTCTCTCGAGCTCGCGGCGGTGCGCGTCGGCCTCATCGACGGCGATGGGCGGCGCCTGACGCAAGACGGGGCGCCGCGCCTGGTCACGCTTGTCGACTTCGACGTCGACGCCGCCGCCGCCGCCGGCAGCGGGCGCTTCGTGGTCGAGGGGCTCGTGCCCGGCGCGTGGACGGTGGTGGTCGAGGGCGTGGGCCGCCGCTACGCGCCACCGGCGATCGTGCCGGTGCCGGTGTTGCCCGGCGACGTCGCCGACGTCGGCGAGCTGGTCTTCGTCGCCGCGCCGGCCGAGGGCGAGGGGCCGGGCGAAATCAGCGGCAGCGTGACGCTGGCCGACGTCGCCGGCGGCGCGCGCAGCGTGACCGTCTATCGCCTGCGCGACGGTGTTCCGCAGCCCGCGCAGACGCTGCGCACCGCCGCCGACGGCTCGTTTCGCGTCACCGGTCTGGCGCTCGGCACCTACGCGGTCGAGGCGACGCTGCCGGGCTTCACGCCGGGCTACCTGCTCGACGTCCAGATCGGCGAGACCGCCGACGCCCAGCTGGTGCAGGACTTCACTGCGACGCCGCTGGTGCTGCACCCGATCACCGCCGTGCTGCGCCCGCAGCTGCCGCTCGTCGAGGGCCAGCGCTACACCGCCGCCGACGCCGTCGACGTCGACGTCCTCGCCTTCGGCGGCGTCACCGACATGGCGCTCGGCGTCGACGACGATCCCCTGGCGACGCTGACGACGTACGCCGCCACGGCCGCGATCCCGCTGCCCGACCGCGAGGGCCCGATCACGCTGAAGGCCCGCTTCGAGGCGCGCAGCGCCGACGGCTTCGTGTTCTCCTCCGACGTGTTCTCGGCGACGATCGTCCGCGACGTCACGCCGCCCGAGGTCGTCGACGCCGCGTTCATCGACGCCGCCGTCGACGACGACGGCGCGGCCATCGCCAACCTCGTCACCGGCGACACGCTCACGCTGCGCACGCAGGTGCAGGACGCGGTCAGCGCCGTCGCCGGCTTCGCCGTCGTCGTGGGCGAGGCCCCCACCCTCGCGCCGCCCACGGCCTTCGACGACCTCACCAGCTTCGGCGGCCTGCTGTCGCGCGACGACGAGGTCGGTCTTGGCACCGACGGCACGCACTACGTCGGCGTCTTCGCCCGCGACCGCGCCGGCAACGTCGGCGCGCTCGGCGCCGCGCTCGTGGCCCGCCTCGACCGCACCCCGCCCGACCTGATCGTGGACGCCGACGCCCCCGGCGGCACGCTGTTTTCGCGCGCGGTGGCGGTCGGCTTCGACGAGACGCAGGCCCGCGCCGACCTGCCGGTGGCGATGCAGGTGGGGCTGGCCCCGCTGTCGCCGCTCGCCCCGGTCGCGCCGTACGCGTCGACGACGACGGTGACGCTGCCGGCGACGGTGACCGAAGGGCAGATCGTGCAGGTCGAGGCTCGTCTGGTCGACGGCAACGGCAACGTCGCCGAGACCCGCAGCGCGCCGCTGCGGGTCGAGCTGCGCGCGCGCCTGGCCGGTCGCGTCGTCGTCGAGGGCGTGCCCGAGCTCGAAGCCGACGCCAGCGGCGCCACCGTGCGCGTGCAGGCCCACGACGGCGCGGCGCTCGCCGCCACCACCACCGACGCCGCCGGCGCGTTCACCCTGGACGTCGCCGAGTGCGACGCCTGCACGCTCGTCGTCGCCCGCGCTGGCTCGCGCGCGGCGCAGCAGGCGTTGCCGCCGCTGGCGGCGCAGGCGCCGACGAGCCCGCGCGTGGCGCTGACCGACGTCGCGCTGGCCCTCGCCCGCGGCAGCCTCGCCGGCCGGTTCCGCCGCGCCGACGTCGAGAGCGACGCGACGGCCCACGCGGGCACGACGGTCACGGCGACCCTGCTCGGCGGGGCGCGACGGTTCACGACGACGACGACGACGCAGGACACGGGCGACTGGAGCCTTCTGGGGCTGCCCGCCACCCGCGCCGACGAGCGCTACCTGATCCGCGCCAGCCGCGAGAGCTACGGCGTCGTCACCGCCGAGGTCGCCGTCGCCGCCGACGCCAACAATATCGTTTGCCCCGACGTCGGCGGCGCCCCGACGACCCTCGTGCTGCCGGCCACCACGGGCGACTTCGACCTGTGCGCGTCGGCGGGCCCCTGCGTGCCGGTGACGTTCGTGAACGTCGACAGCGTGCGCGTCGCGCTGCGCGACACCGCGCGCGTCACGGAAATCCGCGTGCGCGCGCGCACGCCCTTCCTCGCCGACGACGCCGAGCCGGCGTTCGCACCGTTCGCCCCGGCCAACGACACCCTGGTCGACGTCCGCGGCGCCGACGGCGTCGTGCCTGTCTACGTGCAGGTCCGCCGCGACGACGGCAGCGTCGGCGCGGTGCTGTCGGCCACGATCACGCTCGACACCGTGCCGCCATCACTTGTGTCGGTGACGCGGCAGAAGGCCGAGGCGTCGCTCGACGAGCGCTTCACCCGCGAGCGCTTCGTCGACGTCGTCGTCGTCGCCGACGCCGGGCGCGGCAACGTCGCGCCGCTGGCGAGCGCCCGCGCCGTCGTCGCCGCCGCCGCCCCCGCCATCGCGCCCGCCGCTGCCGCCGCCGGCGTCACGACCTGCATCGACGGCGCGGCGTGCCGCGTGTCGTTGCCTGACGACGACAGCGGCGTCGTCGAGGGCCTGCACCGCGTGTTCGCCTTTGCCTGCGACGCCGCCGGCAACTGCAGCGCGCCCGGCTCGACCTTCGTCATCCATGACCGCACGGCGCCGTCGTCGGCCCACGGCGCTGGCTTCAGCGTCACCGGCGGGGCCGTCACGTCCACCGCCGACGGGTTCGTGCTGCGCTCGCCGCTGTATTTCCTGTCGGTGTCCACCGGCAGCGCGCGCACCGCCGGCGGCGTCGCCGTCGTCGACGAGAGCGGCGCCGCCGTGGCCGACGTCTTCGGCGCGCGCTTCGGCTTTGCGCCAGCTGTCGCCGACGTCGACACCCGCGCGCTCGCCGCGCCGGTGGTGGCCGGCGCCACGCGCACCGACGTCGCGGCGCCGCCGCTGCCCGCCGTCGACGGCGGCTACACCGTCTATGCCCGCTTGAGCGACGCGGCCGGCAACGTCACCGCCGCCGAGCCGAACCCGTTCTCGGCGGCGCTGCGGCTCGACACCACGGCGCCGGCGGCGGCCTTCGTGCTGAACGACGGCGCGTCGGTGACGACGTCGTCGACGGTGCGCTTCGCGGTCGCGGTGCCGACGGGGGGCGAGGCGATCGCCCGCGTCGAGGTCGTCGCCGACGGTGGTCGTTTCGCGACCGGCGTGGTGTCCCGCGCGCTGCCGCTCAACGTGCAAGGCGAGCCGTTCACGCTGCCCGACGACGGTGACGGGCCCTACACGGTGTACGCGCGCCTGTTCGACGTGGCCGGCAACGTCGCCGAGCGCAGCGCCTCGATCCCCCTCGACACGACGCCCCCGCAGGTGCTGTTCGCCGCCTGTCGCACGTGCACCGCCGTGGACGGCGTGCTCTACACCGCCGACGCTCTGGGCGTCGTGCTCGACGTTGTCGCCGACGACGTGACCTCGCGCGTTGCCTCGCTGCAGACCCTCGTGAACGGCGGTGCGACCGCGACGACCGCCTACACCGGTACGGTCACCGTGCCGGTCGCGCTCGATGCGACCAGCGAGATCGTCGTACGCGCCGTGGACGCTGCCGGTCTGGTCGGCGACGACGTCGCCGAAGAGGCCACGCTCACGGTCGTCCACGACCGCACGGCGCCGACGGTGCCGTCGGGTGCGGTCTCGCTCGACGCCGGCGCGGCGCGCACCAACGACGTCGATGTCACCGTCACCATCGCCGACGTCAGTGACGCAAACGGGGTGACGGGCATGCGGTTGTCGTCGACGACGGCGTTCGCCGGGCCGGTGCTGCCGTTTTCGTCGGTGGCGACATTCGCGCTGTCGGGCAGCGACGGCGACAAGCAGGTGTGCGTCGAGCTGTCCGATCCCGTCGGCAACGCGACGGTGCAGTGCGACACGATCACGCTCGACCGCACGGCGCCGGTGGGCACGCTCACGCTCGCCAGCGGCGCTGCGGTGACGAAGACCAACGTCGTCACGGCGCAGCTGGCGTTTGACGCCGGCACGACGGGCGTTGCCGTGTCGGCCAGCGCGCTCGACTGCTCGACGGCGACGTATACGGCAGCGTCGGGCACGACGGCGACGGCGACGGTGACCCTGTCGTCGGGCGAGGGCGGCAAGACGGCGTTCGCCTGCTTCACCGACGCGGCGGGCAACCGCTCGGCGGCGTCCGACGACATCATCGTCGACCAGACCGCGCCGGCGTCGACCATCGCGCTCGCGGCGGGGGCGGCGTTCACGACGACGACCAGCGTCACCGCGACCATCACGGTGCTCGACGCGGCGAAGATGAGCGTGCTCGAGGGTGCGCGGACGCAGGCGGCGTGCGACGCGCTCGCCGCGGCGCAGTACGAGCCGGCGGCGTCGACGAAGGCGCTGACGTTGAGCGGCGCGCAGGGCACGAAGACGGTGAGCGCCTGCTTCGAGGACGCTGCGGGCAACCGCAGCGTCGCCACCGACACCATCGTCCTCGACTCGCAGGCGCCCACGGCGACGGTGGTGGTGACCGGCACGACGCTCGGTACGGTGGGGGCAAACGCGCGGGCGGCCATCGCCAGCACGACGCTGACGCGCACGCCGCTGGTGGCGGTGTCGTTGACGGGGGCGTCGACGGACGCGAGCGAGATCATGATCTCCAACGACAGCGGCTTCGTTGGCGAGGTCTTCGAGCCGCTCGTCCCCGGCGCCTACCCGCACACGCTGCTGTCGTCCGACGGCACGCAGACGGTGAACGTCAAGCTGCGCGACGCCGCCGGCAACACAAGCGGCACGCTGACGGCGAGCATCGTCCTCGACACGCAGGCGCCGACGGCGCCGACGGTGCTCATCGACGGCGGCAACGCGTTCACCAACAACGCCAGCGCGCTGGTGTCGCTGTCGCTGTCGGCGTCGGCGTCGCCGGTGCAGCTGGCATTGTCGACGACCGGCGACTTCAGCGCGCCGACCTTCGAGGCGTTCGCGACCACGAAGAGCGGCTTCGCCCTGACGACCACGGCGGCGCCGACCGGTGATGGCCTGAAGAACGTGTTCGTGATCTTCCGCGACGCCGCCGGCAACGAGACGGCGGCGGCCAGCGACGCCATCCAGCTCGACCGCGTCGCCCCCGCGCCCCTCGCTGACGTGCCGTGCGGGGGCAGCAACGCCGTCGTCTGCATCAACGCCGGCGCCGCTTTCTCGTCGAGCGTCAGCGTGACGCTGAGCCTGACGACGTCCGTGGTGCCGCCGGCGTCCAGCGACGCGAACAAGGCCACCGAGATGCAGATCGCGGTGGACGGCACCGCCGACAACGAGCCGTTCCTGCCCTACGCGTCGACGACCGTCGCGCTGCTGGCGGCCGGCGACTGCGCCGCGGGCAACGCCGCCTGCAAGACGGTGGCGGTGCGCTTCCGCGACGCCGCGGGCAACACGTCGTCGCAGTTCACCGACACCATCGGCCTCGACGGCACCCCGCCCACGGCGCCGCGCATCGCGAACCCGTTGTCGGTGACGCGCGATCCCACCGAGACCGTGACGCTGGCGGTGCAGGCCACCGACACGTTCGGCGTCACCTACCAGCTGCTCGGCGGCCAGTTCGCTGACTGGACGACGACGGCCGCCACCAACAACTTCCCGTTCACGCTGACGACACCGCCGTCGTCGAGCGCCGAGGCCGGCGACATCTACAACCTCGGCGTGCGCGCCCTCGACCCGGCGGGCAACGTTTCGGGTGAGGACTTCGTCACGATCACCTGCGACGGCAACGCGCCGTCGGCCCCGACGGGCCTGACCGCAGCCGAGCGCTCGGGCTCGGTCACGCTGCGCTGGGACCGACCGCCCCCCGCCGAGCGCGACGTCGTCGGCTACCTCGTGAAGTACGGCTACGAGTCGAACCGCCTGATCGACGTCTTTGCCGCCGAGGGGCCAAGCCCGATCTTCGTCGCGCTGCCCAACGGTCAGGCGTCACCCAACATCACGCTGACGGGCCTGGTCGACAACACGCCGTTCTCGATCGCGGTGACCGCCGTCGACCATGCCGGCTCGTCTTCGTCGCCGCCCAACGAGTCGGCGGCGACGAGCACGATCACGGTGCTGCCAAACCCGGTGACGCCGGTGGTGGTGGGTGGCGTCGCGCGCACGGCCGGCAGCGCGGCAGGCGTCGCGGTGCGCGGCGCGCGGGCGGTGGCGATGAAGGGCACGAGCGTCTGTGTCTACGACGTCGCCAACCCGACGGCGCCCAGCGAGATCGCGTGCCGGAGCGACGCGGCATTCAACGGCACCGAGCGGGTACACGTCTTCGGCCGCTACGCCTACGTCACGCGCGCGAACGCCTCGACGCGCGTCCTCGACATCGGCCGGCTCGGTGGCTCGCAGCGGGCGAGCACGGCCAACGTCAGGGTGACGGCGCTGGCCGACGCGGCGACGACCAACATCGTCGATATGGCTTTCCTCGGCGTACCGACCACGTCTACCGGCGGGCTGTCGGCGGTGGCGCCGCCCTACGTCGCGGCGATCAGGCAGAACGGCGCCAACGCCGAGCTGCGCGTGCTGCAGCTGCCGGCAGCGACCACGAATGTGCTCGCCGGCGAGCTCGGCGTGGTGTTGGGCATCGCGGCGGTCTCGCTCGGCGGGGCTGCCGCCGCCGTGGACGCGACGACCGATCTGATCGCGGCGACTTCGACGACGCTGACGACCATCCACCCCACCGCCGACGTGTCGAGATTCGGTCGACTCACGACGGTCCCGGGGACGATCCGCGACCTGAAGATCGAGCCCGCCCCCGACGACACTGTGCCGTCCACCCGGCCTCGTCGGGCCCGGGGGTACATCGCTGGTGACTTCGGTCTGCGGGTTCACGACGTCAGCTACGTAGCCGACGGGAGCCTTACGCCCTCGGTGAACAACACGCCCTTCGCGGTCGTCGGCGGCTTCGACTGCAGCTCGCTGGAGATCGGCGGTGGCTACGCCTACTGCAACGACACCTCGGCCTCCTCTTCGGACACCATCATCGTGATCAAGCTCGCGCCGCGCCCCACGGTCGTCGGCCGCCTGCTGGCCCTCAATACGGCGGTCGGCGCCGGCGCGCCGGCGCAGGTCAGCGCGATCGCGCTGTCCGAGAACATGCTCTACGCGACGCTGCTCGACTCGAGCACGTCGCTCGCCGCCATCGAGCTCTCGAGCGCGTCGCGCTACCTCAGCGAGGGTTCGACCAACATCGACTTCGACGACGTGCTGCTCGATCGCAACCTGCTCAGCGCCTACACCGTCACGACCGGCGGGCTCATGTTCGGCAGCGTCTACGACCTCAGCGATCCGTCGTCGCCGGCGGTCGTACAGACGAGGATCGGCTCGATCGCCTCGGGGTGCGGCGCGGGGGCGAACCGGCGCAGCCGCGTGGCGACCTTCGGTCACACCGCGATGACGTCGTGCGCCGACGGCTTCACGTTCTCGACGACGAACCATCCCTTCAACTTCGTCGATCCGGCCAGCGGGCAGCAGGTGCAGCCGACAAATCGCAGCAGCACCGACGTCTCACGCACCCGCGGCTTCGTCGTCGACGGCCACACGGCCTACGTGCTGACGAGCGACGGCCAGCTCGAGACGTGGAGCCTCGCGCGTCCGTCGACAACAGGGCCGGCGCTGACGGTCACCGTGGCGGGTGCGCCGTCCTTCAGCCGCAACCCGGTGGTGCAGGATGATCGCCTGATCGCCGTCGACGCCGCCGGCACCGCCCACGTCTTCAACCTTGCGGCGACGTCGACGGAGACGCCATCGGTGGCCTTGATCGCGTCGGTCTCGAGCGGTGCGGCTGATACGACGCGCTTCGGCGATCTCGAGGTGCGCGACAGGGCCGTCTTCGTCACGCGCGCGCTCTCCCAGCAGGGGCAGGTGGGGCTGTTCAAGGCGTCGTTCGACCCACGCACCGGCGCCTTGTCGAACGTCACGTCGAGCACGCAGACCCGCGGCTTCGGCGTCATTGCCCCGGTGGGGCGGCAGCTGCTGCTTAGCGACGGCTTCTTTGCCGCCGGCGGCGAGCCCGGCGCCGTCGCCGGCCTCGTCGCCGTCGATGCCACCTCGATGCTCGTGCGGTCGTCGACGCAGGCGGTGCTCGCGCCGTTCGCCCTCGCCGTCGCTGGCCCCACCGTCGTGTCGGTCAACCGCGACAGCGGCATCGAGGTGCTCACGCTGTCGCGCTGACGGCGCCGCCCGCGCGGGTCGGCCGTGAACGAAGAGGCCCGCTGTTGCGGGCCTCTTCGTCGTGTCGTTGCTTGTCCAAGCGTCGCCGTCGTCACTCGACCTGGAAGAAGAAGCGCTCGTGCAGGCGCCCGTCGATCCACAGGCGCAGCTCGTATTCGCCCGCGGGGTCGCCTTCGGTGATCGACCACGCGTGCTCGATCGAGCCCTCCCAGGGCACGTCGACGCCGGCGGTGGTGGCCACGCGACCGTCGTCGCTGATCTCGACGAAGTGCGCCCCCGACCACGACGCCGGCGCCTCGGGCAGCACGAGCTCTTCGTGCCAGACGACGGGGCGGCCGTCGGGGACGTCGATGTGCCACCCAAACGACTGGCCGACGGCCAGCGGCACGTGCTCGGTGGCGAGGAAGTCGTTGCACCCGGTCCACACGCCGAACTCCGCCGAGGCCACCCGCGGGCTCGCCTCGGCGTGCAGGAATACGCCCTCGTCGACGAGGACCTGAGCGACGCCGACGCTGACGCCGAGCGCGAGGGATGAACGGAGGACGAGGTCGGCTGCGAGGCGGAGGTGCATGGGGCCTTCCTTTGCTGCCAGCGCCCTCAGTCTAGCGACCGGCGCGGCGTTCGTTGGCCGGCGTCTCACCCCGGGCGGATCGGCGACGCAGCGGTCCGGGGGCGCGGGACGGTGGTCGCTGCGCGCCGCGGCGCCTACGCTCCCGGAAGCCATGGCCCGCGCGAAGAACGCTCCCGCCCTGCGCGGCTCGACCAGCCGGCACACCGAAGCGCCCGGCGTGTTCAGCGTGTTTTCGCCGGCGCCGCCGTCCTCGGCCGTCGACCCGGCGACGACGCGCGCCACCGACGAGGCCGCCGGCCGCTACGAAGAGGTGATCTCGACCGCAGGCATCGACCGCCGCCTGCTGCGCGGGCCGTTTGCCACCCACGTCTGGGGCGGCCGCTACGCGGTCATCGCGCTGCGCGGGCAGGGCGCGCAAGGCGCCACGTTC
>Ga0194124_10005096_pt1 | contig 12395 bp, 17 predicted proteins | sample TA2KigCas0mmetaG_FD_148605 | JGI IMG/M metagenome (GOLD analysis project Ga0194124, IMG submission 148605) | Freshwater microbial communities from Lake Tanganyika, Tanzania - TA2015031 Kigoma Deep Cast 0m | ecosystem: Environmental > Aquatic > Freshwater > Lake | place: Tanzania: Lake...
ATGGACCATAGCGCCTATCATCTCGTGGTAATCAATAACTTCGTAGTCTAAAGGATATGGATCAAGTCCGTGCGTCTTGGCAAGTTTAATGATTCGTTCATCCCAATCTTTTAATTCTTCTAATTTATAGTCCATCAGGCGTTCTCCATCGATTTACCCATCAGGTTGATGAACGCCGGCCAAACGTCATCGCGCTTATTAATTCTAACTTCTCGCAATTTGTTGCTTGACAGCGGTTTTAGCAATTGAAATAACTTACCTGGATCAGCCATCCAACTTACGTCGGGCTCTATTTCGCAATATCCATATAGCTGTGCCACGCTAGTTATTTTTGTCGCCTCTTCAATAAATTTATTATTATCTTCCGCAAAATTATCACCATCTGAACACTGGAAACAATATATGTTCCAGGACGAAGGATGGTATCTCTTGTCGATGATGTCATTAGTTAATGATAACGCAGTTGATGCTTTCGTTCCGCCCGTAGAAGCTTTTTCAAAAAAATCTTTTTCTTCAACTTCTTGAGCTTCGGTGTCGTGTGATATGAAAACTATCTCAATCGTTTCATATTTTAATCTTAAAAATTGATAAAGTAGAAAGAAGAAAGATCTTGCTAAAAACTTTTTTTCTTGTGACATAGAACCTGAAACGTCCATGACGAAAAAGATAACGGCGTTAGTACAAGGTTTCTTAGCGATTTTATAGTGTCGATATTTCAAGTCATCTTCGTGAAATGGAAAAGTTTCATCTTCATTCAGATCTTCCGGATCTACACCCGCGGCTTTCATTCTTTTAATTCTAGCAATCGCAGATTTCTTTCTGTCTAACCGAGGTTTAATACCAGACGACCGATAACCTTTTCTTTTGAGCTTTTCCGTATCAATGTTACTAAGTTGTTTTCGTTGCAACTCTGGTAATTTAAGTTCCGCGAACAAATATTCAGCGAGTTCTTCATGAGTTATTTCAACGTCGTAATATTCTTCCCCTCCGCCGTCGCCCCCGAGGGGCCCTTGCGCGGGTTGACCAGGTTGTTGATCACCAATTTTTTGACCTCGCTTTACGTCTTTACCTTGGGCAGAACCCACTTGTTTACCATTATTTCCATAAATGAAGCGATATTCTTTTATACCTCGAACCGGAATGCGATATTTCTGCTTACCATCTTGACCAATGATACTTTCATCAGCGACTATGTGATGTATTCCTTCGCGAATGGCTTTTTCTATCTTCTGCTTGTGTCGACGTCTGTCTGACGCAGTTCTATCGGCAACGGTCTTATGCTCGCGAAAAATACTCATATTATGATTATAAATAATTTGTAGAAAACTATTAATTTCTTTTTTTATGAAATAAAAGCGTTCGGCAAGTTACTATAACTGAGGAGGTTAACTTGCCAGAAGGCCCAGAACTTCGTCATTCCCGCGATAAACTTCGCAACATCATTGTCAATAAGTTTGTTACTAAACTTTTTCCTTCGACCTTGGGAAGATATAGATCAATAAACCCCGAAGGTTTGTCCTTCATTGCGCGAGATCTTCCACTTAAAATAGAAAGCGTCGACACGAAAGGTAAATTTATGTGGTGGACGCTGAAAGGAAATAAAACATGGTACGTATGGTCGACATACGGTATGTCGGGCCAATGGTCGTTGTCGAGTGATAAGCATGTTGGATTTATCGTAGAGTTCAATGGTTCTGGTAATATTGTCGGTCCTGATCAACAGAAGTTATTCTTCAATGACCAACGTCGCTTCGGAACCATTAAGTTTATCGCAGACTCTAAGATCCATCAAAAAAAGTTGGCTTCACTCGGACCCGACATCCTTGGAAGCCCTCCACTAGACTCAGAATTATTCGCAAAAAGGATCCTGTTAAAACCTAATCGAACAATATCTGAGGCCTTCATGGATCAATCTTGTGTCTCTGGCGTTGGTAACTATTTACGTGCAGAAATACTTTACGATTGTAAAATTAATCCTTGGCGGAACGTGTCAGAGATCACAAGTGAAGAATACGTAAGGTTGTGTAAGGCAACCGTGAAGATCTCCAAAGATTCCTACAAATCCCAGGGAGCATCTATCAAAACGTATCGAAATGTAGACGGTTATCATGGAGCCGCCCAATTCAATTTCAAGGCATACGGTTGTGAGACGTGCCCATCAGGTCATAAGATCACTCGTAAACAAGATGGAAATGGGCGGACAATGCACTGGTGTACCTTGTGTCAAAAGTAAGTTACATAAAACCCGAGTCCCTATATTTATGAGCGTGATCATATACTCGCACTTTGAAACATGTTGAAATTAAATAGTGACGGACGGTTCTGACCACAAAGCTGTAAGAGAAGAAACGAAGGACGGTCGAACATCATGGTGGTGTTCTTCTTGTCAACGATAGTGCAAATTTGAACCGAGGAAATGGTAGGATAACCCATGTCAATTGGTGTCTGTTGTCACTGGCTTGAAGAAAAGACTAAACCTCGATCGGGCAAGACGGAGCTTGTCAACATCTTCGACGAACGAACTCTACAACTTGGCAGGTATCGTCAGGGAAAATACTCTCCGGAATTGATCAAGAATACGTACGTCCACAATGTCAAACGTCTAGCTGAGATGTTGCCTTTCATGCACAAGCAAGGTGTCCAATTATTTCGTATTTCATCGGCGATGTTTCCGCTAGCGGACCAGGTAGACAAAACGTTGTGGAATAATCCTGATGTCGAGAAATATCTAAGTATCGCTGGCGATTATATCAAGAAGAATGGAATTAGAGTCACGACTCATCCTGGTCAATTCTGCGTCTTGTCTTCGGATTCCGAGGAAGTGGTCGCAAAGGCGTTCGTGGAATTGGGTATTCATGGTTGGATGTTCGACATGATGGGGCTCGATCACTCGCCTTTCTATGCTATCAACATTCATGGTGGCAAGTCGGATCGATCGTCTCGACTCATTGAGCAAATCAAATCATTGCCAGACAACACGCGCAAACGACTCACTCTCGAGAACGACGAATCGGCCTACAGCGTCATCGACCTTCTACAAGTCTATCAAGAAACGGGAGTTCCTGTCGTCTTCGACTCGCACCATCACATCTTCAACGAAGATGGCTTGTCGATGGAAGATGCCTTCCTCGCCACGGGCGAGACGTGGCCGAAGGGTATCAAACCATTACAACACCTCAGTAATACCGAACCGTCGCTAGTTAACGGTAATTTTATGGATCGTCGCAAGCATAGTGATATGATTCACTATATTCCCGATGTGCAGTTAAAATCGCTGCGAGAGGATTCTATCGATGTTGAGATTGAAGCAAAAATGAAGAACATCGCGACAGTTCAAATGAAAAAACAGTTTTCAATTTCTCAATAAGGCTTTAATATCATGTTACTTATTAATGGTTACTTATGAATGGAGCGATGTCGACCAATATTCCAAGAACTGTGTCAGTAAAAATGGGCGAATGTACTGAATTCCAGTTACACAAATCGCAACAGACTATTTTTCACGGAATATTGAGGAAAGTATTAGACTATTCCGAGTATAGATTAATTAGGTACATAAATTTAGTCAAAGATCCACAACAAAAGTTGGTATTAGTCGCATTGCTCCAAGACTATATCGATGGTAACGTAGCATTGGCGTGGAAACGAGGTCAACCTATCTGGATTAAGGTGACAAAGGCTTAAACAATAAACGCTTGATGAACTATAATTTGCGCATGTTGAACGAAAGCCAAGACAAAACGCAATTAACTCGCGTTGTTTTTTCTGAAGACGCTCGTAAAGAATTATTCGTTGGTCTGAACATTACTGCAGAAGCAGTAATGTGTACGCTCGGTCCAAAAGGAAAAACCGTACTAATTCAGAAATCAGATGGCGTTCCGATCATTACTAAAGATGGCGTTACTGTAAGCAAGTCCATAAATCTCAAAGATCCGTTAAGAAGGATGGGATCAGAATTAATTCGTGAAGCAGCCAGCAGAACCAACGAAATTGCAGGCGATGGCACTACGACCGCTACGGTTTTGACGCATGCTATGGTAAAATCTGGCTTAAGATTATTAGAGGCAGGTTATCCAGCACAAGATCTTTGTGCTGGCATCGATTTGGGAATAAAAAAGGTTTTAAAACATCTTACTAATTCCGCGAAGCAATTAACGTCTGTCGAAGAAATCGCACAGGTAGGTACGATTAGCGCAAATGGTGATCGTAATATTGGCGACTTAATAGCACAAGCAATGGAAAAGGTAGGAAGAGATGGCATTATCGCCGTCGAAGATGCTAAAGGTATGGATACGACTCTGGAAGTCGTCGAAGGCATGCAATTCGAAAGAGGCTACCTATCACCGTATTTTGTAACTAATTCTGAAAAGATGAACGTCGTGTTTCAAGATGCGAAGATTTTATTAACTGACAAAAAGATCAGCACGCTGAAAGAATTAATTCCTATTCTTGAAAAAACGATGCATAATAGAACGCCTTTGTTGATTATCGCCGATGACGTCGAAGGTGAGGCGCTACAAGGACTTGTTTTAAATAAACTTAATGCTAATTTGCAAGTAGTAGCGATCAAGACGCCAGGCTTTGGTAAACACAGAGATGAGTTATTATCAGATATTTCAACGTTGACCGGAGCGAAACTAGTTTCTAGTTCTACAGGTCTAAGTTTAGAATCGATGACTTTACAAGATCTTGGCAATCTTAAAAAAGTCGTCATCGACGCGAAGGCTTCGACTTTAGTTGCTAATGGACAAACAAAATCTGCTATCGACGATCGCGTTGCTGAACTAAGGTTTCAACTTCGAGATTTATCGTTAACGACCGAAGATGTTTCTAAATTAAAGATTAGAATAGCTAAGCTGTCTTCGGGCGTCGCTGTCATTAAAGTCGGCGGTGCGACAGAACTAGAAATGATTGAAAGAAAATATCGCATTGAAGATGCACTTAACGCGACGAGAGCCGCGGCAGACGAAGGCATAGTTCCTGGCGGCGGTATGGCATTGTTCGCGGCGCTACCGTCTCTTAAATGCGAGGAGAAATTAACAGAGTCTGTTAAGGCAGGCGTAAGTATAGTTGCTGACGCATGTCTAGCTCCGATTAGACGTATCGTTCATAACGCGGGTGGGAATGGTGACGTAATTATCAACGAATTGAATCGACGAGATCTACAGGTCGGATATAACGCGGCAAAAAACTCTTACGAAAATCTAATAGACGTTGGTGTTATTGATCCAGTAAAAGTTACTAGAACTGCCTTAAAAAATGCAGCGTCGGTGGCTGCGACATTCTTAAATTTAGACGCAGCGATTGTGGAGGAAGTTTCAAATGGAAACTGATTCTGACGAGTTAAACTTATTCGAACTCGATTGGACTAACATCCCAGAAAAAACGAAAGAAGAAATATTAAAAGAGCATATTCAATGCGTTTCTTTGTCAAGACGAGCTGTAAGCGCGACGGGATCCTATGTTGCAAATATGCGCACACTTTTCATGATGTTAATAGTATCTCTTTTAATGGTGGTAAATGGTGCAGAAAATCGGGCCGTCGTGTTAACAATCGTTAGCTTGCAATTTATCAAAACTTTGTTTTCAAGATTATTTGAAGCTAACTTGACGCTTGCACTTAATATAGCTAAGAAAGATTTTATTCAGTTCCTTAAAAGGAAGTCGATTTTTTGATGGTATTTATTGAGTGCAATCCTATATCGGACAACTAGTTGTCCTTCGCTCAAGATGGAATATACATTCCGGTAGAATTGGTATAGTAATAGATCAGGCAGATAAATCTACTGACGTTTTGATAGTAATGTGGACAACTGACAATGGCGTACGGTTGAGGTATCATCTACAAGATGCGATACTTCCTGTAACTAGTGAAACGATAGAGAAAATAGGGGAAAGAAAAATTGCGTTATCAAATAGGTGATTTAGTAGTAAAAAGAACCGGCGAAGATTTCGGTGTGATAGTCAGCATTAATAAAGCCAACTCTGTTTCTCTTAGCACTTCGCAACACTCTAAAAACCTACTTAGTTGTTCCACAGACATCTATTACGTATTTTTTCCTGAAACCGGATTCGATGGACCTTATTACACGTCAGACCTAGCCTTAAAGCAATCGACAAATGGAATTACAACTTACTGAAGGTATTGAGTTTATTATCGATGATAATTCTAATATCGAATTACCTTCTTATGTTAAGAGATTAAACCCCAACGATGTTTGTCGTGAAACCGAAAGATCCAAATTAATAGTGGCCGCGGGAACTGATCCTCATGATCAAAGAATCACATTGGTAACGGGTAACGGTAGAATTCTTGTATTTGATGCACCGAAATATTATATTCCACCAGGTCCATCAAAACCTGTAGATGGTGGAAAACAAATTTTCTTTCAAAATATTGAAGGTAGATGGCCTGGGAATTCACCTGGTTTTTTTGCAAGCGCAGATTGGATAATAGAAAAAAGCGAGACTGCACTCGCAGGTGCAACTTTACGAATTAATTATCCACATGAAAATAACTCTAGGTGAATTGCGACGTCTCATAAGAGAACAAGTCGGTACAATGGTTTTCATCCATAACGCCGGATTTGGTGGAATGGGTGGAGTTAGTATGCTACAAAGAAACAAAAACATCCCAGTTCCTGGATTGGGAGATGAAGGAGAAGAGGATTTAGAAACACATGGCGAAGAGCAAGAAAAACCGCAATGGACGGTACGAGTCAGAGACAGAAACTTATGAAAGAGATGATCGAATGGAACTACACGGTGTGGTAGATGATGCGCTACCCGGTACATGGTTTAAAGTCGTAACTGAAAGTAATGTTCAAATCTTAGCGACGCTGTCAGGTAAAATGAGACAAAACAATATTCGTATTTTACCTGGCGATTACGTCGTAGTAGAAGTTAGTCCATATGATACTTCGCGGGGCAGAATTACTTGGAGACAATAAACATGTTTGAAGCTTGGATTGAATCACATCCGTGGATGACATTTATTTTAGGAATGTTTAGTTTGTTGACGATGAACACGTTTTTCGTTTCGATAGGTGGAGGTTATAAAAAATTTCCGCCTGTGCAGAAAGAAAAAGATTTGTCTAAGAAAGAAGAACAACTTCTTGTTGACTGACTAGTTATCCTCATGAAAATAAAACTAGGTCAATTACGAAATTTAATCAGAGAAACGATTCTTGAAATGGGCGGTGGCATTACTCTACCTAAAATGCCCATAATTCGTAATGCAATGGGGCCAGAATTAGCTGATCGAGAACAACTAAGTCTCGTTTCTCAAAAAGACATTGACGATAATGACTTTGTCGCGCCACATTTACGCGAACCCATTTACGATGAAGAAGAAACGTGGGGACCTGTGCCACCGACGGGTGATGACCCCTACACCCTACCTGATCCTTATTCTAAGGATTATCATGTCATTCCGACTCCTCAGATAAATAGATAAAATATCAAGATAACCAACAAACCTATAATTGTTAGAATTAATTAATGCCTCATCTGAAAATCAGATGAGGCATTTTTTTTATCATGGTCATTCTTGCGGATTGATGCTAGAATTTAATAATCCATAGAGTTTATTTTTTACTGATTCGTATAACGAATCTTCGAATACCGTGTGTTTGAAATATGCGCTGTCAAATTCTTTAGCTATGAATTCTCCGGATTCATTTTCGTATCCTCTTTTAAAGTGAATAACAACGTGACCAAATTCTGGCGTTACTTCAAACTTCGTTATTTTTACTTTGTCTATAATGAAAGACTCGGGATTATTAATTGAAATTGGCATGATATTCTCTATCGATATCTATCAATCAATCTAGCTTTTTTATTTGGCCCGTAGTTTCTTCAATAGTGTCTTTTTCGCCCAATTGATATTTTACGTAGACTTGTAAAACAGCATTCTTCAACTCAAGTTCTGCTGCGTATTTTTGCAGTTCTAATATTTGAACCTTTTGTCTTGATTGCCGGATAATCAACAAATCTTCTTGCGATAAAAACTGATCTTCCATATACATGGATATAAATTAAGAGCGAGAAAAGTAAACTTCAGGAACGATATAATTATAAAAATGAAAGGTTTGTTTTCGTTTTCTAATTGGCGAACCTTTATCACAGGCTTTCTTTTAGGTTATATTTTTGCCTGGAAGATGCATTGGGCAACGCAACTTTGGAGTTTGGATAAAGGATGGGTCGATGAACGCGTCCCAGTTATTACGCCAGACTTTGGTTATCACGACTAGAAAAGGAACGTCGCTATGTCACAAACGCAAATAAACAAAGATGAAATAATGACCATCGGAGATCTTTTAACGACCGCCAAGAATTTTGATAAAATTATTCTAGACTCAGTCGAAGCAGGTATGGAGTCAGGACGTAGCGTTGGTGTTATAGAATCTTATAATTTTCTCGTAAGAGAAGGATTCGACGAAGCAGCCGAAGCTCTTATGGAATTAGTTTATGAAGATGAACAAATGAGAAAAGATACAGCCGACGCTTAAAGATATTTCGCTGCTTCTAAAAATAGCGTTTTTTCTTTTACGTTAATGTTTAATATTTTGGCATTAGAACTCAATAACTTAAAAACCCAAATAGGACTTTCTTTTATCTCCTCATCTCTTGTTATTTCGACAACAAGATAAAAGTCTTTTATCGAACCGGGGGGATCTAACGTTATTCTGTCACCACGATTGATGTTACACCAAAGCAGAAATTCGTTAAACATCGTTATGTTTGAACTAAAAAAACCCCAAGAACTATAGTCTTCCGACCAAACTCGATGTTTGTTAGACGAAATTTTTAATTGAGATGAAGCTATCTGCTTTAAAAGAGGCATCCCTTGAGATTCATTTAACATTTAATTTAATGCTAATTTCAATAATTCGGTAAGCTCTTGAAGCGTCAAGGTTTCGCCGACATCCATCTTCATTTTTAGCTCTTGTTTTCTCGCTTCCTAAGTATCGATCGCAGATTGTTCAATTCTTACTTTGTCTAAGGTGATTGTATTTGGTGTAACATCAAGAGGCACATTTTTCTCCAATTAAAATTACGTTGTTATGCTTTCCTGAATCTAAAAGAGAGCCTGAACTGATTGTTCGCTGCTGTCATGATGTAATAAGAGTTTCCAATGTAGGTGTATTGTGTTGGACTATGGGCTATTATTCTAAATTGTGTGGATGAATAAGGCACCACGTAGTTATTGAAAGATGAGTTGCCCTCCTGCGAAACGATGCCCGTGGCACCTATCATCTTATTGACTTGTTCCCATCCGCTTAAGGTGGTTAACTGAGTGTTCGTGGGGTGTATTGTCGTGTCGAACTGGTAGCCCCCAGGCAGCGTGTACAGGTAGTTGCCACTTCCGCTGCCGGCGCCACTCGGGCTAGCTGCGAAGTAAGACGCTTCCACACGACACCATCCGCTTCCGTCATCGGTGAGCTGTATGAAATCTTGAACTCTCGTCGTGGCTTTGGTTGGCGCCGTGGTGGTAGCGCCAATTGTAAGAGCCTCTGTGACGTTGATCGATCCGCTATGAGACACCGTGACAGCTCCCGTTGAACCCGTCGTTATCATCATCCTGGTCCCGGCAACCAAGTAAGATGTGCCATTTGTCAATCTGGTTAGCGATCCGCTTAAACCTAAACTGTGTTTCGTTACACCCGTAAAAGTAGAACCTGAAATCGTAGCGATGACTGAGTCGTTAATTGCTAGCGTGACAGATCCTGACCCTATCGTCAAAGATCCGCTTATTCTGACGTCCCCACCGAATAATGCTTTTCGCGTTGATGTGTTGTTCGTTGTAGCTGATCCACTCACGTAGAAGAAAACATCGGATGGTAATGAATTTCCTCCAACACCAACGGACGCAGTCGTATATGTGATTAAATCGCCTGTTGAATAAGCCAACAAGATATAGCCGTCACCACCTTTTGATCCTGGAGCGCTGCCTGTAGCAATTCCTGTTACGTAATAGGGGTTTGAGGTTTGTGCAGGATTGGTAACAGCATTATTTTGACCATCTGACCCAGCCTGCAGAGAACCACCAGTAACTTTGGAAGGTTGGAAGTAACCTGAACCACCACCACCACCCGACGCATCGGCGGCGCCGCCACCACCACCGTAATAACCCGAACCACCACCACCACCATCATTAACTCCTGACGTAGTGGGATCGTCTTGACCATTACCACCCGCATTACCACCAGTCAAGGCTCCACCGGCACGAGGCGGAGATGTGTCACCATTACCAGCGGTACCGCCTGCAGACTGTGTACCGCCTTGCCCGGGATTTCCTGCGTTTCCGCCGGTGTTACCATTAGTTCCACCGCCGCCACCACCATGCCTAAAACCAGATCCGCCACCGCCGCCACCAGCAAGTAATAGCGCGTTTACTTGTTGTGGTGTAGATGAACCGGAGAAAATACCTGAATATCCACCGCCGCCGCCGCCTGACGCATCGCCTCTTGTACCGAAACCGGCGTTAGGCCAACCGCCTAAGCCACCATTACCAGATGTACCGTCCGACGGTAATCCACCACCACCAACGACTAGATATAAAATATCGCCGGGCGTAACAGCAATAGATCCAGAGGCAAAACCACCAGCTCCACCATAAAACGTAGAATAACTACCATTACCACCACCAGCACCCCACACATACGCTGTAACGCTAGTTACACCTGTAGGAACAGTAAATGTTTGAACAGTTCCACTTACATAAGAAAAAGACTGAGTGGAACTTCCACCTGCAACAGTCCACCCTGTGTCGGTTGACGTCGAAGATATTGTAATAGAACCGTTAGATGCAGATGATATCGTGACATTGCTTCCTGCTACAAGATAAGATGTGCCATTTGTCAATCTGGTTAGCGATCCGCTTAGACCTAACAAATGATTTGTAGCACCCGTAAATGTAGTGCCGCTGACCGTCGCAACGATTGAATCGTTAATAGATAAGGTAGCATCTCCAGATGCTGCGCCACCCGTGAGGCCAGTTCCTGCAATTACAGAAGTGATGTCACCGCTTCCACCACCACCGCCGCCACCGCCACCTGCAGAACCTGATATTGCAAGATATTGTATTGAACCTGAAGAGCCAATTATGTTGACGGTTATATTATCGCCGGCAAGGATCTTTGTAGAAAGAAAATCAGGTGTAGAATCATTGGTCGTAACTCTAGCTTTTGTAAATTCTTTTTCTAAAGAATCTTCAACATCTGAAGATGTTATCGTACCATCCTGTATTTGACTGCCTTTTATTTGTGTCGTCGCCACGGGAATATGTATTCTTTTGCTCTTTTTTCTTCATTTTTTGTAATTGTTTTCATACAAAAAATATTCGATTGAGAATATTTAAAATGCCGGCAATTTTTGTCGGCATACAAGGGGTATTAAACAATGGCTTCAACTCGTATTCAATTATCACAGATCAATTCACAAGTCAGTGGTTCTTCTGCAGTGAGCGACGGCTTGTCAGCTGGTTCGTCTCTTAATCAACAATCATCTCTTGCAGGTGATCTTAACGCGCTTCGTTCACAACTCAAGCGCATCTCAGGTACTTCTAACTGGTATGATGCTGTTTCGGGCTCACAAGGCTTGTCAGACATCTACGCTTTCGTTCGCACAGGATCTTCTCCTTCTGCGGCCGCTTTCCAAGGCGCAATCACGACCATCGGCGGCGCGTCTATTGGTGCAGCGTTCAACGTCGCAGGTGCTTCTGCACTCGGTGACTCTCTCTCGGTTGCTGGTGCATCCTCGTTGAATAGTCTCTCAGTCACTGGATCCTCAGGTTTAGCGGTCGTAGGTGCTTCTGCACTCGCCGGCGGCGCTACAGCTGCCAATCTTGTTGTAGTTGGAACTGGTTCCTTTGGCGGGGCAGTTTCTATGGCTAGCACTCTCGGCGTCTCAGGAAACTCACAGCTCGCTAGCGTTGATGTCGGTGGCGGTTTCGGATCCTCTGGTGTCACAATCTCTTCAGCTGGTAACATTCAAGCAGACGGCACTCTTACCGTCAGCGGACTTGCTACACTCGACGGTGGATTGGTGATGGACGCGAACAAGTTTACAGTTGCTAATGGTACTGGTAACACCGTTATCGGTGGTACACTTAGCGTCGAGGGCGCTTCTACACTAGCTTCTGTTACTGTCACAAGTGCCGCATCCGTCGGAGCCACGTTGGGTGTCACAGGAGCTTCTGCGCTCGGTGGCTCTCTCTCGGTTGCTGGTGCATCCTCGTTGAATAGTCTCTCAGTCACTGGATCCTCCGGTTTATCGGTCGTAGGTGCTTCTGCACTCGCTGGTGGCGCTACTGCTGCCAATCTTGCGGTAGCTGGAACTGGTTCCTTTGGCGGGGCAGTTTCTTTGGCTAGCACTCTCGGCGTCACAGGGGG
>Ga0194124_10005107_pt1 | contig 12375 bp, 7 predicted proteins | sample TA2KigCas0mmetaG_FD_148605 | JGI IMG/M metagenome (GOLD analysis project Ga0194124, IMG submission 148605) | Freshwater microbial communities from Lake Tanganyika, Tanzania - TA2015031 Kigoma Deep Cast 0m | ecosystem: Environmental > Aquatic > Freshwater > Lake | place: Tanzania: Lake Tanganyika...
AAAATGCCCTAGCCGGTTGCGACAGGATCTTGGTTCACAGCCCCGCGGACCTCAACCGTTTGAAGGATCTTGGTGTGCAGAACAATGTGGCTCTCTTCCCACATGGCCTGCTGGCTTCACCAGTTCTGCGCAGACCCCAATCTCATGCCATGGTTAGGCTCACCAGGCCGTTTAAGCGCCGCCATCGGATCGCGAGCTATGGGTTTTGCCTGCCCCATAAGGGTCTGCTGGAGTTGATTGAGGCAGTCAAGCTGCTGCGTGATCGGGGTTGGTCGATTCGCCTGGAGATGTACAACGCGGAATATCCATCACCGCTCTCCACCGCTTTAATTGCCGAGGCGCGGCAGCGCATTGCACAGCTCGGGCTGCGCCGTCAGGTTCGGTTGCATACAGCCTATCAAAGTGATGCCCAGAGTCTGTGCCAGCTGTCCCAGGCTGATTTGATTGTGTATCCCTACCAGCGGACCCAGGAATCTTCGAGTGCGGCTGTGCGCCATGGCCTGGCGGCTGGGCCGCCCGTGTGTGTGACGCCGCTTCCGATCTTTGAGGATGTCGCCCGGGTGACCCATCGGCTTCCGGGTACGACGCCTTCGGCCCTGGCGGATGGCCTGGCGCAAGTATTGCGCCAGGCCCGCTGCGGAGAACCGGCCTTCCAGCAGATTCAGCAACGGGCTGGCAGCTGGCGGGCACAGCACCAGTTCAGCGATCTGGGCCAACGGCTGCAGGGGATGATGTCGGCGTTGCTGAACGGCTGATGGTTTTCGTGTTGTTCGCTAGTACGTTTTTCCGTACAAGCTTTGTGAACGTCACTGCTATAAGTACATCGATTGCCCAGTTTCTGTGAACCCTTCTGAGTTATCTGCAGACGTTCAAGCTCTCTTGCGCCGGCATGGATTGTTGCAGGAGCTGGTTGTGCGTTGTGTGCGCTCTGAGATGGTGGAGTCGATTGTGCTCCCAGAGGATGAATTAAAGACGGCACGGGAAACTCTGGCCAAGCAACTCCGTCTGGAATCTCCGGATCTCTTGTCGACACATTTTGAGTCGCAAGGATTGGATTTGGACGAGGCGATCTGGCAGTGGACCCTGCCCCTGCGTGTGCGTCGTTACAGCCAGCAGACCTTCGGCCCCAAGGCAGAAGCTCGTTTTTTGGACCGCAAGGCCGATCTTGATGGTGTGGTTTATAGCCTGCTGCGGGTCAAAGACCTGGGTTTGGCCAATGAACTCTTCCTGCGGATCTCTGGCGGAGAGGCTAGTTTCAGCGATCTGGCAGCCCAGTTTTCGGAAGGTCATGAGAAGACCACCCGCGGCATTGTCGGGCCGGTGCCGATGGTCAAGGCCCATCCTCAGCTGCGAGAGCTGCTGCGCACTGCCGCCCCCGGTGAGGTCAAGCCCCCCATACAAATTGAAGGCTGGTATCTGGTGGTGCGTTTAGAGTCACGGATCCCTGCTGTGCTCGACGACGCCATGCGTCTGCGGATGGAGCAGGAATTGTTCGAAGCTGATGTGCAGCACAGGGCTTCTGCCGTACTGACCACGCTCGTGAACCCCGGCTCGACCCCTCTCCCCGACGCGTGATGCCCGAGACTGCCGCCACGACCCTCCGTCAGCTCGAGCCGTTCAGCCTCCTCTCCGACGCTGAATTTGGGCAACTGGAGTCTCAGGCGCAAACCCTGCGCTACCAGCTCGGCCAGCTGCTCTCGGATCAGCAGGTTCTGTCGAATCAAGTGATTTTGATTCTTCAGGGCAGGGCGCGCTTGGTGAGCAACGTCACGGGTCAGCCGCAAACCCTGGGCACCCTCGAGCCTGGCGCGTTGGTGGGCCTGGTCTCCCTGTTGCGAGGGGCCCCCTGTGAGGCGGTGTCGGCCTCCACTGAGTTGATCGGGCTCACGATCCCGGATGCCACGCTGATCGCGCTCTATCAGCAGAGCCCAGCTTTCGCGCTCTGGTGCGACAGCAACCTCTTCCCAGCGGAGGTGGCTGCGCTCACGGAGAGTCTGTTTCGGCAGTCCCAGCGCAGTGATCTTTCCTTTGGCGGCTGTTTTCAAGCGTTGCTCAAACACGCCAAGTTGCAGCCCAATGCTGGTGAGACGCCCCCGGATCACACGGATGCCGTCCTGTTGGTGGCCAGTGTCAATGAGGAGGGTCTCGCCATTGGTACCGCCTTGCAGCCTGGCCAAGACAGGCCCGGCCGCTCCGGAGCCCTGCCCACGCGGCTGATTAGCTTGCCTGCGGCCTTGCACACCGAGATCACCTGCCTGCCGGATGGCCCGACCCCAGAGGCTCCCGCGCAGCCCCTGGGGTCGGACTCAGCATCCGCTGCGAGACCCACCCCACCGGCCCCAGCCCCGCAGCTGCCCGTCGCGAGCAGTCTGGATCTGGGTCAGCGCGGTGCGGCCACGGCTGCTGCCCTGATTCGCGGCGAGGGGGTGGTTCAGGAAGGCATGGCCTGCTTCGAGATGCTCTGCGCTGACCTCGATGTGCCGTTCCGGCGCGATGCGGTAGAGAAGGTGCTCCGCGACGTGCAGCGCCACGGCACCGAGCCCAACCTGCAGCTCTATGGCGGTCTGGCCGCGATGCTCGGCCTGCATGTGAGCGGCGTGGTGATTAAGCCTGAGCTCTGCACACGGCTGCAAGTGCCTGCGATCGTGCCCTGGCGGGGTGGTTTTGCCCTGCTGCGGCGAAGCGGTGCTGAGGGTTTGCTGCTGGCCTCACCGGCCCTGGGCTGGGTGGAGATCAGTCCGGGCGAGGTGGCTGAGGCTTTTGCCGATGGGATTCCGCTGCTCCAATTGGAGAAGACAGCCAGCACGCCAGAGGAGAGGTTCGGGTTCAGCTGGTTTATGCCGGCCCTGCGCCGTTATAAGGGAATTTTCATCCAAGTTTTATTCGCTTCTTTCGTTGTTCAGCTGTTTAGCCTTGCCAATCCGCTGCTGATTCAAGTGATCATCGACAAGGTGATCTCGCAACGCAGTCTTGATACGTTGCAGGTGCTGGGTTTTGGCCTGGTGGTGGTCACCATCCTGGAATCGGTGCTGGGAAGCTTGCGCACCTTTCTGCTCACGGAAACCACCAATCGCATTGATACACGCCTTGGAGCCCAGGTGATCGATCACCTGTTGCGCCTGCCGCTTGGTTACTTTGACAATCGACCTGTGGGCGAGCTCGGCAGTCGCGTTGCGGAGCTGGAAAAGATCCGTAATTTCCTTACCGGACAGGGGCTGACGACGATCTTGGATGCGGCATTTTCCGTGATCTATATCGTGGTGATGATTGCGTACAGCTGGGTGCTGACGCTCGTTGCCCTGGCTGTTTTGCCCATCCAGGTGTTGTTGATTTTGGTGGGAACACCGTTGTTCCGGCGCCAAACCAGGGATGTTACCCAGGAAAATGCGAAAACTCAGAGTCATTTGGTTGAGGTGTTAACGGGTATCCAAACGGTCAAGGCTCAGAACGTGGAAATGGTGAGCCGTTGGAAATGGCAAGACCGCTACACCGCATATATTTCACGTGCCTTTGAGAAAACCCTCACGGCAACAGCTCTCAATGAAACCTCAAACGTTTTACAGAAGTTGTCCCAGCTTTTGGTGCTGTGGGTTGGTGCTGCGTTGGTGTTGCAGTCTCAAATTAGCCTGGGTCAACTAATCGCTTTCCGCATTATTTCTGGCTATGTAACGCAGCCACTGCTCAGGCTTAGCAACATTTGGCAGAGCTATCAAGAAATGCGTATCTCATTCGAACGTCTTGCCGATATTATAGATACTCCGCAAGAGTCCTCGGAAAAGGATCAGGCCAATATTCCCTTGCCTGCCATTGATGGGCATGTTCAGTTCAATGATATTAGTTTCCGCTTCAATCCCTCTCAGCCTGATGTGCTGAGTCATGTCAGCCTCGATGTTCCCGCTGGCACGTTTGTTGGTGTGGTCGGGCAGAGCGGCAGTGGTAAGAGTACGTTAATGAAGCTGCTGCCAAGATTGTATAACCCCCAATCAGGTACAATTAAAATTGATCAATACGATATTGCTAAAGTCGAGCTGTACTCCTTGCGTCGGCAGATCGGTATTGTTCCTCAGGATCCGCTGCTGTTTGCTGGCACTGTTAGTGAGAATATAGCGTTAACCGATCCCAACGCGTCCAGCGAGTCCATTGTCGAGGCCGCGCGCATCGCCTGCGCCCATGACTTCATCATGGGATTGCCGGTGGGTTACAGCACCGATGTGGGTGAGCGTGGCGCCGGCTTGTCGGGGGGGCAACGCCAGCGGATCGCCATCGCCCGCACCTTGCTTTCATCCCCCAAGCTCCTGGTGATGGATGAAGCCACCAGTGCTTTGGATTACGATACCGAAAGGCGCGTTTGCGATAACCTTCGTGCTGCGCTAAAGGATTGCACGGTTTTTTTCATCACGCACCGACTGAGTACAATCCGCAGTGCGAATACAATTATAATGATGCACCAGGGATCCATCGCAGAAATGGGTTCCCATGCTGAATTAATGGCTTTGAAGGGCCGGTATTACGCGCTGTACCGTCAGCAGGAGTCTGCATGACCACCCCCGCAGATCAACAGCAGCGCGGCGGGTTGCTGCTCATGGGTTCCCGCTGGCTGCACAACCTGCAGAACGAACTCGAGCGCCGGGTGCAAACCGAGAAGCAGGAAGTGTTGGTGGAGCCCTCACCCTTCTGGCCTCGGGCCATCACTTGGGCGTTGGTTGGCGGATCCTTGTTTGGCCTTGGCTGGCTGACGTTCGCCCAGACGGAAGAAGTTGTTGTCGCCAGCGGCAAGCTGGAGCCTCTCGGCAGTGTCAAAGATGTGCAGATGCCTGTTCAGGGTGTTGCCAAGCAGATTTTGGTGAAAGAAGGCCAGCGGGTCACGTCGGGCCAAATTCTGATTCGTCTGGATACGGAGGCCAGCGCAGAAAAGCTCAAGCGCAGTATGGAGACGCTTCGTTTCAAGCAGCAAGAGTTAGCGTTAAAGCAAAATGAGCTTGTGCGCTCTAAAACCTTGGCACAGCGTGAGCTTTCGATGCTGAAACAGCGTCTGATGCTGTCGACAGAAGCCTTCAATCGCTACGACAAACTGGTCAAGCAGGGTGCGATGGGGCAGCTGCAAGCGCTTGAAGCCAAAACCAAAGTGGAGGATACGGCCGGCCAGATCGCGATGTCGCGTGTGGATGATCAGCGTAAACAAATCATTCTGCAGCAGCAAATCCGTGAACTCAGCGGACAGGTTGCTGAGTTGCGCTCCCAGATCAAAGAAAGCCAGGTGGTGTTGCGCTATCAGGTGATTCGTGCCCCATCGGCTGGCGTGGTGTACGACTTAAAACCCAAATCTCCTGGCTTTGTGGCCCAAGGTAGTGAGCCGGTTCTGCAGATCGTGCCTGATGATTTGTTGCGTGCAAAAGTTGAAATACCAAGCAATAAAATTGGTTTTGTCAGTGTGGGGAAGCCTGTGGATATTTTGATTGATTCCTACCCGTCCGTAGACTTTGGTGTGATTCACGGAGTCGTCAAACGTATCGGATCGGATGTTTTGCCACCCGAACCACCGCAGAATAAGCTTGATTATCGTTACCCCGCTGACATCAGCCTCTCCACCCAGTGGTTGAAGTTGAAAGATGGAAAGCGGTTGCCCTTGCAGGTGGGGATGAGCCTCACGGCGAACATCAAGTTGCGCAAGGTGTCTTATCTGCAGCTCTTATTAGGCGGCTTCCAGAACAAAACAGATTCGCTCCGCAAGCTTTGATCCCATGGGCCCAGCAGCCGTCATCGGTGGTCAGAAACGCTTGCTCTTTGTCCACCAGAATTTTCCTGGACAATTCAGATATCTTGCCCCTGCTTTAAAACAGCGTGGTTTTGATGTACAAGCCCTACTGCACCACAGCCAACCAGCCGCAGCCCCTACAGCCATCCATGGCGTTCCAGTCCAGACATGGACTCCGAAGCGGGGGACGACCACGCTGGCACATCCCTGGGCCCATGACTATGAAACCAAGCTGATTCGCGGCCAATGCGTGGCCGAGCATGCCGATCGTCTGCGGCAGCAGGGCTGGCAGCCCGATCTCATCATCGGCCACCCCGGGTGGGGCGAGCTGCTGTTTCTGAAGCAGATCTGGCCGGATGTGCCGCAATTGCATTTCCTCGAATTTTTTTATCGCGCCAGTGGCCTTGATGTCGGGTTCGATGCTGAGTTTTCAGCCGCCTCCAGCTGGCAGGACCAAGCCCGCGTGCACAGCAAGTCGGCGGCAGCGTTGCTGGGCTTGGAGGAGATGGCTGCGGGCCTGTCTCCTACGCGCTTTCAAGCCAGCACCTACCCCCACTGGTGCCAAGATCGGATTCATGTGATTCACGACGGCATCGACACCGCCCTGTTGCGTCCGGATGCCACGGCCTCGCTGGGGTTGTCTGGATCGAGTCAGATCCAGCTTTCGGCCAAGGATCCGGTGCTCACGTTTGTCAACCGCAACCTTGAGCCCTATCGCGGTTATCACCGTTTGATACGCGCTCTCCCTGCGATTCAGCGCCGCTGTCCAGACCTGGTGACGGTGATTTTGGGGGGTGATGGCGTCAGTTACGGAGCCGCGGCGCCAACCGGCCACACTTGGAAACAGATTTATCTGGATGAAGTTGCCACTGATCTTGATTTAACGCGTGTTTTTTTGTTGGTAATACATCTTATGATGTTTACCGGCGTTTGCTTCAGATCAGCCGCTGTCACGTTTATTTCACTTACCCGTTCGTGTTGGGATGGAGTTGTTTGGAGGCCCTGTCCACTGGTTGTGTTGTTGTTGGAAGCGACACGGCCCCAGTTCGCGAGGTGATTGAGCACGGCGAGAATGGGCTACTGGTTGATTTTTTTGATCAGGATGCTCTGATCGCATCAGTGGTGGATGTGATCAATCACCCGTCTTCATATGCCCAACTGCGGGATCGTGCTCGCGCCTCTGTGGTGGAGGGTTACGACCTCCAAACCCATTGTCTACCTGCGCAAATGCGCCTGGTGGACGCCCTCCTGACAGCTTGAGGCCGGCGCGATGACGCGCAACCGCGACGACCTTCAACTTCTGTATATCTGCTATTTCGGCCGGCCTGGTGATCCGAGGGGTTTGAATTATTGGGCTTCGCAAGGTGTGGATCCAGCGGCGTTCAGCCGCATCGTGTACGGCCAAGCGGAATTCCAGCAAACCCTCCTTAGCCTCGACACCCGTTCGCAGGTGAATTCGCTCTACCTCAACCTGTTCGGGCGACAGGGGGATGCGGAAGGTCTCACCTACTGGACCCAAGCGATTGAGAGCGGCCGCTTAAGCCTTGCCACTCTGGGGGTGGATCTGGTGTATGCCGCGCGTGCACGGGGTGAAGCCGACGCCACGGTGCTGACGGCGAAGCTCAACACCGCCAACAGCTGGACGGATCGCATCGCCGGCAATGTCAGCCTCAACCTGAATTATCAGCCCACGTCGTGGTCACCCTGGAACAGCGGCACGGCCCTGCTCAGTGGCCGATCGCTGTTGAGCGGTGTCACCGGCACAACCACCGCCCCTTCCGACCTCAAGCTGGATAAGGCCTTGGTGGGCGTGCAAGCGCGCAGCGGCCTTCCTGCGGATTTGAGCACGAGCTACAGCCGTCTCAGCGCCGAAGCCAAAAGCCTGGTGGACCCCTCCACGCTGACCTACGCCACGGTGACCTCCGGCTCCGTGAGCCTCTCCACTTCGGAGTGGGCCCGCTACAGCGCCAAACCGAACTGGAGCTCCAGCTCCTTGGGGTACACCCACTATTACTACCTCCATAACGCCAGCGACCGTTTCAGCTTGTCGGACAGCGAGCGCAGCGTCTGGCAGGCGGTCTTCAACGATCTCGACAGTGGCGCCCAGCGATTTTTGCCTGTGCGCTTCCAGCCCGTCTTCAGTGCTCGAGAGGCCACTTTGGTGATCTACAACACGCCGGAGCGCTCCGGCACCACCCTGGGGGCGAATATCAAGCCGATCAGCAGTGCTGAGGTGGCCACGGGTTTTTGGCAAACCATCACCACCTATCGCGATGCGATTACGGGCTATGTGGGGGGGGGCAGTAGCTCCTTCGCCAATCTCTATCGCTTCATTGCCCTGCATGAGCTGGGCCATGCCCTGGGCCTGGATCATCCCTTTGAAAACACGTTGTGGCCGGGTTTTCGAGCCACTGACAATTCCTCCACGACTGGGCCGCGTCCCAGCGAAACGGTGATGACCTACAACTTCAATCTGCGCACGATCACCAGCCAGTACGCGCCTGCCGATCAGCAGGCCCTGCAGTACCTGTGGGGCACCCCCAGCTCCCCAAACCTGGCCTTTTCTGAGGCTTTTCAGGCGGTGGCGCGGCAGTCCACCCAGGATCAGAGCTATCTGTTGCCGTCGACTGCGGTTCCGTTTGCTCTTTAAGGATTGGAGTCTGGCTGGCCTTGGAGGCAAAGGCTGATCAGTTGATCGATCACCTGGTCCACATCGTGGGCCGCCCGCCACCCATGGGCGCAGGCCATGGGCTCTGGATTGCCAACACTGCGGCGAATGTCTGAAGGCCTGGCGAAGCTGGGGTCTTGAACGACCCGATCCTTCCAATGGAGGCCGAGGGCCTGGAAGATGCGCTCCACGAAGTATTCCAGCGACACCATGCGCCCCGTGCACACCACCTGGTCGGCGAGCAGCTCGCTGCGGGCGATCACTTGGATGGCCTCCACATAATCTTCCGCCCAACCCCAGTCGCGGGCGATGCTGAGGTCGCCAAGGTGGAGTTGGGCGTGGGGATCCCGCTGGCAACGCAAGGCTCCATCGAGGATCTTGCGGGTCACGAACGATGCCGGCCGGTAGGGCGACTCGTGGTTGAACAGCACCCCTGTGACGCAACGCAGGCCATAGGCCTCGCGGTAAACCCGCACAAAGTTGAGGCTGGCATCCTTCGCCACGGCGTAGGGGCTCACGGGGTCGCGGCGGCACGTGAGATCTGCCGGAGCCTCCGTGTTCCCAAAAATTTCGCTGCTGCCGGCAAAAAACAAGCGTCCGCTGAACTCGGCGAAGCGGGCCACCTCCAGCAGGTTCACCGTGCCGGTGACAATGCTTTCGCAGGTTTTGGCGGGTTGCTGGAAGGAGAGGCCAACGGACGACTGGGCCGCCAGGTTGTAGATCTCCGTGGGTTGATGGCGTTGCAGCAACTCCAGAACGGCCCTGAAATCACAGATGTCAGCGGCTTCCACCTGCACCTCGCCGTGGATGCCCAGTGCTCGATGGGTGTTGAGGTTGGGGCTGCTGGAGCGGGAGACCCCCACCACATGGAACCCCTGTGCCAGTAGCGAGCGGCTCAGGAGGGAGCCGTCTTGCCCGGAGCAGCCCAGCACAACCGCCGTGGGAGCTGCCAAATCACACCGTTCCGCTCAGGCCAGCCTATCGAAGGGCCCTGACGGGGCGGTTGCCACTTCTGCAGCCGTCCTGAGGGTGGGCACGTTCGGTCTGAATGCTGGCGTGGCCTGCAGCCTGCGGGATCTGCGCGGGACGGGGCTTGCTCTAGTGCTGACCGTGCTTCTGAACACCGTGAACACTGCATTCCCAGATGAGACGCCAATAAGATGCGCGAGTGCGGTTTTGTGCAGGAATCCCCATATCCTCTGCTGTGACTTGAACCGGTGACGGTTTGCCGTATATTCGTGGGGTATCTGTGCTGAGCGATCGCATTAGCGTTCGATCTCAATGCAGAGGTGCCAGGCCCACACAGGGTTTCTCGGCAGCCGCAGCCCCGCTGCGGAGATCCCCTAAATCCCAAATTGACAGCACCACGCATGGCTACCGCTTCTGAGCTTCAGCAGCTTTACGTCGCTTATTTCGGTCGTCCCGCAGATCCCTCCGGTCTCGACTACTGGGTCAACACTGGCATCTCGACCCAGACTTTCGCTGCCCGGATGTTCGCCCAACCCGAGTTCCAGAGCGTGAACTCGGGTCTTTCGGTCGAAGCACAGGTCAATCAGCTGTACCTCAATCTGTTTGGCCGCTCTGCGGATACCCCAGGTCTTCTGTACTGGACTCAGCAAATCAATACCGGCCGCCTTCAATTAGCTTCGATCGCTAACGACCTGATCTATGCGGCAAAAAACAGTGGGGCTGCTTCCGAGCCTGACCGCGCTACCTTGACCAATAAGACTAGCGCAGCCGTCGCTTACACCGCTGGTCTCCGAAGTAGCGTTTCTTCAATACTGGCCTACCAGCCTCAGTCCACCAACCCCTGGGTGAGCGGTTCAAAATTCGCGAGCGCGGTGTCGTTCATGAATACCGTCACTGCCACCAACATCCCTACTCCGGCTCAAATTTCCGCATCGCTGACCACAGTTACAACTACGGGCGTTGTTGGCCAAACCTTTACGCTCACTGCAAGTACGGACAACGTCTCCGGTGCAGCTGGAAACGACTCCTTCAATGGAGTGCTGCAAGGTGCTGGTACGACCGGAACGACTGTAGCCCCTGGTGACCGTATTGTAGGTGGTGAGGGGGTTGACACGGTAACCATTTCAGTTGCCGGAGCGGTAGACGCCGCAAACAACGGGAACGATTACACGCTGCAAGCCCTGCAGCTCGACGGTGTCGAAAAATTCCTCTATTCGAACTTCAATACGGATACGAACGATCATCATGTTGTTGATGCCGCTTTGTTCGGCAACATTCAAACCGTTGGTCTATCCGCATCTGGTGCTGAGGGTGATACTACGTTTACCGCCCTTGCAAAAAATGTAAACGCTGAGATGCGTAATGGTTCCGGCGATCTGACGTTGACCTACAACGCTGACGTGATCGCTGGCACTGCTGACGTCCAAAACCTCACGGTTTCGGCTGTAACAGCTGGTACCTTCACCGCGAATGGTTCAGAGACAATTAATTTGCAATCCGAGATTGCCAAGTCAACTGTCACGTCTGTTGTCTCAAACGCACTCAAGACACTGAACATCTCCGGATCCGCAGATCTGACTGTTTCTACGGCACTGGCTTTTGCCGCTACGGGCAACGGGACAACAGTGGACGGCACAATTGATGCCTCTGCTTACACCGGAAAGTTAGCTATCGATGCAAGCGGATCCGCATCAACAGTCAGCGTCAAGGGTGGTTCTGGCAATGACACCATCAAGATGGCCGGCACGCTAACCACAAATGACGTCATTGACGGTGGTAACGGAACCGACAAGGTTGAGATCACGGGGCACGATGGAGATACGGTTCTGGCAATGAAGGACCTCAAGCTAACCTCGGTCGAGGTCTTCCAAGTTGAGGCAACGACCAACAAGGTTATCGCCGTCAATGCAGATGGTGCGACGGTAGAAAAGTATGTCGCAATTGAAAACGATACAACGGCTAAGGCTGTTACGTTTACTAACCTCTCCGGCGGCGCCACTGTTGCACTCGACAATAATGTTGACGGGCAAGCTATGGGAGCAGTTACCCTCTCCCTGAAGGATCCAGCTGGCACTTCAGACGTGCTGAACATTGAGGTCAATGCGACGAGTGGTCAAGGCAGTGAGGTAGTCAACAGCATCACCGCAGCCGACATCGAGACCATTAACCTCAAGAGTGGATATGTTGGTACCACGGCTTCTGTTGCCGCGGACGTCAACACTGTTACAGACGCGACGTTTGCGGCAGCAACAAAGATGAACATCACAGGTGATACAAACCTGACGTTCTCCAATGCAATGACGGCAACTAAGCTCAAAACAATCGACGCCTCTGCTTTGACTGGCAAGCTGGTTTACGTCGCCAACGCCGTGGATCTTGATCTCAAAGCCGGTACCAAAGACGATACGTTGACTTTTGGAACCACCCTCACTGCTGCAGACAAGATCGATGGCGGCGCTGGGAAGGATACCTTGACTGCAACAATCAGCGCGTTGGGCACTACAGCTGCCCCCGCTGCGTTGAACATTGCCAATGTTGAAACTATCAGCTTGACGGCTGTTACTGGCAACAGCGTAGTTGACGCAGCTGGAATCACCGGTGCTGAAGTCATCAACATCGGCGACGACCAGGCAGCAGCATCTGTTTCTGTCACCGTTAAGAATCTGGCGGCTGGCGTCAAGATTGGTCTCGGTGGTCTATCGGCCGATAAAGAGTTCAAAGGTACCGTTGATGTATCGCTAGCCGACGCCACTGGTTCTGCAGACTCAGTTACTTTCGTCTTGGCCGACACAGATACCGACAATGACGTAGCAGCGACACTGAAGGCCACGTCTGCAATCGAGAATATTACGATTGAGGCCAACACAAACGGTACGGCTAACGACGCAACCTTGACCCTTACCGACGTTAAGTCTGCCAAGGTAACGGTTACAAAAGGTAGCGCGGAGGAGGTCGTTGCTTTGGGAACTCTCTCCACAAGGGG
>Ga0194124_10005109_pt1 | contig 12370 bp, 8 predicted proteins | sample TA2KigCas0mmetaG_FD_148605 | JGI IMG/M metagenome (GOLD analysis project Ga0194124, IMG submission 148605) | Freshwater microbial communities from Lake Tanganyika, Tanzania - TA2015031 Kigoma Deep Cast 0m | ecosystem: Environmental > Aquatic > Freshwater > Lake | place: Tanzania: Lake Tanganyika...
CCCCCGCGGCCCTTGCTCGCGGCGGCGCCGGTCTTCGTGGTCGTGTCCTTTTTTGCGGCGTTCTTCTTGTCGGCGTCCTTCTTGGATCCGGTCTTCTTCTGGTCGCCCTTCTTCTGGTCGCCCTTCTTCTGGTCGCCCTTCTTGTCGGCGTCCTTCTTGGATCCGGTCTTCTTCTGGTCGTCCTTCTGGGAGTCGCTCTTCTTCGCGCCGTCCTGGTCGGTCGAGGCCTTCTTCGTGTCCTCGGTCGACGCGGTGCCCTCGGCGTCGCCCTCGTCGGCCGCGCCCTCGAAGACCTTCATGCCGAGCTTCTCCTGCCAGCCGGGATCGCCGTAGCGACCCGGGGAGCGTGACTCGACCATGCCGCCGGCGGGCTCGGCCTCGCTCACGCCCGGGGTGCGGATGTCGGGGCCTTGGGTGAGCACGAGGTACTCGTCGGCGCGGTACTCGAGCGAGCGGTCCTCCTTCACCTTGGCGTCCGCGGCGTCGCTCGGGCCTGTCCCGACGCGCACGATCTGTGTGGTCGGCGGGTAGGTGTTTCGGATCTTCGTTCGGTACGCGTACGCGCCCTCGCGCACGATCCGGAGCACCGTGGTCTTGAAGCCGGGGACGCCGCGTTGCGAAAGCACGCGCTTGCCCTTCGGGAGGTCATCGGTCTCCCGCTCGGTCTCCTCGAACGGCGTGACCTCGTCGACTCGACGGAAGAACGAGACCGTTCGCTTGCGGTGCGACCCGAGGATCTCGGCCCGCACGACGCCGCCCTTCACCGTCTCGTGGATCACGACCGGCTCCTCGAGGTTGTTCTTCAGCTTGAAGTCGATCGTCGGGTAGGCGACGGCCGCGTCGAGGCCGAGCTTGATGTAGGAGCTCGGGCGCGTGTGCGGCGTGCGAGACACGATGTCGAGTCCGGTGAAGAACGCGGCCGCGTGGAGCGTGCCCGAGATCTGACAGGTGCCGCCCCCGATCCCATCGACGAGCTCACCTTCGGCGATCACCGGAGCGACCTTGTAGCCGTTTGCCTCGTCGCGCGGGCCCACGGTGCGGTTGAACTCGAAGGTCTCGCCCGGCATCAGCACCGTGCCGTCGAGCCGCGAAGCCGCCTGCCTGAGGTTGTACGTACGCGTGTAGTGCTTCGCGTCCTCGGCGTAGCGCGTCTCGAACCAGCCGAGCACGCGCTCGAAGTTCACGTTGCCGAGCTGCGACGCCGACACGCGCGGGGCGATGGTGTCGACCGCCGCGGCGACCTCGCGCTTGCCTTCGCGGAGGGCGGCGTCGAGGCGCGCGAGCGTGCCGTACACGTCGAGGCGATAGCCGACGCGCTCCGGGCGCAGGGCGCGCTTGTCGAGATCGACGACGGCGTCGAGCGGGGCCTGATCGAGCTCGTCCTTCAGCGCGACGAGGGTCTTGACCGCCCGCTCCGTCGAGACCTGGAGCGGCACGGGGAGCTCGACCGTCAGCGCCGGATCGCTCGCGCGGCGCTCGCGGTAGCCGCGCCCCACCGCGGTCTTCGGATCGAGTGAGTTGCGCACCACGTCGGCGAGCCGCACGCGGTCGATCTCCGCGCCGAGCATCGCGGGCTGCAGCTCGCGCTTCGCGCCGTCGGGCAGGGTCAAGACGATGGTCGCGCGCGCGAACCGGCGGACGAGATCGAGCGCGTCTCCGACCGGGTCCGCGCCCGTGCCGAGCGGCTCACCCGCGACGCGAAACGCAGGCGGTGGCGCATCGGGGGGCGGCGGTGCGACGAGCCGCGTGAGCTCCGGTCGCAACAGCGCGCCGCACGCACCGAGCGCGAGGAGCGGCACGGCGACGAGGCCGAACCGTCGGAGGCGCAGGGCCGCTTCGCTCACGCGAGAGGTATAGACCAGCCCGGCGACGCAGCCCAAGCGGACGCGTCACCGGGCCTCGAGCCCATCAGGGGCAGCTGCAGCCGGCGGTCTTCTTCGCCTTGTCGACGCAGACCACGTCCCACTCGTCGGAGCAGCAGAAGCTGTCTTGCAGGCAGACGGCCTTCGCGCACGGGCTGCAGCTCGACGTGAGCTTGACGCCGGTCTTGCACTCGCTGTGCGCGCAGCCGCCTCCGCCTCCGCCGCTGCCGGTCGACGAGCTCGACGAGGTGCTCGAGCTCGACGAGCTGCCGCAGGTGCCTGCACCGCAGAATTTATCGACCTCACCGACGCACACCGAGTCCCACTCGGTGTCGCAGCAGTACGGATCCTCGGCGCACACCTTGACGCAGGGGTCGCCGCAGCTCAGCGCCTCGCCTGCCACGCACTTGTCGTGCGAGCAGGCCCCGCTGCCGCCGCCGCCACCGCCCTTGCCGCACGGCTGGGTGGGGTTGCCGCACGGGGCGCAGATGCCATAGCCCGCCGCCACCGGCTGGCAGAAGAAGTTGAGGTCGTGGTCGGGGTTGTCACCGTAGAGGTAGTCGATGAGGAATGAGCTCGCGATCTGCGCGAGCGCGTCGCCCTTGAACAGGTCCTTCACGATCGGGTCGACCGGGATCGGCTTGCAGTCCGCGTCGACCATGCAGGGGACGCAGATGCCGCAGCTGATCGACTCGGTGAGGTCGAGCTTGGCGCACTTGCTCATGCCGTAGGACACGTACGCGTCCTGGATCTTGATCTTCTTGAAACCGAGGTTGATCTCGTCGGAGCCCACCGCGTCGCGGATCAGTTTGCCGACGTTGAGCTGGATGTCGACGCCCGCGCAGTTCGCGTCGCTCGAGCAGGTGTTGGTGGCCTGGTTCCAGGGGGCCGGCAGCACGGCGACGCCGTTGCCGAGGTCGGAGCAGCCCTGCGCCTTCGGCACGCACCCGCCGTGATCGGTGGGCTTGTTCTGGTTGACCGCCTTCTTGCACACGAACGCAGCCGCGGCGTCGCCGCCGCCGCAGAACGTGCAGTCCTCGTCCGAGACGCAGTCGCCCGGCTTCAGCGAGTTCGGGATCCCGCAACCCGGGACGCAGGTGCCGTTCTCGCACTGCAGGCCGTCCTTGCACTTCACCGTGTCGGAGCACTGCGCGCACTTGTGCGCATTGCACGCGTGCGCCTCGTTGCCCGGGCCGCCGCACTGGCTGCAGTCGGCGTCGGTGTCGCAAGACTGTGGGCACTTCGGCGAGCACTTGCCGTCGATGCAGATGTCCGACGCGAGGCAGTGGCTCTTGTCCGTCGGCGTGCACGAGCTGCACTTTCCGCCGTTGCACAACTGGTGCATCGGGTCGCAGGCCTTGCAGTCTTTGTCGGCGGTGCAGGTGATGAGCGGTTCGCCGCGGTCGTCGGTCTCGCACGTCTGACCGGCTGGCGCGCACAGGCCGAAGGGTGAGCACGCCTCGCCATCGCCGCAGCCCTTGCCGGTCACCGGGTCGCACGCGACGCAGCGGTTCTCCTCGACGAGGCAGGTGGCGCGTCCTTCCGGGCACCCCGCGCACTCGGCGTCGGAGTTGCACGAGTTGAGGAAGCAGGCGCCCGACGTCGAGCCGCCTCCGCCGCTCGTCGCGCCGGAGCCCTCGGTGCCCGAGTCGCTCGAGCAGGCTTGGAGGAAGAGAGACGATCCCGTGAGCGACAGCGTCACGAGCGCGAACAACTTGGCGAGCTTCATGGGACCTCCGAGGGCGTCACGCGAGGCGGCGGCTTCGCGCGACGAAGAGGCGCAAATTGTACGTTCACGGCGGATGGGACCGCCAGCGCAATCGGCGCGCTGCGAAGAGGCGAGGCGCTGCCGCACGCTCACATCGCGCCGGCGGGCCGCTCGACCGTGGGGCGGTCGGCCTCGAGCACGGCGGCCGCCGCGCGCGCGTCGGGGCGCGTGAACTCGACGTCGTGGAGGTAGAGGTTCATCACCGCCATCGAGTCCTGCTCGTTGCCGCTCGTGTTCTCGTAGACGCTCACGAGCTCGAACTCGTGCCCCTTCGCGAGCGGGACGCCGGTCGGGCTCGTGTAGTGGTCGACGTGGTCGAGGCCGATCCCCTTGGCGGCCTGGCGCGTCGTGGCGCGGAAGATCGACGTGCCCGTCGTGGTGTCGACGAGCTCGAGCCGCTCGGCGAACGGGTGCAGGTGCACCGCGACGTAGTGGAGCGTGGTGTCGAACGGGAGGTTCATGATTTCGGTCACGCGCGTGCGGTTCTCCTCGTGGCCCGGCGCGACCACCCAGTGCCCGGTGAACGCGCGGCCTTTGCCGTCGTCGAACTCGTTCATGCCCGCGTTGCGGCCCGGCAAGCAGCTCCCGCCGTGGGCGTGGTCAGCCCCGTCCTGCGCGCGGCTCTCGCCGCCGAAGACGCCGTCCTTGCCACGCAGGAGCTTCAGCCCGTAGGCCGCCGCCGGGAAGAGCGGGCGCAGCGGCTCGGCGAGGTCGGCGTCGCGCACGTACCGGATGGTCACGCGGTGACGGACGTCGACGGAGGCCTTCGGGTGGTTCAGGTTCAGCACCTGCGCGTTGAGCGAGAGCGCCTCGCCCGACCACACCGGCAGCCCCGTGCCTGGCGGCAGGTCGATGCGCGACTGCCCCTGCGACAGCGTGAAGAGCCGCCCGCTCAAGCGCTTGGTCCCGCCGAAGAGGCGCCCATGCAGCGTGGGCTCGAGATCGAGGTTCGAGTGGCACATCCACTCTTGCGACGCGGGCGTCGTTCCGTCGGTCTCGACCATCACGGCCTCGAAGCCGACGATCCAGAGGAGCTCGGGCTTGTTCGTCTCGACGAGGCGCACCTCGAGCGTCTCTTGCGGGCCCTTCATCGACGGGTAGAGGCGATCGACGTGAAACACCGGCGCGAGGACCTCGTGCTCACGGACCGGGACCGCGCGCGGAGAGGCGGACGCGCCCGTGGTCGCCGCGCTCACCGGCGTCGCGCTCGGGGTCGACTCGGCGCGCGGGGCCCCTCGATCACAGCCGAGGAGAGCGCTGAGGAGCAGGGCGGTGGTCGTCGCTCGCATCGGGCCCTTCAAGCTAACACCGTCGCGCGCGGGCGGCGCGCGTGAAGGCCCGGCGACAGCCGCGCCGCATCGGGGTAGGCAGGCTTCGAAGGCGCCTGCTATGGTTCGCGGCCATGTCCGCGAAGCCCGGCTCTCTTCGCCTCGATGCGTCGGCGCGAGGCGTGCGCGCTGGCGGCGTGTCGCGCAAGGCGTCGCGGGTCGACCTGTCGATCGTGGTGCCGATCTACAACGAGGAGGCCAACATCGACGGGCTCGTCGACGAGCTCACGCGCGCGCTCGAGGCCACCGGGCGGACCTTCGAGGTGCTCGCGATCGATGACGGGTCGACCGACGGGACCTACCCCAAGCTCGTCGGCGCACACGAGCGTGATCCGCGCTTCAAGGTGAAGGAATTTCGGCCAAACGGCCGCGTTTTCCGCGGGCTTCGACTACGCCGAGGGCGAGTGGGTGCTCACCATCGACGCCGATCTGCAGAACGATCCCGCCGACATCCCGAAGCTCCTCGCCAAGGCCGACGAGGGCTACGACATCGTGAGCGGCTGGCGCATCAAGCGGCAGGACGCGCTGGTCATGCGCAAGCTCCCGTCGAAGGTCGCCAACTGGCTCATCGGGAAGGTGACCGGCGTCGCCATCCACGACTACGGCTGCTCGCTGAAGGCGTATCACTCGGACGTGGTGAAGAACATTCGCCTCTACGGCGAGCTTCATCGCTTCGTCCCTGCGGTCGCGGCGAGCCTCGGGGTGCGCGTCGCCGAGCTGCCCGTGAACCACCGCGCTCGGACCGCCGGTGAGTCGAAATACGCGGGCTTCTTCAAGACGATTCAGCGCGCGACGAAGGTCTTCTTGGACCTCCTGACGGTGCGCTTCCTGCTCAGCTACTCGACCCGACCGATCCACGTCTTCGGCGTCCTCGGCCTCGCGTGCACGACCGGCGGCGTCGGGCTCGGCGGCTACCTCGCCGCGCAAAAGCTGCTCTACGGCGCACAGCTCGCGGACCGTCCGCTGCTGCTCCTCGCCGTGCTGCTCATCATGATTGGCGTGCAGCTCGTGACGATGGGCCTGCTCGGTGAGCTGGTGGTGCGCACGTACCACGAGAGCCAGGGCAAGACGATCTACGCCGTCCGCTCGTTCCACGGCGGCGACGACGCGGCCGACGACTGAGGCCGCCCCCTCGCTTGCGCGGCGCGTGCCCTCGGCGAGCGGCTCGCGGGGCGTCGAAGCGAGAGCCCGTCCGATTCGTGCGCTCTTCGTCACGCTCGCGAGGCCTCGCGCGACGCCCTCGACAGGGAGGTGCCGGATGGCGCGTGGTATCGTTCGTCGTGTTCCTTTCGTGGGTGTCGTTGCGCGCGGTGCGCTCGCGGTGCTCGCCGTCACGCCTGCGCTTGCGGCTCCGTTGCCGAGGAGCGTCGACGCGAGCCGCGCGTCGGCGAAGCCTCCTGAGGAGCCGGACGCTCGCCTGCTCGCGCGCTGCGACGGCCCCCGCACCATCGTGGTGTACAAGGCTGCGCGGCGGCTCGAGCTGCGCTGCGGAGGCGCCCTCGCTGCGCGCTTCGAGTCGTCGCTCGGCTTCGCGCCGGCGGGGACGAAGGAGCGGGAGGGGGACGGTCGGACGCCCGAGGGCGAGTACGCGCTCACCGACAAGTTCCCGAGCCGCTTTCACCGCTCGCTCCAGGTCAACTACCCGAACATGGCCGACGCCGACCGCGGGCTCGCGACCGGGCTCATCAGCGCCGCCGAGCATGCCTCGATCGTGAGAGCGCACCGCGAGTGCAGGACGCCGCCGCAGAACACGCGCCTGGGGAGCTACATCCAGGTGCACGGCGGTGGCGGCGGGCGCGACGTCGGCGACTGGACGCTCGGCTGTGTCGCCGTCGACGACGCCGAGATCGAGCGGGTGTTCGCCTTCCACCTTTCCGGGTGTGAGGCGGATGGGACGCCGAAGACGAGGCTCTCCCTCAGGCCGTGAGGCTCGCTGCGGGCGCGGCTCAGCGCGTCCCGACCACCTCGATCGCACCGTTGGCGCGCGCGTCATCGAGGACGAGCTCGTAGCGGTTCGACTCGAAGTTCTGCTCGTTCAAGATGGCGAGGATGGCTCCGGCGCGGGCGTCGGTCAGCCGCGCCGTTGCGCCTCGCGTGCCGAGCTTGATCGCGACGTGCCTGAGGTTCAGGTTCACGCGGAGCGTGCGCACAATCTCGATGAGGGCCGCGACCCCATTCGGGGCGAGCTTCTCGAGGCCATTCGCGAAGGCGAGCGGAGGCGTCACGCGGAAGGTCTTGCCGTCGAGTCGCGCGAAGCGCGGGCAGCCGCCGGCGCCATCGCCTGGCTCGGTCGGGCAGCGATCGATCGGATCGGCGATGCGGTCGTTGTCGCGATCGGGGCAGCCGCTCGCCTTCGGATCGTCGGAGCGGCTGCCGGGCTGCGTCGGGCACGCATCCCCCGCGACGATCCCGTCACCGTCCTCGTCGCGTTTGTCGGGGCAGCCTCGTCGCTCTTCAGGGCCCGCCTCGTCTGGGCAGGCGTCGTAGGTGTCGCTCGTCCCGTCGAGGTCGCGGTCTCCGTCGCCCGTCGCGCGCCCCGAGGCATGGCCTACGGTCGCGTAGGTGAGGCTCAACATCCCGCGCGCGGCCGCCGTCCCTGGCGCGTCGCCGAGCCCCGCGCCGCCCGCGAGGGCGAGCGCGAAATCCCCCGCCTTGAACGAGAGCGAGGCGAGCGGCTCGAACGCGACGGCGATGCGCGTGTCGCCGAGGCCGGCGAGCGTCGCCTGATCGGGGTGGGTCCGGTACGCGAACGCGGCGAAATGCGGCTCGAGCGCGAGCTGCGCCACGTCACCGAGCTTCACGCCCGCGGCGCAGGTCGCCGCGAGGCGATCGCCGTCGCGCCCCGCGAACCACATCGGCGCGAGGCCGAGCGTGCAGCCGTAGAGAAAGCTCTCCGTCTCGCCCATCGCGGCCGCGACGAGCTCGGTTCGGAAGAGCCGCCGTGAGCTCTGGAGGTAGGCGGCCTCGGTCCCGGTCGGCCCCCAGAAGCGGGCGCCGAGCTGCACCGAGAGCTTGCGCGTCTGAAGCGGGAGGGCATGCACGCCGACACGGACGTCGCCGACGCCGGTCGTCCCGCCGGCCAGGCCCTCGCCCTTCACGGCGGCGCTCGCGTCGCCCTGCTCGTACACGGCGAAGGGGATGTTGAACTCGAGGTTCAACCAGCGGCGCGGGCTGTAGTGACCGCCGACGTGGACGAGCGCGGCGTGCCGAACGAGCGAGATCGGCGTCTCCGTCCCGTCCCCGCCGACGACCGCCGCCTTGAGCGGGTCGAGCATGTATTCGCCCAAGATCCGGGTCGCGACGCCGGCGCCCTGCTCGAACATGGGCCTCGGGCCCTCGGCTCGGGGGAATGGGCTCCCGGCCGACGCAGGCTGAAGTTGGTCGATGCGCGCGGCCGAGTCGTACACCTGCGCGAGCGCATCGGGCGCCGTCGTGAGGAGCCCCAACGCCATCGCGAGGCGCAGCGCCGATCGACCTGGGGCGAAGACCCTCGTCACGACCAGGAACCTACCATCGGTCATTCGACGCGGGCCGGAATGTTGTGCGTCGTGCTCGTGCGGACGTTGAAGCGCGCGCCGTCCGCCCTCGTCGTACCGGCAGCTCGGTACGTTGCGCTGGAAAGGACCGCTCGAAGATCTCATGATGATGCCCATGGCGCCCCCTCGTTGGATCCTGGCGTGGTCTGTGTTCATCGCCGTCCTGGGCGTGGGCCTCGTCGCCGTCGCCCAACTACCGCCGACGCCGCCTCCTCCGTCGGCTCCGCCCGTGAGCGCAGGCCCGGTTCGGGTGCCGAGCACGGTGGACGCTTCGGGGCCGGCGGACGCGCTGTACGAAGCCGCCGTCGCGGACGCCGAGCTCGGGGTGGCCTCCGCGTACAATCCGACGGCCGACGCGGACCCTAGCGCGCTCGTCGAGTTTCGCGGGGTGCTTGAGCCTTACGGCCGGTGGCTCGAGGACCCGACCTACGGAACCGTATGGGTGCCGAGCACGGCCTCCGTCGGACCTGACTTCGCCCCGTACCGAACCGCCGGTCACTGGGCCATCGCCGACGACGGTCAGTGGCTCTGGGTCAGCGACTACGACTGGGGCTACGTACCGTTTCATTACGGGCGCTGGGTGTGGCTCGAGACCCTTGGCTGGGCGTGGATCCCGGGCCGCGTCTACGCCCCCGCCTGGGTGCTCTGGCGCACCGGACTCTACGGCTATGACTACGTCGGCTGGGCACCGATGCCCCCGAGCTTCGTCTGGATGAACGGCCTCGCCGTCGGCGTCGTGTGGGGCCTCGCCGTACCGTGGTGGTTCTGCCCCTCGGCCTACCTCTTCACCCCGGGTTGGTACCGCCACATCGTGCACGACCGCGCCATCGCCCAGCGGCTCGTCGCCAACTCGCGCGTGAGCGGGGCTCCTGCCCCGGCGGCTCCTGCGCGCGCGACGGCCGTGCGGCCCGCGCCGATCGAGCTGCGGAGGCTTGCCCGCTCGCCATCGCTCACCGAGGCGCGCATCCCGCGAGCCGCCATCCCGCAGACGCGCGTCCCTCACGACGTGCGAGCCCTCGCGCTGAAGGGCGCGCTGCCTAACCGGTCGCCCGTGCCGAGCCTCGGTGAGCCCTCTCGTGCGACGACGCGCCCGGCGGAACGCGTGCTGCGCGCCGAGTCCTCGTCGACGAGCCTGGCACCGGCGACCCGGGTGATCCGCACCGCGCCATCGGAGAGGCCGGCGAGTCGGGTGATCCGCGCGGCGCCCTCGCTCGCGAGGCCGTCTGGGATGCGCGTCGTGCGCGCCGAGCCGCCGTCGACGTCGAGCCGCTCGCCCGGCGTCGTTGCGCCGCCCTCGTCGGCTCGGGCGGCCCGCTCGTACGCTCCACCTACGCGCTCGTATGCTCCGCCCGCGCGGTCGTATGCGCCGCCGATGCGCTCCTATGCGCCGCCGATGCGCTCCTATTCGCCGCCGATGCGCTCGTTCGGAGGCGGTCGCCGCTGACGAAGCGCTGCGTCCGCGCTACGGTCTCTCTGTTCCAGTCTCGACGAGGAGAAGCATTCATGAATCCCCGCGTACTCGCTCATGGCTTCGCCGCCGTCGCGCTCGCCCTCGCGGGCACCGGCTGCGGCGTGCACCACGATGACGACGAAGACCGCCGCGGAGGGGAGCGCTTCTACGCCACCATCGACGCCGACGAGGTGATGACGACGAACCTCGGCGATGGCGCCGCGCTGTTCGTCGAGTACCGTCGCGGCGGTACCTGGCGCTTCTGGACGAGCTGCGACACGCGCACCACCGGTTACCCTTGCAAGTTCTACCTCAAGGTTTACCCCTACGGCGGGATCGGCGCGGTGTCGGAGCAGGAGCTCGAGGACAACGACGACGTCGACATCGACGATGACGGCGTGCTGGTGTTCGACGGGCAGACCGCGCTCGACAGCGACGCCATCGAGCTCGTCTCGAAGCCGAAGGCGCTCCTCGAGCTCGCGCTCGACCTCGATGGCGCCGCAGCCCCGAGCTACCTCGCGTGGGTTGGCAACGGCACCGTCTATCAAGGAGCGCCGCGTCTCCCCGTGGTGTTGCAGCCCGACGCCCCGTGAGCTCCCGTCGGAGAGCTCACGAGTGGCCACCGTGACGCGCGCGCGTCACGGGGCCGGCTTGAACTCGACCGCGGCGGCGTAGTCGAACGTGCAGTCCTTGCAGTACTCCTGCGAGGCCGCGATGCGCACGTAGTACGTGCCCGCCGCGGGCAGCTCGACCCCGACGAGCGTGCAGAAGTTCGGCGGCGCGAAGAGGCCGGCCGAAATGTCGTCCTCTTTCGCGAGGCTCTTCGCCCCATTGGTGTCGAGGATCTCGACCTCGGTGTCGATGCCGCCCTTGCCGGTATCGCACACGCTGCTCGTGCCGTTGGTGGTCTGGACGGTGAGGATGCCGGCGCTCGGGACCGTCACGGCGAACACGTCGACGTCGTTCTTCGTGATCGCGCCGACGACGCCGGACGTCGCGCCCGAGGTGATGTTTGCGGTCGGGGTCGCGTTGTTCGGCTCGACCTCGAGCGAGGTCATCAGCGTCGCGAGCCCGAGCGTGTAGGCGCCCGACTGGGTCTGGTCGAAGCCGTCGACGAAGAGGTCGTAGCTCTTGCCGGCGCTCGCGAAGAGGTAACCCTTCTCGGGCGAGCTGGGGTCGGCCATGTCCGTGCAGGTGCGCTCGCTCGCCGCGTCGTCGCAGGTCGAGCGGACGTAGAAGCCGAGGTCCTTCGTCGGGGCGACCGAGATTCGAACCACGGCGTCGGCATTCCCCGCGGTAAATCGCAGAATTTCTTCCTTCGCCCCGAAGCCCGTGCAGCTCCCGAAGAAGAGCATCGACCCCTGGGAAGTGCTGCCTGCGAAGCCGTCGGTCGCCGTCTTGGGTGCCGTGCACGCGGTCTCGATGGCCGCCTTGCAGGCCGCGGTGCTCGAGCACTCGTCGTCCTCGCAGTCGGTGAAGCCGTCGTCGTCGTCGTCGTCCTTGTTCGCGCAGTCCTCGGGCGGCTCGCAGCGACCCGTCTCGACATTGCACTTGCCGAGCGCGGGGCAGTCGGCGTTCTTCGTGCAGGTCGACAGGCAGAAGCCCTCGTTCGGCGAGTCCTCGCTCGTCACGCACTCAGACGCGTCGTTCGGGCACTCGCCCCCGCCCTTGGTGCAGAGCTTCAGGCAGACCCCGTCCGACTCGCTGCACACCCTGTCGGGATCGGGGCAGTCGATGCCGAGGCCGAGGTTGCAGACCGTGGTGCACATGCCCTGCGCGAGGCCGAAGTCCTCCTCCTTCAGGCAGACGCCGCCGTAGCACTCGTCGTCCGAGGCACAGTGCTCGCCGTCGGCCTTCGGGCCCTTCGTGCACGTGCCGTCGAGGCACGCCGCGCCGTCGGGGCACGCGGCGTCGCACGCGCCGCAGTGGGCAGGGTCGTAGCGCGTGTCGACACACAGCGCGTCGCACGCGCTGAGAGGCGCCTCGCACTCGCCGTCGCCGCCGCCGGCGCCGCCCGTCCCGGCGGCTCCGCCGGCGCCGCCCGTGCCGACGGGAACGGAGATCGCGTCATCGCACGCGGTGGTCGAGAGGCCGAGGCTGCTCAAGGCCACGAGCGCCCATCCGATGCTGGTACGAAGCTTCATGGCGCACGAGTAGGCCCCGAAGCGGCGCGATCGTCAACGCAAGAACACGACTCGCGCCAGGTGATTTCGCTGGTCGCCGATGTACACGGCGTCGTCCGTCGCGGTGGCGCGGTTCGGCCCTCGAAGTTCGGCTCGTCGCGCGAGCTCACCGTCGCCGGAGAGGCCCGCCGAGGTCCCGGCGAGGGTGCGGATCGTGCCGCTCGCGTCGATGCGTCGAATGCGGTGATTGCCGGTGTCGGCGACGAGCACGCTGCCATCGGGTGCGATCTCGACGCCGTTTGG
>Ga0194124_10005114_pt1 | contig 12365 bp, 12 predicted proteins | sample TA2KigCas0mmetaG_FD_148605 | JGI IMG/M metagenome (GOLD analysis project Ga0194124, IMG submission 148605) | Freshwater microbial communities from Lake Tanganyika, Tanzania - TA2015031 Kigoma Deep Cast 0m | ecosystem: Environmental > Aquatic > Freshwater > Lake | place: Tanzania: Lake...
CCCCTACCATCCGCTTTTCTTGCAACCACCTGATGAAGATAGGTTGGTTCATCATACTTGGCAAATGCATCTGCAATCCCCGATCTGAGTTCTGAATCGACCGGGAGATCTGCTTTTAATGCTGCACTGATCTGAATTTTACCTACCCGAATCCCCTTGTTTTCAAGGAGTTCAATAACATGAGCATGCGATTCATAACCAATTGCAAAATGACATACATCATAGCAAAGACAGATATGTTCTTTGATGAGAACTTCAGCTTCTACCGGACTGACATTTAGCCGATCTGGCAAAGTCTGTTTGGAAAGTGGTATAAGTAAATTCTCAAACCAATCAATAAATTCAGCTGCCGATTCCAGAATACCATCAGGTTCAGGTTCAATGTCCAAATGCATTTTAACTCCAGATTCTTGCCTGATTCTAATCAGCTCTTCTGCTATAACCAGGATATTTTCAGTAGCCAATACCATTCCATTTTGAAGAGCTTTCCCTTCCGGAAACCAAAAGCGATAACTGAGTGGCGATGTAGAAATGCCACCTTCCATTCCTTCCGGTAAGAGCTTAGAAAGTATTTTAAAAAGCCTGATGGTATAATTTACTCTATCCTCGCTGGTCCAGTCTGGAGCATGAACTTTATCCTTTACAACTGCATGATGAAAATCTCCATAAGGAAAGCCGTTCATCGTAAATACGTAGGCATTGTTATTGAGCAACCATTCTTTGAACTCATAAAGCTCTTCGGCATCCAGAATATCCAAACTTGCAGAATTTGAAAGCCTCAATCCGATTCCCATAGCCTGAGTATTGCAAACCTGTTTCCTGATGGCAGGGAAATGCTCTTTCAATGCGGCGAAATGATCCTTCCAGCTCTCCCCCGAATGAATATTGGTACAATAACTCAAATGTCCGGATGCGAGTTGCATAAATTAAAAGAGATTCAAATCAGACTTTACTAATTTAATGATAATATGATTTTAGGTTTTCTGCAGCATGGATAAGTATCCGATTATCTATTTGATGAACTTCAAATCCACTTCCTATTCCATCAAGTAGCATAATTGTCAGTTCGCCACCTAAATGCTCCCTGAACTCTTCAAGCCCAGATAAAATCGCTGAATTACTTTCAGATATCTGCATAATGGGGTGTGAAAGTTCAAATCCAAGTTTTATTAATAAATCCAGAATTCTAGTGCTTTCGGTATCACTCAAATGACCTGATAAGTTTGAATAAACTGTATCAAGAGCCATGCCCATTGCAACCGCTTCCCCATGTAACACTTCAAAATTGGATAATTGTTCCAACTTATGAGCACTCCAATGACCGAAATCCAGGGGACGAGATGAGCCCGTTTCAAACGGATCTTTACCTGCAATATGCTGCATGTGTAATTCGGCGCACCTGCTAATCAGGTAGCTCATTGAATTCATGTCCCTATCAACCAGCGCACCTGCATTATTTTCTATCCAGTGAAAAAAATCCGGATCCTTGATCAATGCCACCTTCACCGCTTCAGAAATTCCGGAACGCCAGTTTCTGTCATTTAAGGTTTTTAAATAGCCCTCATCATTGAACACAACTACCGGCGGTGCGAAGGTTCCAAGAAAATTCTTTTTTCCAAAATAGTTTATTCCATTCTTTACTCCTATTCCCGAATCATTCTGCGATAAGACTGTTGTTGGAATACGGATATGTTTAATGCCGCGATGCGACACCGCAGCGGCATATCCGACCAGATCGAGTAGTGATCCTCCGCCAATTGCAGCAATATAGGAATGTCGATCTATCTTGTGAACATGCACAGCTTCCAATATTTGGTCAAAATATTTACTGTCATTTTTTACAAGTTCTCCTCCCGGAATGATCAAGATCTCCGACACTAGTTGGACAGCTTGATTGATCTTAAAATAATCTCTTATTTCATCAATAATCTCATTACCTGCATTAATAAATCCCTCATCTATAACGAATAAAATCTTGCGAGGAATTTTTCCCGGAACTGATTCTAGTAAAAAATTATTGAAAAGGGAATTTTCCCGACTAAAAAGACCGGATGTAAAAAAAACCTTGTATTCGAACTTAATAGTAAATGACTGCTGCAGATATTTCATATAAATGGTGCTCTCATCTATAAACAGATAGAAAAGAAAGCTGATTTTTTTTGATAAAGATAATTTTCAATTAAGTAACTGCAAAACGTTTTGCCAGCCATAATGATAATGGAAGCAGCAAAGCGATAAGCAATGCAAAATAGATTTGTCCGTATGCGGCCGCCCAGGCCGCATCCATCAGGATCAAGGATATCACCCCGGCTTTTACTGCCTTGCCTATATTCTTTCCGATTGGATTTTTGATAGCCCCAAACAAGGGCTTAAAAATCATCCAGGCAAAACCCACTAGAAAAAATACGGCAAAAATCATCTGATCTTGAAGGAAAGCAGCATATAAAATTGAGCCGATCACAAGAAGATATAAAAGGGCTCCGGTATAAAGTTTAGTTCTATCTGATCCATGAACCTCCCCTTGACTAATCATGGTGATTGAAAAAATATAGACCAAGGGTGCAAGTCCGAGAAAATGGAAACTCTGAAGCGAAATCATGAGTATACTGATTCCGAGTATCAGATTTAAACCACGGCAAATACCCATATTCAATGGCCCAAGGAACGGATGATGCTTTCCGAATTTATTGTAAACTAATGCAAAAAGAAGAATCAGAAAAGCAATCAAACCCGACCTTGCTGAAAATGCAAATGCTGGGGAAAGCCCCATTCCTAAAAGGATAATACCGAGTGCAGTTGCTTCCCCTGTACTTACCGCTCCACTGGGTATTGCTCTTTCAGGTCTTTCAATTTTATCGAGCGCTTCATCGAAGATATCGTTGAATACTATCCCCCCTCCGTATAAGCCAATGCTGGATAAACACAGTAGAATTACAGGTAATATCTTTTGTTCTGCCTCCAGAAAATAACCCGAAATAGCGATTCCTGCCAATACATCTGCAACCGAGGTTACGATATTGGCTGGTCTCATGAGACGCAGAAAAACCGGAATTTTTTTCAAGTTATTAACTAATAATCAAGGAAGATTTATCCGTTCTTGGCTGTTGACCGCCACGCAGAACAGTGTTGCCTTCAAACTTTTCCGTCTGATCGATGGATTGGGGTTTGCTAAAGTCGTTCTCATCGATCTGTCCGCTCTGAGCAAAGGCAGTGATTGCATTCGAATAGGTGATCAATCGGATATCTTCATCACTAATTCCTCTTAATTTCATTAGTGCGGCTGTTTTAGGAATAGCCAGAGGATCACTGATTCCCCAGTCTGCTGCCGAATTAATCATAATACGCTCAGGACCATATTGTTTTGCAACTTCTACCATTCTTTCATTCCCCATCTTGGTGAAAGGATAAATCGTAAATGCCGCCCAAAAACCTCTGTCCAAAACTTCTTTTACGGTCTCCTCATTATTATGGTCGATGATAACCATGTAAGGATCTATCCCATGCTCAATGGCAATATCCATACTCCGCTGGGTTCCTCTCTTTTTATCACGATGTGGGGTATGAACCTGAACCGGAAGCCCTGCCTGCTTGGCAAGCTCGAGCTGAAGCCGATAATACTTTTCTTCCGCAACCGTTTGATCATCAAACCCAATTTCGCCAACACCAACAACACCTTCTTTATAGATAAATAAGGGTAAAATCTCCATCACTTCTGCTGCTAGTTTTTCATTATTAGCCTCTCTGGAATTTAATCCGATGGTACAATAATGCTTAATGCCAAACTGAGATGACCTAAACCTTTCCCAACCAACCAGACTACTGTAATAATCTCTGAAACTATCAATTCCGGTTCGGGGCTGACCCAACCAGAAAGCGGGTTCAATTAATGCAACAATACCGGCATCGGCCATTGCCTGATAATCATCGGTTGTTCTTGAACTCATGTGAACATGAGGATCAAAAAATTTCATACCCCTTATGATCTCAAGATCCATGGCCTCAGAAGGAACCTGTGGTCTTCTGTCTTCAAATGAATTTTTGCAACACATATTCTAATTTTATTAATTATTGTTTATTCTTCTAATGCTAAATTAGTCCAATTCAGCTCATTATTCTCTATGGATCTTAAAAGCTCCGGATAAGTCTTAAGAACCTCCAGAGCGAGCGAAGAACCGGATTGAAACAGAGTTAAGGCTGCGGCCTGTTTTTCTCTCAGATTTCCTTCTAAAAGCACCCTTTTAAGATCATCAAGCAAGCCCTTTTCTAAAAATTTACTCGTAAATCTCCATAAAAAGGGATTTATTTTACGTTTTGCAGCCCATCTTTCATGGGCATAATCTTTAAGGGTGAGTGCAAGTTCAATATTAGCTCTATCATCAATACCGGGAATTTGGGTAATATCCTTATCCGTAAAAAAAGCTTTAAGAATTAATTGATTCCAGGCATTCTTATCCAGATACTTTTCTGGATATGGGTTATGATACATAATCGCTTCTAAAACCAGTCCGATATTACTGCGAATCCCCTCGGCACATCTTAACTTCCAAAGTTCAGGCCATGCAAGAATAGGCAAGGATGAATAAAGAGCGATAAGCTCTGACACCTCAGCTGCCAGGAATAAATTTTCTATGGTTTTAAAATATTTATTTTGATCAGAGGGATCCAAGTGCATGAGCAAACAAAGTCGGGCAAGCCTGTCAATTGTCCAATTCTCAATTGTAAAACTCGGCTTCAAATCATCGATTTTGCTGATTAAATCTTGGTTGATTTGAATCGTAGATTTACCGGTTTTCCGAGGCATTATCGCGAAGGCAGTATTGATTTGGCTAACATCAGCTGATAATAGTTTTTCATTTAACCAATCCCAGGCCTCCATACTCAAGTTTGAACGGGTTACTTCCCGAAGGAGTACTTTTAATCTTTCTGCATCGTAATCGAACATGTCTGAAGAAATTGAAATTTAATATGCTTAGCAAGACTAAGCTTCAAAAAATTAGTGTAAATAGGAACATACAACAGAATAAAAAATCTTTGAAATCAGCTCAAGTTCCGATTGCCATAAAATAATTTAACAGAAGTGCCGCAGAAATAATCAATAAACCAAAAAACTCCCCAGTCTTTTCAATGTAGGGTTTGGTAGCCTGCATACTTTCTGTAATACTTGGCCTTTTATACTTAATAATCCAGTCTTTAACTCCGTCCTTGCCAAAAAATAAAATAGTTGCATAAACGAGGTAAAATCCGATCAAAAATAAATAAGGAACTAGAAAAAACATCTCAAAAGCTGCAAGTCCGCAAAGAACTGAAGCAGCCAGATAAATTGGAACCCATAGCCAGGAATCACTGTCGTTCACATTAAACCAGGCAAATACCAAAAATGAAAGACAAAAAACAAGATTTAAAATGATCAAAAGCATATCAATCTCATATAATTTAGGTCTAAGTTAAACATTTACAAAGAGTTTTGATAATCAAATTTTACACGAACTAGATTTAATCAAATTGAATATTTTTAGTTTCCCGCCCAAGCTGATGGATTTCTCCGATATGGTAAACTTCAGACTCCCGGTCTCTTGATGCTACTGCAATTGTAGTTGAGCAGTTAATTTGACTGAATAACTCCAGCACAATTTTAGGATCATTATTGTCCCTTGAAAGATGGGATAGCAAGAGTTGGGTCATATGTGTTCCATTGCCTAAAAAAAGTTCAAATGCCTGCCGGTTTGAAAGATGACCATTGTCTCCGCGAATCCTTGCTTTTAAGTGGTAAGGATAGCTTCCATTTTCTAGTAAATCATCATCATAATTTGCTTCAAGAAATGCGGCATGACATTCGCTAAAGTACCGAATAACATGCTCGCAAGGAAACCCAATATCTGTGAATACTCCAAGGGTGAAGCCCTGATGTCTGATTGTAAAGCTGTGTGGATCGGAAGCATCGTGAAACTTAGGGAAAGGCGTTATGTCAAGGTCACCTATTTTTACAATTTGATGCGAACTGAAAGTTTTGATTAACCGTGAATCCAGGTTAAGCCCGGACCTATTAAGTGTTAAATCCGTGATAAAAACCTGCAGTTGGTATTTTTTTGCAAGGGCCGAAATTCCCTTGATATGATCAGAATGTTCATGGGAAACAAAAATAGCTCTGACTTTTCCCATTTTCAACCCCAAACGATTCATCCTTCTTTCAGTTTCACGACAGGAAATCCCCGCATCAATCATCACAGCATCCTTTTCATTCTCAATGAAATAGCAATTGCCATTACTCCCTGAATTTAATGATGCAAAGCTTAATGCCATTCAAAATTTAAAAAAGAATTAGAAGATACTTCGGCTCTAAATTTACAGAAAAAGGATTAAACACATGATCCGTTGTATTTATATTAGCGCAATATTTAATCAAAAATCACCTTAAAAACATGACTATAAAATCACTATCACTAGGAATACTTTTTTTATCGGTCGGCTGCCTATTCTTCAGTAAGGATGCCCTATCGCAACCAAGACGTTTGATCAACTTTACCGAAATTAGCGGACTGATTCAAGGCAGCTCCACCATTGCAGGTGATGCAACTGTAAATGGATTCAGAGCCAGAACAGGAGTAACAAAACTACTTAACGAAAATTTTGGAATTGGATTTGCCTTAGGCACTGACAATTATCGTAAATCCGGTGGAGGGAATTACAATACCTTACCCATCACCATCAATGCTTCATATTATGTCGATCCCAATTTGAGTGGTCTTAAATTAGACGCTTATGGGGGCTATGCAGTGAAACTTTTTAACAATTTAAATAAAGGCCTGACTGCAGGAGCAGGTATTTCCTACTCCATTCCAGTTAATCCGGGTCTCAACCTCGGCCTACAAACTGGTTATAACTATCAGAAAATTGACTTTCCGTTTAATTTTCAACTCTTAGAGAATTTTGATGTTGGAACTATCCGCTTAGGCTTGGCATTAACCTTTAAATAATCTGATTCTCAGGATATAGGCCAATAAATGACTATGGTGAATAGTACTGAGCCCAAATGCTTGATTTGTCAAGAAATTAAAAACATTACTTTTTATCGGCAATGGAAACCCAGGCAGATGATCAACGGTATGCTGTGTTGACAAAAACTATAGAAACTGCCTTCTGGAGCAGAAAAAACCATATGTATCTCAAATGAGTGTAGGTTTAATTTTCTGATCAAGACAAAAATGCATTTGTGATCTGAGGTTCCATAAGTGGATCAGGTCCAAAATTCCATACCCAATGGATGTTAAAAGTCTGTTTAAAGACATAGGAAAAAGCCGGAGAGTATCTGTATTGTACTTGAGGTTTTAGACCCAAAGAGCCTTATTCAATTAAATTCCTTAATTTTGCGATTTAAGGCTCCAAAGAGATTTTAACATGTCAAAAAGTACCTATAAAATTGCCGTGCTTCAGCTTAATCTGAATGATATTGCAGAAAATAATTTAAAGAAATGCCTGACCCGGGTTCGGGATGCTACAAAGCAGGGAGCCGAAGTCATTTGCCTGCCAGAATTATATAGCAGCCATTATTTCTGCCAATCTGAAGACACCGCAAATTTTGCTTTGGCTGAGCCACTTTACAGCACCTCATTTATCGCATTTAGTGCATTGGCAAAAGAACTTAATGTTGTCATTATTGTCCCGTTCTTTGAAAAAAGAATGGCCGGGATCTACCACAATAGCGCTTATATTATTGATACAGACGGCTCCGAAGCCGGATTATACCGAAAGATGCATATTCCGGACGACCCTCATTTTTATGAAAAATTCTATTTTACGCCCGGAGATATTGGATTCAAAACCTTCCCAACACAAAAAGGGAAAATTGGCACTTTGATTTGCTGGGATCAATGGTATCCCGAAGCTGCCCGATTAACGGCTCTTCAGGGTGCGGAGGTGTTATTTTACCCGACGGCTATTGGTTGGCATCCTCTCGAAAAGGAACAATATGGAGAAAAACAGCACGGCGCATGGATGAACGTCATGAAAGGGCATGCTGTAGCAAACGGGGTATACGTTGCGGCTGCTAATCGCATTGGTTTGGAACGCTATTTACCTGATACCGAAGGAATTCAATTCTGGGGCTCATCATTCATTGCAGGTCCGCAAGGAGAGATTCTTGCTCAAGCTTCTCACGATCTGGAAGAGATTCTAATCGCTGAAGTTAACCTTGAGTTACAGGAAAATGTTCGTCAAAATTGGCCATTCTTTAGAGATAGAAGAATTGATGCCTATGGTGATATTACAAACAGAGCCATCGATTAATATGAACACCTTCAGAAGGTTCCCGGCAGAATGGGAAAAACAGCAAGGCATTTTACTCTGTTTTCCGCATAATGGCAAGGACTGGCCTGGGAAATTTGGAGCAGTTCAATGGGATTTTGTTGAATTTATAAAAAAAATAGCAGAGTCTGAGCAAGTCCTTCTCCTGGTCAAAGATGAAAAACAGAAGAGTAAAGTTTTCGACATGTTAGAAAAAGCACATGTTGAGCTTGAAAGAATTAGTTTTATTTTTCAAAAAACGAACAGGAGCTGGATGCGAGATTCAGGGCCGATTATTGTTAAAAACGGAAATAAAAGAGAAGCCTTAAATTTCCATTTTAACGCTTGGGCTAAATACAAAAACTACAAGCTCGACAGACTGGTTCCATCAACTGTTGCAGATTTTTTAAAAATCCCTTTAACATCTGTTTTTCATAATGGCAAGCCGGTTATTCTGGAAGGAGGAGCAATTGATGTTAACGGTAAAGGTACACTACTTACTTCGGAGGAATGCCTTATGCACCCGGACATTCAAGTAAGAAACCCCGGTTTCTCACGAGAAGATTATGAAGCTATATTCAGAAAGTACCTGGGGGTGAGCAATGTGATCTGGTTGGGTAATGGTATTTTCGGGGATGATACACACGGTCATATAGATGATTTATGCCGTTTTGTTAATGAAGATACCATTCTAACAGTTATTGAAACAAACCCCGAAGATCTTAATTACGCTGCTTTACAAGACAATCTAAAACGGCTTCAGCAAGCTAAATTAGAGAATGGCAAACCGCCAAAAATTATCACTTTACCTATGCCGACAGGGCTTGAATTTGATGGACTTCGACTACCTGCCAGCTATGCTAATTTTCTAATCCTGAATCAATCAGTACTCGTACCTGTCTTTAATGACTCGAAAGACATAGAGGCTTTAACTATTATTTCCGGATGCTTCCCAGATCGAAAAATCATTCCAATTAACGCCACCGATTTAATCTGGGGATTCGGAACATTGCATTGTTTAAGTCAGCAAATTCCGGATGAATAGGCCAGGGAAAAATACCGAAAGGAATAGAATTTAGCTTAATCTGAGTTTGGAAATTAAATAATCTAACTATTTAACTTGAGTCCCTTGTAAGGAAGATTAAAAAATACCTTTAAAAGGGATTTCATCTTACTGCGGACTAAAAATATTTGGTTTTTGAAACCAATAGCTGTGTTTTATCCCCTAGCGCGGTCCTTCCCACCAAAGTATTTCCGGCAATAAATGGCACTTCATTTCAGATGATCTATTGCCGGAAGATACCTCCTTAGGCATGGTTTACGTTACCCGGTGCTGCTTTTCATCAGGACGGGCAGTCAGCAGATAGAGCCAAAAACCCGGGTGGCAGCGCTATCTTTTTTGCAGTACTCAATCTCATGACAAGGATTCAATTTCCAACAAAAAAATAGGGTAGAACACGGGGCCAAGAGCAACAGACTGAATAAAATAACCAGGCTTGGGCAAGATCTTACATCAATCCCGCCTTATTTAGATTTAACCAAATAGATTGGCTTTAATTATGCTCCCAAGAAAATATAGATTGTAACATCAACCATACCATTGTATTAATTTACTGATGCGAGAAGAAATCTATCTATCAGTCTGATTGGCCGGTTTAATTACAGGCTCATTTTCCGTTTCTACAGGTTTAGAAATAAGAAGGGGCTCCGGAATTGGGGCCTTTTGAAATTTGGCCGGAAGTCGGTTCTCTACTTTTTCTATCAGATCATGCTCATCAATATTACCCTCTATCCGAATCATCCCGTTGATAATACACCCAGGCTCTATCGAAATAGATTTAGTCCTGATATTGCCTGATATCTCAGCAGAGCTTTTAATTTGTGCAGCCTCAGTAGAAATAATATCACCTGTGACTTTTCCATTGATATTGCTTGTTCTGGAAGTGATATTGCCCAAAATTTCAGCTTTAGCTACCAGAGTGACCTCCTTCAAAGAAAATATATTACCTATCAGCCTATCATCCAGCATGACGGAGCTTGAAGAAATGAAATTATCATCAACCCTGATGATCGTGGTATGAAAGTCTGCAACGACCTCCTTCCGGCGGTCGCCTTTGTCGCGATTTTTCTTGATGAAATTTATTGCCTTACCGATCATTCCCTTAATTAATCCGAGTTTTTGTATTTGCTATTGGGTTCCACATTTCCATTGATAATCAGGATAAGATATTTTCCAGAGATAATCGATATGATCAAATCCTGATAACACTGAATTAACAAATATTAAATAAATTTGGATAAATATATTGTTTTGAAGCAAACTAGAAATTAAATTGAAAAAATGTTTTAAAAAAACAATAAAATGATGTAATATGGTAGCCCAATTTGTTTGAAGGTAAAACGGTCCTGGCTCCTAAAAAAATAAAATAAATGAAGGCTTCAAAGTCAGATTTTAGTACAGTTTTGATTGTAGGTTCCAACAAAGGGGTAACTAAATCCCTACGCGTCAAAACTAAACACATCAACCGTTTAAAACATTATGCTCTTTCAATCGGCATTACGATTTTTATCCTGACCTGTACCATAATATTTCTTTCGGTTAAAATCAGAAAGATTGAAAAAGAAAGAATCGCTTACACCAGACAAATTTCTTATTTGAAAAAACAAATACCAAGCCCGACAGATAGCACAAAAGCCAGAAATTATATTCAAAATATCGAGGATAAGCTAAAAAAAATAAATCAATACCTCATTAAAAGAGGAATTAAGGGATTTAAGCTGGAAGGAACAGGTGGAAATAATCAATCTACTGAGGCCCTTAGCCCAAATGAAACCTTCGCTTTGTATAACGATCGACTTAAGGATTTTCTAATTGGCGTTGCTTTTACTCCAATGGGATACCCTGCTAATTATATCATTAATTCGAAATTTGGTTACCGTAGTGACCCTATCAGAAAAGGGAGAGTTGAATTTCACCCTGGTTTAGATTTTAAGGGTCGCCGTGGAGATGCCGTAAAAAGTACCGCCGAGGGGAAAGTCATTATTGCAGGGTGGTTCCAAGGCTATGGAAAATGTGTTAAAATAAAACATGCCAACAACCTTGAAACTCTTTATGGACACCTATCCAAGATCAATGTTAAAGTCGGACAAAAAGTTAATGCCGGTCAGGTTGTTGGTCATGTAGGTTCCACGGGTCACTCCACAGGTAATCATCTCCATTATGAAGTTAGGAAAAATGGGAGACCGGTAAATCCTAAAAGTTTCTTGAGTATAAATTAAACACATGGTTGGCTCAAAAAAAAACTCAAATACTTCTGCTCCAACACTTATCAGTAAGGGTTGTCTAGTTCATGGCAGTATTGAGTCTGATGTTTTTTTGAGAATTGATGGTCATATCAAAGGGGATTTAATCATTGGAGATGGATTAATTATTGGTGAAGACGGTATTATTGAGGGAAACATCAAGGCCAAGGAAATTGTAGTTTTCGGCAAAGTACACGGAAGTGTGAAAGCAGATTTCATTGATATAAAGAGTTCAGGCAATATTTTGGGAGAACTTCATACCAATTCCCTGCAAGTTGAACCAGGTGCTACCTACATCGGCAATGTGACCATGGATGAATCCCGGATTAAAAAGGAAAATACGGGAGTTGTCAACTGATAAAATTACTCGGATGTTTCCGCCTAATTTTAAAGATTCTACTAAAATTCCAAAAATCCGGACTAAATAACATAATAATATTACAGATGAATCTATTCATTCATCCATTATTTGTTGTTTATTTTGCTCCTGAGAATAAAACTCAATTTCCGCATGAGAACTGAAAAATCTTTTGAACTGATCAAGAACCTATAAAATTATTTTTGACCCAATGAAAATCAATATTTTGCCTCTTATTATTTTTATCCTCGCGGTATCTACAAGTTATTCGCAGCAGACGAAAGTGCAAATACCAGCGAAAAGCACTGGCCTTCCCCGTCCAAAACTAGTCGTAGGTTTGATGGTAGACCAAATGAGATGGGATTATTTATACCGATTTTATGAGCGATATGGTAGTGGAGGATTCAAGAGGATGTTGAATTTT
>Ga0194124_10005119_pt1 | contig 12356 bp, 10 predicted proteins | sample TA2KigCas0mmetaG_FD_148605 | JGI IMG/M metagenome (GOLD analysis project Ga0194124, IMG submission 148605) | Freshwater microbial communities from Lake Tanganyika, Tanzania - TA2015031 Kigoma Deep Cast 0m | ecosystem: Environmental > Aquatic > Freshwater > Lake | place: Tanzania: Lake...
GGGCGCCCGGACGCGCGGGATAGGCGTCGGGCGCGATGGGCGGCAAGCTGGGGAACGAGGCTGACGGCGGCTTGGCGATTCCATGGCGGCAAGGCGCGATCCCGCCACCTTCGTGCCCCAAACCGGACACGCCCGGTGTAGCCTCGCGCCGGATGGCGCTGTCGGGGAACCTGCGGGGCGCGTGCTGGCTCGCGCTCGCGATGCTCGTGCTCGTCGCGGAAACGGTGCTGCTGCGCTTCGTCGATCCCGCGCTGCCGACCGTCGTCTACACGCTGGCGCGCGCCGCGGCGCAGCTGGCGCTCGGCACGGCCCTCGTCCTGTCTCTGGGCATCGGCTGGCGCGGCGCAGCGACCCGTCGGCCCTGGCTGCAGCTCTTTCGCGGGGCGTCGAGCCTCGTCAGCTGGCAGCTCTACTACCTGTCCTTCCGGCTCCTCGACTTCGCCGTGGCGACGACGCTCAACTTCGCGTCGGCCCTGTTCGTCGTGCTGTTCGCGGGGCCGGTGATGGGCGAGCGCGTCGGCGCCGCGCGCTGGGCGGCTACGCTGCTGGGCTTCGCCGGGGTCGTGGTGGTGGTGCGTCCCGGCGGGGGCGCCGACCCTCTCGGCGTCGCGGCGGGCCTCGGCAGCGCCGTCTGCGGCATGGCGATCGTCTTCGCGAACCGCGCGCTCGGCCTGGTCGACCGGGTGGAGACCACGATGTTCTGGGTCGGGGTCGTCGCCGTCGCAGGCGCGCTGCCGCTCGCGATAATGCACTGGAGCCTGCCCTCGGCCGCCGACCTCGCGCTCGTCGCGCTCGCCGCCAGCACCGGCGCGCTCGCGCTCTGGCTCATACTCATCGCCTTCCGCAGCGGCGAGGCCTCGGCCCTCGCGCCGATCCTGAACCTGCGTCTCGTCTTCGCGGCCGTCGCCGGCTGGGCGTTCTTCGGCGAGTGGCCCGACGGATGGGCCGCGCTCGGCGGAATCGCCATCCTCTCCAGCGCCCTGCTGCTCGCGCGGGCCGAGGCGCGCCGCGCGGGATGACAGGCGGCCCGCGGAGCGTCTAGCGTCCGCGCGAGACCGAGGAGCCCGCCATGTTCGACATCGTCTTCCGCAACGCCACCCTCATCGACGGGACCGGCGCGCCCGCGCGCCGCGGCGACCTCGCCGTCGCCGATGGCCGCATCGCGGCGGCAGGCGGCGCGATCGCCGGGCCGGCGCGGGAGGTCGTCGACGCCTCCGGCCTCGCGCTGATGCCCGGCATCATCGACGGGCACACGCACTACGACGCGCAGCTGACCTGGGATCCCTGGGCGGACCCTTCGCCCGCGCTGGGCGTGACCACCGTCGTGATCGGCAATTGCGGCTTCACCATCGCGCCCTGCCGGCCGGCCGACCGCGACATCACGATGCGCAACCTGACCCAGGTCGAGGGCATGTCGCTCGCCGCGCTGCGCGAGGGCATACGCTGGGAGTTCGAGAGCTTCCCCGAGTACCTCGCGCTCCTCGAGCGCAACGGCGTCGTGCCGAACGTCGTCGCCTTCGCCGGCCATTCCTCCATCCGCACCTGGGTCATGGGCGCCGACGCCTCGACGCGCGCGGCGACCGACGACGAGATCGCGCGCATGGCCGGACTGGTGCGCGAGGCGATCGCCGCGGGCGCGGTCGGCCTGGGGTCCTCGACCAACGAGCCGCACAACGGCGAGGGCGGCGTGCCGATGCCCTCGCGCCTCGCCGACGAGCGTGAGTTCCGCGCGCTGCTCGCCGCGATGCGCGACGCCGGGCGCGGCGTCTTCATGCTGACCAAGGGCAGCACGACCACCGTTCCCTTCCTCGAGGGGCTGGCCGCCGACACGGGGCGCGCGATCATCGTCGCCGCGATGTTCCACTCGAACACCGCGCCGACGCGCGTCTTCGAGCAGGTCGAGCAAATGAAAGCCGCGCAGGCGCGCGGCCGCGCCATCGTCCCGCAGGTCTCGTGCTGCGCGCTGACGATGGAGTTCACGCTGCGCTCGGCCTACGTTTTCGAGGACAACGCGACGTGGAAGCAGGCGATGCGCACGCCGCAGGCGGAGCTGCCGCGGCTCTACGCCGACCGGGATTTCCGCGAGGGCTTCAAGAGGGACCTGCTCGAGGGCGTCGGCCGGCGCCTCTTCAACAGCGAGTGGCACCGGATCTTCCTGCGCGAGGCCAGGGCGCCCCGGCATCGCGGGCTGGAGGGCCGCTCGCTCGCCGACCTCGCCGCGGCCGAGGGCAAGCATCCCGTCGACTGGATGCTCGACTTCGCGCTTGGCGAGGACCTCGACACCCTCTTCGTCGCGGAACTGCTCAACAGCGAGCCGGAGTCCGTGGCGCGGCTGATCAACGAGGAGAGCGCGCATGTGTCGCTGAGCGACGCCGGCGCGCACCTGACCTTCCTGTGCGACGCCGATTTCGGGCTGAACCTGCTCGGCCACTGGTCGCGCGACCGCGGCGCGCTGCCGATCGAGAAGGCGGCGTGGAAGCTGACCGGCCATCCGGCCGCGCTCTTCGGCCTCAGGGACCGCGGCACGCTGCGCGAGGGCGCGGCAGCCGACCTCCTGCTCTTCGACCCGGCCACCGTCGGGCGCGGTCAGCGCCGCCGCGCCTGGGACCTGCCCGCCGGTGCCTCGCGCCTCGTCGCCGAGGGCAAGGGCGTCCATGGCGTGTGGGTGAACGGCGCGCGGGTCGTCGACCGCAATGGCCCGATCGCCGACGCGGCGCGCGCCGGCAAGGTCCTGCGCGACTTCGCTGGGTCCTGAGGCCGGGCAGGGGAAGCCGGCATGCCGCCGGCCTCCCCTCCGCGGTCGTTCAGTAGGCGCCGAACTTCGCGAAGAAGTCGTTGCCCTTGTCGTCGACGACGATGAAGGCCGGGAAGTCCACGACCTCGATGCGCCAGATCGCCTCCATCCCGAGCTCGGAATAGGCGATGCACTCGACCTTCTTGATGCAGTCCTGCGCGAGCACCGCGCCCTCGCCGCCGACCGAGCAGAGGTAGAAGCCGCCATGCTTGCGGCAGGCGTCGGTCACGGCCTTCGACCGGTTGCCCTTCGCCACCATCACGAAGCTGCCGCCCGCCGCCTGGAACTGGTCGACGAAGGAGTCCATGCGGCCGGCCGTGGTCGGCCCGAAGGCGCCCGACGCATAGCCCTTGGGCGTCTTCGCGGGACCCGCGTAGTAGATCGGGTGGTTGCGGAAGTAGTCGGGCAGGGGCTTGCCCGCGTCGAGGTCGGCGCGCAGCTTCGCGTGCGCGAGGTCGCGGGCCACGATCAGCGGGCCGGTCAGCATCACGCGCGTCGTGACGGGATGGCCGGAGAGGATCTCGCGGATCCGCGACATCGGCTGGTTGAGGTCGATGCGCACGACGTCGCCGCCGAGCTTTGCCGCGTCGACGTCCGGCATGTACTGCGCGGGATCGGTCTCGAGCTGCTCGAGGAAGACGCCGTCGCGGGTGACCTTGCCGAGCGCCTGGCGGTCGGCGGAGCAGGACACGCCGATGGCGATCGGCAGGCTGGCGCCGTGGCGCGGCAGGCGGATCACGCGCACGTCGTGGCAGAAGTACTTGCCGCCGAACTGCGCGCCGATGCCATTCATCTGCGTGAGCTTGTGGACCTTCTCCTCCATCTCGCGGTCGCGGAAGGCCTGGCCCCACTTGTTGCCCTCGGCGGGGAGCCCGTCGAGGTAGCGGCAGGTGGCGAGCTTCAGCGTCTTCAGCGCGAACTCGGCCGAGGTTCCGCCGACCACGATCGCGAGGTGGTAGGGCGGGCAGGCCGCGGTCCCGAGCGTGCGGATCTTCTCGTCGAGGAACTTGAGCAGCCCGTCCGGGGTGAGGCGCGACGGCGTCTCCTGGAACAGGAAGGTCTTGTTCGCCGAGCCGCCGCCCTTGGCGACGTAGAGGAACTCGTACGCGTCGCCGTCGGTGGCGTAGAGGTCGACCTGCGCCGGCAGGTTGTCGCCGGTGTTGACCTCCTTGAACATCGTCAGCGGCGCGAGGTTCGAGTAGCGCAGGTTGCGCTCGGCGTAGGAGCGGAACACGCCGCGCGAGACCTCCTCGGCGTCGTCGAAGCCGGTCCAGACGCGCTGGCCCTTCTTGCCCATCACGATCGCCGTGCCGGTGTCCTGGCACATAGGCAGGACGCCGCCGGCGGAGATGCAGGCGTTCTTGAGGAGCTCGTAGGCCACGAAGCGGTCGTTGGCCGAGGCTTCCTTGTCGTCGAGGATCGCGCGCAGCTGGCGCAGGTGGCCCGGGCGCAGGAGATGCGCGATGTCCGAGAAGGCGTGGAAGGCGAGGTCCGCCAGCGCGGAGGGCTTCACCTTCAGGATGTCCGCGCCTTCGAAGCGCGCGGCCTCGACGTGGTCACCCTCGATGCGGCGCCACGGGACGTCGTGGTGCGCGACCTCGATCAGCTCGCGATAGGAGAACTCGGCCATGTCTGTCGTCCGGCGCGTCGGCGCCGGTCCTCTGCTGGCGGGCCGCGTCGCCGCGGCCGCGGGGCGTCGCGCGCGGCGACTATTTCCTGCGGAAGGCGTCCAGCTTGACGATGCGGTCGCCGCCATCCGCCTTCGTGGCCGCCTCCGGCGCGGGCTGCGCGGCCGCCTCCGGCGCCTGGCTGGCGGCGGGCTCTGGCTCGCCGGCCGCGACTTCCGCGTCGGGAGGCTGGAACTGCAGCCCGAACTGGACCGATGGATCGACGAAGGCCGAGACCGCCGCGAAGGGGATCACGAGGCGCTCGTGCTTCGCGTCGAAGCTCAGGGTGACGGAGAAGCTGCCGTCGTCAACCTCGAGGCCCCAGAACTGGTACTGCAGCACGATGGTCATCTCGCGCGGGAAGCGCTGGCGCAGCGTCGCCGGCACCTGCACGCCGGGATGCGCGGTCCGGAAGGTGACGTAGAAATGATGGTCGCCGGGCAAGCCGCGCTCCGCGGCGCGCGCGAGCGCGTCGCGCATCACGCTGCGCAGCGCGGCATCCATCATCCGATCGTATTGGAAACCCTGAGCCGCCACGTCCGCCTCGCCCCGCTCGATGCCCCGTGCCGATGCCGGCGGCGCGCCCGCGTCGGTTAGTGGGGGGGCTTCTGTTGCCCGGTGCCCCCCCGGACCGCGACTAGGCGTCTTGGGCTAAGCCGTTAGGCTCAGGCCGCGACGCGGTTGTCGAGAGCCACGTTATCGTTGGCGTCTCTTGATGGCCCGATGACGGCGGTACCATGCCGGGCAAACTTCGTGCCTTTACTCGCGCGTCGATCCTGGTTCGCCCCCGCAGGTGGTGGAGGCGCCGGGCACTGCCCCCGGGTCCGCATCGGCTATTGCGCACGCTATTTATCGCCATAGTCGGTTTCCCGACGAGAGCAATATAGGGCCTTGGGCTGCCGCGCGGAAGGGCGCCCTGCACCTGCATGGCGGCGCCGCGAGGCGCTAAGCTCCACGGCCAACGATTCGGGTGCCCCCATGCGCCAGTACCACGACCTCCTGCGGCTGATCCTCGAGCGCGGCGCCGTGCGCAGCGATCGCACCGGCACCGGGACGCGCAGCGTCTTCGGCCACCAGATGCGCTTCGACCTCGCGGAGGGATTCCCGCTGGTCACCACCAAGAAGCTGCACCTGCGCTCGATCATCCACGAGTTGCTCTGGTTCCTGCGCGGCGACACCAACGTCGCCTACCTGCGCGAGAACGGCGTCACGATCTGGGACGAGTGGGCCGACGCGCAGGGCGACCTTGGCCCTGTCTACGGCCACCAGTGGCGCAGCTGGCCGGCGCGCGACGGCGGCACGATCGACCAGGTGGCGCAGGTCCTCGACATGATCCGGCGCAGCCCGGACAGCCGCAGGCTGATCGTCACGGCCTGGAACCCGGCCGACATCGGGCGCATGAAGCTGCCGCCCTGCCACTGCCTGTTCCAGTTCCACGTCGCGGATGGCCGGCTGTCCTGCCAGCTCTACCAGCGCTCCGCCGACGTCTTCCTGGGCGTGCCGTTCAACATCGCGTCCTACGCGCTGCTGACCATGATGGTGGCGCAGGTCTGCGACCTGCAGCCCGGCGAGTTCGTGCACACGCTGGGCGACGCGCATCTCTACCTCAACCACCTCGACCAGGCGCGCATCCAGCTGGCGCGCGAGCCGCGCGCCCTGCCGCGCATGGAGGTCGATCCGTCGGTGCGCGACCTCTTCGCCTTCCGCTTCGAGCATTTCCGCCTCGTCGGCTACGATCCGCACCCGCATATCGCGGCGCCGGTCGCGGTATGAGCGAGGCGCCCCAGGTCGTCGTGGCGACGGCGCGCGGCGGCGCCATCGGGCGCGGCAACGCGCTGCCCTGGAGGCTACCGGAGGACCTGCGCCGTTTCCGCGCCCTGACGACGGGCCATGCCGTGGTGATGGGACGCCGAACCTGGGAGTCGATCGGCCGGCCGCTGCCCGGCCGCACGAGCATCGTGGTTACCCGAGACCCCGGCTGGGCCGCCGATGGCGCGCTGCGCGCCGCCGGGCTCGAGGAGGGGCTGCGCCTCGCGCGGGCGACGCATCCGGGACAGCCGCCGATGGTGATCGGCGGCGCGCAGGTCTACGCGCTGGCGCTCGACCTGGCCGCCATGCTGCACGTCACGCGCATCGAGATCGACGTTCCGGACGCCGATGCCTTCTTTCCCGCCATCGATCCCGCGCGTTGGCGCGAGGAAGCCTGCGAGCCGCATGTCGCCGCGGACGGCACGCGGTTCGCCTTCCAGCGCCTCGCGCGGGCCTGAGGGCCGCGCGTCACTCCACGACGATGCGCGGCGCCGCGCGGCCCGCGCCGGCGCCCGCGAGCTTCGCCCAGACCTTGTCGGCGATCGCGCGATAGGCCTTCGCGTGCTCGCCGTCGGGCGCGCTGACCACGATCGGGCGGCCGCCATCCGAGGTCTCGCGGATGGCGATGTGCAGCGGCAGTTCGCCGAGGAAGTCGGTCCCCATCCTCGCCGCCTCGGCGCGCGCGCCGCCATGGCTGAAGATGTGCTCCACGTGCCCGCAGTTCGAGCACACGTGGTAGCTCATGTTCTCGATCACGCCGAGCACCGGCACGTCGACCTTGCGGAACATGTTGAGGCCCTTGCGCGCGTCGAGCAGGGCGATGTCCTGAGGCGTCGACACGATCACCGCGCCCGCGAGCGGCACGCGCTGCGACATCGTGAGCTGCGCGTCGCCCCCGCCGGGAGGCATGTCGACGACGAGGACGTCCAGCTCGCCCCACGCGACGTCGCGCAGCATCTGCTCGAGCGCGCCCATGACCATCGGGCCGCGCCAGATCATCGGCGTGTCCTCGGCGATCAGGAAGCCCATGGACATGACCTTCACGCCATAGTTCTGCATCGGCTGGAGCGTCTTGCCGTCGGTGGAGGTCGGCCGGCCGGAGATGCCCATCATGCGCGGCTGCGACGGGCCGTAGATGTCGGCGTCGAGGATGCCGATCCTGAGGCCGCGCGCGGCGAGGGCGAGGGCGAGGTTGGTGGCGGTGGTCGACTTGCCGACGCCGCCCTTGCCCGAGGCGACGGCGAGGATGTGCCGGACGCCCGGCACGAGCTGCTTGCCGCCGGGGCCGTTGGGTCCGCCGGCGGGGCCGGTGCCCGGGGCACGCGGTGCGGCGGCCGCGGGCGCGGCGCGCTCGGCGGTAAGCACGGCCGTCACCGACAGGACGCCGGGCAGCGCGTCGACGGCCTTCTCGGCCGCCTTGCGCATCGGCTCGAGGCCGGGACCCCGCTTCGCGTCGACCTCGATCGAGAAGAAGACGTTGCCGTCCTTGACCGCGAGCCCCTTCACCATCCCGAGGGCGACGATGTCCTGCCCGCGTTCGGGATCCTGCACGCGGCGCAGGGCGTCGAGGACGATGGCTTCTGTCGGCGGCTGGGCCATGTCGGCTTCCTTTTCGCTTGAATTCGATCGGCTCTGGCCAATATGTGGCGCCGCCTGCCCGGATCGCTTCCGGAGGGGGCGAGATATAAAACCGGTCCGTCCCGTCTCCAAGTGGCGGGTCCACCCAACCAGACGGCGCGCGCGCCGCTCACTCGGAGGCTTTTCACGATGCCGTGGTCGCAAGGCGGAGGTCCCTGGGGAGGCGGTTCTGGCGGCGGCGGTGGCAAGAGCCCCTGGGGCCGCCCGCCTGGCGGCGGTGGTGGCGGGGGCGGGGGCGGTGGTCCCTTCGGCGGAGGCCAGCCGCCGAACATCGAGGACCTGATCCGGCGCTCGCAGGAGAAGATGAAGAACGTGCTGCCGGGCGGCGGCGGCCTCGGCGGCGTGCGCGGCATCGCAGCGCTGCTCGGGATCCTCGCGCTCGCGTGGATCGGAAGCGGGCTCTACATCGTGCAGCCCAACGAGGTGGGCATCGTGCTGCGCTTCGGCCAGGCGGTGCGCCTCGATGGCCCGGGCTGGAACTACCACCTGCCGCGGCCCATCGAGTCGGTTATCAAGCCCTCGGTCACCGCGGTCAACTCGATGGACATCGGCTTCCGCTCCACCGGCGACACGCGTGGCCGCGCGGTGACCCGCCCGGAGGAAGGCCAGATGCTCACGGGCGACGAGAACATCCTCGACATCCAGTACACGGTCTTCTGGCGCATCAAGGACGCGCGCGCCTACGTCTTCAACATCTTCGCTCCCGAGGGCACCGTGCGCGCCGCCGCCGAGAGCGCTATGCGCGAGGTGGTCGGCAACATGCGCGCGCAGGAGGCCCTCGCGCAGGGCCGCGTGGCCATCGAGACGAACTCCCAGAAGCTGCTCCAGCAGATCCTCGACGAGTACAAGGCGGGGATCGAGATCACGCAGGTGCAACTGCGCGGCGTCGAGCCGCCGGCGCAGGTCATCGACGCGTTCCGCGACGTGCAGCGCGCGCAGGCCGACCGCGAGCGCCTGCGCAACGAGGCGGAATCCTACCGCAACCAGATCGTCCCGGAGGCGCGCGGCCAGGCCCAGCGCATCGTCCAGGAGGCCGAGGCCTACCGCCAGCAGGTCCTGGCGCAGGCGCAGGGCGAGGCGCAGCGCTTCACCTCGATCTACGACGCCTATCGCCTCGCCCCCGAGGTCACCAAGCGCCGCCTCTATCTCGAGATGATGGAGGAGATGCTGGCGAAGACGAACAAGGTGATCGTCGACCAGCCGCAAGGCGGCACCGGCGTGATGCCCTTCCTTCCCCTCCAGGACCTGATTCGCCGGCAGCCGCAGCAGCCCGGCCAGCCCGCGGGAGCGCGCCCATGAAGACCGGTCTCCTCGCCGCCATCCTCGCCGTCCTCGGCGGCGCCGCGGCGCTCGCCTTCACGAGCCTGTTCGTGGTCGACCAGCGCCAACAGGCCCTGGTGATCGAGTTCGGCAACCCCCAGAGGATCATCCAGGCCGCCGGGCTTCAGTTCAAGAAGCCCTGGCAGAACGTGATCTTCTTCGACAAGCGCCTGCTCGACTTCGACGCGGACGCGCAGGAGGTGACGCTGGGCGACCAGCGCCGCATGGTCGTGGACGCCTATGTCCGCTACCGCATCGTCGATCCGCTCGAGTTCTACAAGACGGTCCAGACCGAGTTCGCCTTCCGCCAGCGCCTCGGCGCCGTGGTCAACTCGACGCTGCGCAACGCGCTCGGCCAGGTCCCGTTCGCGGCCCTGCTCTCGGAGCGCCGCGCGGCCATCATGCGCAGCGTGAGCGAGCAGGTAGCGCGGGAATCCGCCCAGTTCGGCGTCAAGGTCGAGGATGTCCGCTTCGTGCGCGCGGACCTCCACCCCGACAACAGCCCGGCGATCTTCCGGCGGATGCAGACCGAGCGCGAGCGCGAGGCCCGCGAGGCCCGCGCGCAGGGCTCCGAGCAGGCGCAGCGCATCCGCGCCGAGGCGGAGCGCGAGCGCACCGTGCTCGTCGCCGACGCGCAGCGCCAGTCGCAGATCCTGCGCGGCCAGGGCGATGCCGAGGCGACGCGCGTCTACGCCGAGGCCTTCGGCCGCGACCCGTCCTTCTACGATTTCTGGCGGTCGCTCGAGGCCCAGCGCAAGGCGCTCGCCGACGGGACGACGATGCTGCTCACGCCCGATGGTGACTTTTTCCGCTTCTTCCGCGACATGAGCGGCGCCGACCCGACGCGCGCGGGGATCGCCCCGCGCCGCTGAGACCTCCAACCGCCGGGGGCGAACCCGATCGTCCCCGGCCGACCGCCACGGAGACAGGATCGTCATGCGTTCATTGGCCCGAGCCCTCGCCGTCCTTGCCCTCGCGGCGCCGATCGCCCTCGCGCAGCCCTCAGCTGCGCCGGCGCAGAACAGGCTTCCTCCGCCCGGCGCCCCCGCCGCCGGCTTCGCCGACCTCGCCGAGCGGCTGCTGCCCGCCGTGGTCAACATATCGACCACGCAGACCGTGCGCAGCGAGCGCCCCGCCCCGGGGCAGCGGCGTCCGGACGCCCCGCAGGCGCCGCCGGGCTCTCCCTTCGAGGAGTTCTTCCGGGAGTTCTTCGAGCGCGGCGGCCGCGGTGGCCAGGACCCGTCCCCGCGCCGCGCCTCGTCCCTCGGCTCGGGCTTCGTGATCGACCCTTCGGGCATCGTGGTCACGAACAGCCACGTCGTCGGCGAGGCCGAGGAGATCAAGGTCATCCTGCAGGACAACACCGAGCTCGCTGCCCGGCTGCTCGGGCGCGACACCAAGACCGACCTCGCCGTGCTGAAGGTGGAGACCCCGAGGCCGCTGCCCTCGGTCACCTTCGGCAATTCCGACGCGGTCAGGATCGGCGACTGGGTCGTCGCGATCGGCAATCCCTTCGGCCTCGGCGGCACCGTCACGGCGGGCATCGTGTCCGCGCGCGCCCGCGACATCCAGGCCGGCCCCTACGACGATTTCCTGCAGACCGACGCGGCGATCAACCGCGGAAACTCGGGCGGTCCGCTCTTCAACATGGCTGGCGAGGTCGTCGGCATCAACACGGCCATCTACTCTCCGAGCGGCGGCTCGATCGGCATCGGCTTCGCGATCCCGTCGTCGCTCGCCCGCCCGATCGTGGAGCAGCTGCGCGACTTCGGGCGCACCCGGCGCGGGTGGCTTGGCGTCAACATCCAGAACGTGACCGACGAGATCGCCGAGAGCGTCGGCATGCAGAAGGCGCGCGGCGCGATGGTCGCGCGCGTGACCGAGAAGGGCCCCGCCGAGAAGGCCGGGATCGTCGCGGGCGACATCGTGGTGCGCTTCGACGGCAAGGAGGTCGGCGAGATGCGCCGGCTGCCGCGCCTCGTCGCCGAGACGCCGGTCGGCAAGACGGTCAAGGTGGAGGTCTGGCGCAAGGGCCAGACCGTCCTCCTCGACGTCCTGCTGGGCGAGCTCGAGGAAAACGAGGCCCAGGCCAGCGCCGGGCAGCAGCGCGGCCGCCAGCAGCCCGCCCAGCCATCGGCGCCGCTGCCGGTCGAGGCGCTGGGCATGCAGCTGAGCGCGTTGACGCCGGAACTGCGCGAGAGGCACCAGGTGTCGGCGCGGGCCAAGGGCGTTCTGGTCGTGCGGGTCGACGAGGGCTCCATCGCCGCGGAGCGGGGGCTGCGCGTCGGCGACGTGATCGTCGAGGTGGCGCAGCAGGAGGTCTCCCAGCCGCAGCAGGTCGTCGCGAAGGTCCAGGAGGCGCGCGCGGCCAAGCGGCGCAGCGTGCTGATCATGGTCGAGCGCGCGGGCGAGCAGCGATTCGTCGGCCTGCCGGTCGAGCCCCGCGGCTGATCCGTCCCAGGGGGGAGGGGATGGGAATCGCGCGCGGCCGCAGGGGCATGCTCGGCGCCAGCCTCGCTGGCGCCGCCCTTGCCTCGTCGCCGCTGCGCGCCGAGCAGCCCTTGCGCCTCGGGCTCCTTCTCGCGATGAGCGGCCCGCTGGCCCGGACGTCGCAGGAAATCGCCTATGGCGTCGCGCTGGCCCTCGACCAGGCGGACCGTCGAGTCGCCGGCAGGCCCATCCGCGTCCATGTCGAGGACACCCAGGGCAAGCGAGGCCGCGCCGTGGAGCGCTTCGTGCGCCTGGTCCAGGTCGAGGGCGTCGACGCCGTCATTGGGCCCACGGGCTCGCCGGAGGCGCTGGCGCTGCGCGACGCGGCGCACGAGATGGGCGTGCCGCTGATCGTACCGAACGCGGGCGCCAGCGCGCTGAGCGCCGAGCGCTGCAGCCCCTTCGTGCTTCGCGCCTCCTACTCGAACGAGCAGCTCTGCGCCCCGCTGGGCACGTGGATGGCGCAGGGCGCCCAGGGCAGGACGGCCTATCTCCTGGCCGCGGACAACGTCTCCGGTCGCGACCATGCCGCTGCCTTCCGCAAGTCCTTCTCCGGCGCTGGCGGCATCGTGGCGGGGGATCAGCTCGTGCCGCCGGGGACCGCCGACCTGGCGCCCTATCTCGGGCGGCTCAAGGGG
>Ga0194124_10005130_pt1 | contig 12334 bp, 6 predicted proteins | sample TA2KigCas0mmetaG_FD_148605 | JGI IMG/M metagenome (GOLD analysis project Ga0194124, IMG submission 148605) | Freshwater microbial communities from Lake Tanganyika, Tanzania - TA2015031 Kigoma Deep Cast 0m | ecosystem: Environmental > Aquatic > Freshwater > Lake | place: Tanzania: Lake Tanganyika...
GGGTCGGCAGCCAATGTGCTCTATGCGCAGCTTAAAGACGCAGCCTCAACCAGAAGCACTGCCAATGCGCTTTTAGACGAGCGCAAGGTGATCGTTGATGTTTTTGTTGACCGCAGTAAAGCAGTTACAGCAGCCAACGACTTTGGAACAGGTTTTGAGAGCGTTAGCTTTATGCTGTCTTACGACCCTGCACTCATGAAAGATGCAGATCCAGTGGTCACGATTCCCGCCTCAGCCAGCGGCTCCGCGGTTTTTAACGTGAACCGGCAGGCCGGTGAGATCACGATTCGGGTGGTTGACAATGCCTCTGTCTCCGACTTGAGCAAGGCTGTGGCCTCAGTAGAGTTTGTTCAGAGAAAAACCGGCGCTGATTTTGCGCCCCGCATGAATGTTGAGTTCAAGAATGTGGACATCGACGGCATTAACTTCACCGGTGGAAGCTTTAATTCAAGTTTCTCCTCCAGCGTTAACCTCGACCGATGGGAAGTCAGTTCGCAGCTTGTAAATGCCTTACAGCCCACTACCGGTATTGGCGGTCAGCTTGTAGCTTTTTACGGCAGCCCCACCCTGGTGCCAGGCCAGCCTTTGTCACTAAAGCTAGCCAGCAATGGGCTTACGAATGTTGGCGGAGGCGCGCCAACTCTCGCCTCTTCCGCCAAGACAGTCACCCTTGATCTCGTGAACAATGTTGCCGGTACCACCCAGGCGGCCATGGTACTCACGCTGCCGTCGAACCTCACTGCCGCAAGCTTCACCCCGGCCACTGGGGTGACAGCCACTTCCTCCTTGAACGGTCGGCTGTTGGAGGTGAATGTTACCAATGCGGGTAGTCTTCCGGCCAGCGGCAAGATTGGCACCGTGACGGTGTCGGTTACGCAGGCCGAGGGCCTGACCCACGAGTTTGGTTTCTTGCCCGGCTCTGTGGTGGTAAACAATCAGGCCAATGCTGCTGGTGGCCAGGCGCTTTATGCGGGCTATACCCGCACCGATGCCAATGGAAACTGGACTGCGAAGGATATGCCAAAGGGCGACTTTAATAAGGTGGCCTTCCCTACGGCAGCCACGAATGCGGCCAAGGTGGTCACTGCTGCAGATGCGCTTGAAATCCTGAAACTGTCGGCGGGTTTTGTACCCACCTGGATTGGTAGTAATGGCGAGCTGCTTAGTGCGGCCTATGTGGCTGCTGACGTTGATCGAAGCGGTAATGTTACCGCCCAAGACGCCCTGCTTGCCCTTCGACACGCCGCGGCTACCTTGGGTAATGACCCAATGACATGGCGCTTTATCGACGCAAGTACTCGGGGCCTGGGGGTTAACAACGCCTCGCCTTCTTTGTTGAATCAGGGCCTGCAGATCTCTGGTAACGAGGGTACTGTGAACATAAACCAGGGAAGTAATCCTGACTTTCAGGTAAAGGCTCTGCTGGTGGGTAACCTAACGCAGCCTGCCGCTGGCGAATACGTGGTCTAGGTTCTGTAGCCCAGGTATCCTGGGGTAAAGCGGTGCTGTGCCCGGTCGATATAGACTAATGATATGAGCCAGCCCGCCTCCCCAGTTCTTACCGCCACGTTCACCCCCTCTGGGGTGAACGGCATGACCGTAGTCTTCCGTCTGGATGCAAGCCAGATTGGCGCGAGCTACGGTGCATTCGACCTTAATCTTCGGGTAGACCCCGCAAAGGCAACGTTAGTAGCCGCAAGCTCAGCAGACTTTGCTGGGCAAATAGTAATTGTCAACAACCAGCTTATTGCCCAAGGCCGGTTTCAAGTGTCGGCTACGGGCAGTATTGATATCCCGATCTCTACCGGGGTGCCTCTAGGCACCCTGCGGTTTACGAATGTAGCGCAGGGTGGTTTTGACCTCATCGTCGACCGGCTAAACGTGAATGCTGCTGGTTTCATCACCACGGCAAATCGCCATACCTACAAGAGCGATGGCACGGTACTGATTGAGGGTGACGCTAGTTCTGGCCAAGACACAACGCCTCCCGAGGTCTTATCCACTGCGCCCGCAAATAACGGGGCGGCAGGCCTCACGCAGGACCTCACGGTTACCTTTAACGAGGCCATTCGACCGGGAACATCGGGAACGATTGAGCTTCGTACCGCGCAGGGCACGCCCATAGAGTCGTTTAACTTAGCGAGCACTGATCGTGTAACGGTGTCGGGCAGCACCCTAAAAGTCGACCCGGTTTCAAATCTGCAGGCAGGAATTTCGTATCGCCTTATTCTTCCCGCAGGCGCGGTAACCGATATCGCTGGAAATGCCTTACGTGATTCTTTCTCGTTTAATTTTGGGGCCATTAATGTGGGGGTCGATCAGGCGCCCCCACAACTGACTTCTCTTTTGCCCCAGCCGGGGGCTACGGGCGTGTCTACCAATGCGCCCATTGTGGTTCGGTTCAATGAAGAGGTGCGATTTGGTACCGGCGCCATTCGGCTCGAAAAGGCCAATGGCGAGCTGGTGGCAAGTTTTTCGGCTGGCAGCCCTGATGCAAGCCTGGTGGGCGACACGCTTACCCTGCGCCCGCCGCTGGGCCTGTCCACTGCTACCGATTTCAATCTGGTCTTTGCCAACAATGCCATTCAAGACACTGCAGGGAATTTTTTTGCTGGTGTCTCTGGCTATAGCTTTCGTACCGCCAATCTGCAGGCAACCGATCTTTCGGTGCAGACAAATCGCAGCACCGTAGACGAAGGCGGTGTGGCTATTTTTACCGTGAGTGCCCAGGGGCTTCCCCAGGGAACGGTCTTGAATTATCAGATCACGGGCGATGTGATTGCAGCCGATATTCAGGGCGGGCAGATGTTGGGAAGCCTTACTCTGGGCCCCGCGCGCACCGCTCAGCTGGCAATACGCCCGCTTGCGGATCGCAACACCGAGGGCCCTGAGCGGCTTACGCTTTCTGTAGAAGGGGTGCAGGCCTCGGTTACCGTGAATGACACCTCCACCTCGCCTTTGGTGCCGCAGCAAATTCGGGCCAACAGCAAGGGCGGGGCAGTTGTACTCACCTCTGCGTCTGATGTGGTGTTAGGAGGCCCGGGGCTCGACAATGCCTTTGTTAATGGCCATTCTTCGAGCTATGCGATTCGTCTTGAAGGCGAGCGTTCCTTTTTGTCGCAGCTGAGTTCTCGCAATATCGACACGCTTGTAAACGCAGAGCGCGTGCAGTTTTCAGACAAGGTGGTTGCCCTTGACATCAACGGTGTCCCTGGTGATGTCTACCGCTTATACAAGGGGGCCTTTAACCGAACGCCTGACTGGGAAGGCATTGGCTACTGGATCCATCGCATGGAACAGGGGGGTGCCAGCCTGGTGCAGGTAGCGCGCGAGTTTACCTTTAGCCCAGAGTTCAATAGGCTTTACCCTGCCAACCAGACCGAAACCGCGTTTGTATCCCAGGTGTACCAGAACATGCTGGGCAGGCCACCGGATATTGTTGGGCTAAACTTTTATGAAGCGTCACTGATTCTGGGTCGCAAGACGCGGCCTCAGGTGCTGGCCGATATTTCTTATAGCCCAGAGAATCGCACGGTCGTTGCAGAACTCATTGCCAATGGCATTGACTATCTGCCATGGATATTTGGGTAAGCCCGGTGCCAGGAATCTTATCGATACGATACCTGCTGTTGCTCAGCCTAACCACGGGTCATAGGCCACGCCTTGGCCGATGAGCTGGGCAGTGCCTTCTCTATTTTCGAAAGATTCTGAGAAATCAGCCAGCACTTTGGCCCGGGTCTTCTCGGGATTGGTTTGTAACTGGTTGAGCCACCAGTCGTAGCCGTCGGATTCCGGGTCTCTGCCGAGAACGTTCTGGTACAGCTTTGTTAGATAGAGCGCATCGGTGGGATCGTTTCCGTAGAGGCCCCTAAACTCTGCGGAGTCTATGAACCGGGCTGCCACCTCGACCATGTCCATACCGGCGTCCATTTGCGCAATCCAAAAACCAACCCCGACATGGTCGGGCTCGCGGTTAAAGGCGGCTTTATACACTCGGTAGGCCTGCCCCGAGACACCGTTGATATCAAGTCCAATAGCCTTATCGGTTAAAAAGATCCGCAGATATCCAACCAGTTTGGCCACCGACCAGCCGCCAACTTCAAGAACAGCCCAGGCGCCGTCACTCATTTCTTTAGAGCGAATTTGGCTGGACGAAAACGCCAGCCGCGCACCGAACATACCGTCTTTGGCCACGATGGTTTCAAGCGGAATCAGGGTGTCGGCGCCAGCCGACAAGACGACATCTCCAATAACCACCGGATTTACCGGCACGTTGGGGAACCCGTTGTTTGTCTCTACGGCAACCGAGGCAATGGCATCGATTACCTGTAGGCCCGATGTCACCTGACCAAAGACCGCATAGCCGGGCTCTTGGCTTGAGCGGTAATCTAAGGCGGTGTTGTCTACTACATTGAAGTAGAACTGCGAGGTGGCAGAGTCGAACTCATTGGTGCGGGCATAGGCTATGGTGCCGCGGAGGTTGGAGATGCCGTTGTCTGACTCAAGACCAATGGGAGGCCTTTGCGCACTGGTTTTGGGAACACCTTGGGAATTAAAGAGCCCCGCCTGAACAACAAAATTACCGACAACACGATGAAACAAAACGTTGTCGTAGTAGTCGTCGAAGGCATACTGTAAAAAATTGCTTACCGACTTTGGCGCGGCCTGGGGAAAGAGTTCCACGGCAATATCGCCAAAGTTTGTCTTGATTACTACCGAAGGGTTCATAGATTAGTACTCCTTTATTGCGGTGACGATTTTACGAAATCGTCGCGGCCAATAGGTGTCGCCGCATGCATGTTATTGCTGGGCCGGTTACGGCTACTGCTGAGCTAACGCATGAACCCAGTCGAGCTGTCGCGCGAGGCAGACGGACTGCAGGTCGTAGTGGTCTACGGCAAAGGCCCGTGCGTGCGAGCCTAGCTCTTCTCGAGTATCTGGGCGATCAAGCAGATCAGACACCGTCTGGGCAATCTGTTGCGGGGAAAAGAAATCCACCAGTCGGCCGGTGTGGTGGTCAGTAATGGCCTCGCGCAGCGGGGGGGTGTTGCTGGCAACAATGGCGCAACCAATGCTCATGGCCTCAAGAAGGCTCCAGCTCAGCACAAACGGATAGGTGAGATAGGCATGCACCGAAGACAGCTGCAGCAGCGGAACAAAATGCTCATAGGGTAGGGCGCCCAGAAAATGCACACGCTGCCAGTCGGCTGGGCTGATGCCCGCGCGTGCCTCGCGGGCAAAGATATCGCGCCAGTTGCCTCCCAGTGCTGGGTCGGGGCGTGGCCCGTAGCTGACATCATTACCGCCAACAATCAGAATCTGGGCGGTGGGCTGCAGGCGCAGCAGTTCGGGGAGGGCCCGCATAAAGCTATGGTAGCCGCGATAAGGTTCCAGATTGCGATTAACAAAGGTAACCACCCGGTCTGCCCGCGTTAGGGTAAGCGGACCAACCCCAGGCTCGGGCAGGGGCAGAACGGTCTTGCTGCGATCAAAGCTCAGACTTACCCCAGGGTTGGGCACCAGGCTTGCGGTATCAATGCCATCGTGAACCACGGTAATACGCCCCCGAAACGGCTCTGGAAACGTGCTTGCCTGCCAATGGGTGGGGCTGATGCCAGCATCGGCAATGTCGAAATGCAGCCGATTATTGAGGTTCTTCATGGCAATGCGACAGGCCTCGGCGCTTTCCTGGCTCGGAAACTCTGCATCAAAGCCCACGTCGGTTCCTTCGGGGGCATAGTAGAACTCGCAGTAAATGCCCAGCCGAGCCTTTGGCCAGACTTCTTTGATAAACAAGGTTTCGCCCCAGCCGGGATGGGCCACGATGGCATCGGGGACAAAGCCCTGCTGCCTGAGCGCAAGACAGGCCTGAAAGCAGGCCTCTGCCCGGATTGTCTTGGTCTCAAAGTCGACCAGCCAGGGGTGAATATTGGGGGTGGAGCTGCGGGCAGGCATGTATGGAATGACCCGAATGCCTTGCCAGACCATAGGCTCACCCTGACGCAGAATTAGGGCCACCACCTGATGCCCCTCTTGTACCAGCGCTGGCGCCAGGTGCTTGAACTGGCCAGGAAAGTTTTGGTGAATAAAGAGCAGTTTCATGAACCGTATAACCGGGGGCCGAACGTTTGAGTCATCGCGTTAGGCTAGTATGCAGGCGCCCCGAGAGCGCAAGGCGTTAAGCCCACTATGTAGCCTTTTGCTACTGAGGCTACCGCTACTGAAACCAGGCTGCGAGCACCGCAAAGCCTTGGGCACTTGTTTCGCCCACCAGGCCCTCTAGCCGTACCTGATTGGCCACAAGCTGCAGACGGGCCTGGGCAAGGTCGAGCCGGGTCTGGGCGGCGCGCTGCTCGGCCGCGAGAATATCGAGCATCGACCGCAGCCCCGCGGCAAAGCTTTTCTGATTGGCCAACACCACCTGCTCTGCGGAGGCCACGGCGTTCTCTAAGGCGCGTACCCGGGCAACCCCTTCTTTGAGGGCATAAAAGGCCTTGCTCACCTCAATGCGGGCAGACATCAGCGCGCGCTGGGCCTGTTCTTCGGCCGAGACCGACTCGGCGGCTGTCTGTCGGTCGCGCGACTGCAGAAACCCGCCCTGATAGAGCGGCAGGTTGACCTGCAGGCCCACGGCCTGGGTCTCGGTCTTGGAGTTTACAAAAAAGCTGTTCTCACTGGAGTTTTTCGATACCTGCACCACTAGGTCGAGGGTGGGCAGATGGTCGGCCTGCGAGACACGGCTTGCAGCCAGTGCGGCCCGGGCCTGGGCCTGACGGGCAAGCAGCTCTGGGTTTTGGCGCGTGGCCTTATCGAGCCAGGGCTGCAGCATGCCAGGGTCGAGGGTCTCGGGGTTCACGCTGGGCTTTAGCCGAATAGGCTGCGAGATGGTCTTGCCGGTCATCTGCTCGAGCTCGGCCTGGCTGGCCTGGATTGACTGGCGGGCCTGCAGCATCTGGGCCTGCAGCAGGTCGAGCTGTGCGCGAATCTCGTCGATATCGGTGCGAATGCCCGTACCTGCCTGCAGTGCCCGGGTGGCTGCCTGCAGCCGCGTACTGGCAGACTCCTGCTGCACCTGGATGAGCGCCTGCTGCTCGTAGGCGAGGGCCAAATTGGCATAGGCAGAGATCACGCGGCTGGCCAGGGCCTGTTGTTCAAAGTCGAGAACTGCCTGGGCAGACTCAGTGGCCGCCTGGGCCTGGTCGCGTGCCCGCCACAGCCGCGGGCTGTAGACGGGCTGACGGGCCGACAGGCTGATGTTGTAGCTGGGGTAGTTCTGGGTGGGGAATCGGTTCTCGCCATCGGTACGGTCTTGATGGATACGGAAGTTCTGCGTGGCGAGGTTTACCGAGGGCCGTAGCCGGGCGACAGCCTGGGGCAGCGCCTCGGCCCCCACTAAGGCCTGCGCCTGCGCAGCCCGAAACTGCGGGTCGTTACTCAGCGCTGCCTCGTAGGCCTGGGCCAGCCCCAGGGCAGATACCTTGGGAGCTGCAAGTGAGGCCAGAACCAAGGCAGCTATGGAGAGCCAGCGGTGAGCGCCAACGGCCAACAGGGCCGAAAGACATAACGAGTCAGTCAGGGCAGGAAAAAGCCGGGGAGGGCAGGCATGGCTGCGGGTAGGGCGGTGAGACAGGGGCATTGCAGACTCCTTCAGTGTGGGCTCTTACTCTTCTTTGAGAGAGGCGGCTACGCGTTTGGTTAAGGGGTGCACCAGGTAATTCAACATAGTGCGGCTGCCAGTCTTGATGATTACCTCTGCCGGCATGCCCGGCTGCATGGTGCGTTTGCCGAGCTTTTTTAAGCCCTCTTCGGTGAGGTGCACGCGCGCCAGGTAGTAGGGCTGCATGGTGGCTGGGTCGGTAAGTACATCTGAGCTAATCGAGTTGAGCCGGCCTTCAACCACAAGCTGCGGGTCGCCCACAAAGCTTGAAAACCGTACGTCCACCATATCGCCTTTGGCAATTCGGTCAATGAAATGCGGTGCCACCTGGGCCTCAATGGTAAGGCTCTCGCCCTGCGGCACGATGTCCATAATCCGCTGCGCCGGCTGAATCACTGCGCCCACTGCGGGAATGGTCAGCCCCACCACCTGGCCGTTGGCACTGGAACGAATCTCTAGGCGCTGCAGGTCCTGCTCTGCCGCGCTCAGGCGCTGCTGGGCCGCACGAATCTGATGCTGCAGCTCAAGCAGGGCCTGCTCGGTGCGTCGTTGGTTGGTCTTGAGGTCACTCATAGAGGTTAAGACCTCGGCCTGAAGCCGCTGGTTGTCCGTTACTGCCGAGGCCAGCTCGGCGAGGTTTCGTTCGAGCTGCATCTGCTGCACCATGGGGGCAAATCCGTCCTTTACCAGCCCACGTACGCCAGTAAGCTCTTTCTGTATCAGCCGTCTCTGTTCGTCGCGGCTGGTCTCGGACTGCTTGAGCAGGGCGAGCTGATCGGAGCGGTTCTTTTCGGCTGCCAGCAGGCCCTGCAGCACTGCCTGCTGGGCAATCACGTTTTCCCGAAGGGCGGCCAGGTTTTGTCGCGAGGCCTCGTAGTTGGCCCGCACCGTGGAGTCGTTGAGCCTTACAAGCAGCTGGCCATCTTTCACCATCTGGCCCTCTTGCACGAGCACCTCTTGCACCATGCCGCCCTGCAGGTGCTGCACGGTATGGCGTTTGGTCTCGATAGAGACCATACCCTGCGTGGGAACGCCTTCGTCCAGCGGCGCAAGCGCTGCCCAGAGCAGAAATCCACCCAGGCCAATGCCCAGCACCCATAGGCCCACTCGGGCAGCCTTGTCGCTGTCGGTAATTCCGCGCTCTTCTTCTGAGAGCTCGTCGCTGGCCGGTGGGGTGGCAAAGCCGGGTGCTCCTGCGTTTTTGGAGCGCACGGCCACGGTCTGGGCCTGGGATTTGGAGAGGTGCAGCGGAGAGGGCGTGTTCATGGTGTGGTCGCTTTTTGAAGGGCTGCCAGGACACCGTCTTTGGGACCGCTCGCCTGCACCTGGCCATTGGCCAGGATTAACAGACGATCAGCCACCGCCATGACCTGGGGCCGGTGGGAAATCAGAAAGATCGTTTTGCCTTGTTGCTTGAGTAAAGAAACCGCCTGCATGAGCGCGCGTTCGCCTACGTCATCGAGATTGGCATTGGGCTCATCGAGCACAATCAGGCGCGGGTCACCGTAGACGGCCCGGGCCAGCGCAATGCGTTGACGCTGACCGCCCGACAGAATTCGGCCAGCCTCACCAATGGGCGTGTCGTAGCCGCGCGGCATGCGCAGAATCATCTCGTGCAGGCCCGTGGCCTGGGCAGCAGCCACCACCTTTTGAGACTCCACCTCGCCAAACCGGGCAATGTTCTCGGCAATCGTGCCGTCAAAGAGTTCGATATCTTGCGGCAGATAGCCCACGTGGGGCCCGAGTTCGTCGCGGTCCCAGAGGCCAATCGGGCGCTCATCAAGCAGCACCTCGCCGCCCACATTCGGCCAGATGCCGACAATCACGCGGGCAAGGGTTGACTTGCCTGAGCCTGAGGGCCCCAGCACCACGGTAACGGTTCCGGCAGGGGCCAGATAGTCGATGCCCTTGAGAATCGGCTCCTCGCGGCCTTCGGCAGTGGCAAACACCGAGGCCAGGCGTACCGCGCCTTCTGGGGCCATGCGCGACAAAGCCCGGTCGCGGCTGGGAAACCGTACCATCAGCTTTTCCAGTCGCCGGAAGGCCTCGCGCGCACTCAAGAACTGTTTCCAACTGGTGACCAGCATGTCGATGGGTGCCAGCGCGCGGGTGGTGAGAATGTTTGCTGCAATCATGGCCCCTGGGGTGAGTTCCCCCAGAATGACCAGATAGGCCCCTGCGCCCAGGGACAACGACTGCTGGGTATAGCGAATGAACTTGCTGTAGCCGGTCATTCGGTGGGCCAGCGACTGACTGGCACCATGGGCGCGCAGGCTGTCTCTGCGCTTTTGATTCCATTTCTGCTGCAGGTTCTGGGTCATGCCCAGGGCCTCTAGCACTTCGGCACTGCGCACCTTGGACTGCAGGAATTTCATTTCATCGGCCTGCGCGGCCATGGCCTTCTCGTTGGGCGCCAGGGTCTGGGAATGCCCAAGGCGTGCCAGCAGGCTTTGAATGATGACAAAGACAATTGCCATCCAGCCTAGAAACGGGTGCAACAAAAACAGCACCGCAATGTAGATAGGGGTCCAGGGGGTGTCGAAGAAGGCAATAATGCCGTTGCCGGTGAGGAACTGCCGCAGCTCGGTAAGGTCGCTAAAAGACCGGCTGGGGTTCTCTTTAGACTGCCTTAGGTACGACTCAAAGACGCCATTAAAAACACGGGTGCTCAGCTGGTCATCGAGCCGCACCCCAGCCCGCACCAGAACCCTGCTGCGGGACCATTCGGCAAAGGCCATCATGCCGAACATAAAGGCGGTAATCACTGAGACCACGATCAGGGTCATTTCGCTCTGGCTAACCATTACCCGGTCGAAGACCTGCAGCATGTAGATGGTGGGCATGAGCATGAGCAGGTTGGCCACCATGCTGAAGATGCCTACGATTAAAAACTCTTTGCGAAAGGCATAGAGCACCTGGCGCAGCGGGCTATCGAGCCCAGAGTTGGTCTGGCCCACGGGGGGCAAGCCCATAGCGCTAGTGGCGCTGGTGGCCTGGGCAAGGGGGGGTGCGGAGCTTGTAGTCATAGAGTAGGCCTCAGGTGGCAGGTGCAGGAGGACTGGTTGGGCGGCCGCCTGGAGATGCCGCTACGGCAGGCGCATGGGGAGAAGACTGGGCCACAGCGGCAGCCTGGCCGGCTGCGGCCTGATTGGCCTGGGCGAGGGCCTGCAACACCTCATCGCGAGGGCCGAAGGCCTGTTGCTGCCCGTCGCGCAGTACCAAAATTTTATCGACCACGCCAAGAATGCTGGTGCGGTGGGTAATCACCACAAAGGTGGTGCCCAGCGCCTTGCGTTCGGCAATCATCTGGGCCAAGGCAGTGTCGCCCGCCTCATCGAGGCTGCTGTTGGGCTCATCGAGCACCACCAGCTTGGGGTCGCCGTAGATGGCGCGGGCAATCGCCACCCGCTGACGCTGGCCGCCGGAGAGCGTCTCGCCGTCTCGGCCCACGGGGCTGTCGTAGCCCTCGGGCAGGCTCATGATCAGCTCGTGCACGCCCATAGACTGAGCAGCCCGGGTAACCTGATCGGGGTCAATATCCCCAAAGCGGGAGATGTTCTCGGCAATGCTGCCCTCAAAGAGTTCTACGCCCTGGGGCAGATAGCCCATGTGGGGCCCGAGTTCGGCCTTGTTCCAGAGAAAGACATCGGCGCCATCAAGCCGCACCTTGCCTGACATGGCAGGCCAGAGCCCCACCATCATGCGGGCGAGGCTGGTCTTGCCGCTGGCAGAAGGCCCGATTACGGCAAGTACCTCACCGGGCTGCAGGCCAAACTGAATGCCCCGCAGAATGGGCTGGTTGCTGCCAGGGGCCCCGGCCACCAGGCCTTCAACGGTAAGGTAGCCTTTGGGCGGGGGCAGGGGCATGCTGGGCTCCCGGGCGGGTACGTTGGTGAGCAGCTGATCAAGACGGCCATAGGAGTCTTTTACGTTTACCACCGAGCGCCACTGGGCCACAAGCTGGGCCATCGGGGCAAGAATGCGGCCGCCCAGGGTGGAGGCTACGATCATCATGGCCGGACCCCCGGCCAGTTCGTTCTTAAGAAGCAGCCAGGCTGATAGACCCAGAAGCCCTGAACTAAGGCCTAACTGCAGCACCTTGGTGGTGGCCTGAAAGGCGCCCGCGCGCTCTGAGGCAATGGCCTGCAGACGCAGGAATTCTCTTTGTTTGGTAAACCAACGTTTGTGAATGTTGCCGAGCATGCCCATCGATTCAATAACCTGGGCATTGCGCAGCGAGCCATCGGCATACTGCTGGGCCTCAATGGCTACCCGGTTGGCCTTCAGTATGGGGGGCTGTGTGCGCTTGTCATTGAGAATACCCAGGCCCACCTGCACAATGGCAGCCACCAGCGATACCGCTCCGAGCAACGGGCTGAGCATAAAGATAATGAACAAGAAAATGAGCGCCGTAGGAGCCTCGAGCATGGCCATGAGCGCAGGGGAGAAGAAGAATTCGTGCACGGTCTTAAGGTCGTTGATGGGCTGCACCTGGCCCACGGTGCCGCGCGCCCGGTTAAGGTCGAACATGGCATGAAACACCCGGGGCGCAAGCTTCTGGTCAAACCGTACCGAGGCGCCGCGCATAAGTTCGGCCCGGGCCCATTCCACGGTCTCCATCACGATATAGACCCAGATAACCAGCACGGTGAGCCAAAAGAGGGTCATGAGGCTTTG
>Ga0194124_10005148_pt1 | contig 12303 bp, 13 predicted proteins | sample TA2KigCas0mmetaG_FD_148605 | JGI IMG/M metagenome (GOLD analysis project Ga0194124, IMG submission 148605) | Freshwater microbial communities from Lake Tanganyika, Tanzania - TA2015031 Kigoma Deep Cast 0m | ecosystem: Environmental > Aquatic > Freshwater > Lake | place: Tanzania: Lake...
GAGGTAAACTGAACTGGCTCTGAATAGATAAAGTGACGGTGGGTGCCTTGTTTTAGTTCTGGCTCACCCCAGCCATCCATGTGCATTACAATTTGTGTTTCTGGCCTCAATTTAATGTTTTGATAGTTGGTAACCATTTTCTTCGTAAATCGGTGAATTACAAAAATTTTGGGAGGCAACTGATGTGTTTTTACCAATTTTGCCAGGTAATCTGAAACATAATTAATTTCAGATGCATCATAGGTGCCGATTTTTTTACCCGGCAGTACCCCGCCCTTCATTGAGAATTCAGGATCGATTCCCAGGTGAACATTTGGCATAATCAGGTATTTTTCAAGTCGAGGTAGTTCATCCCTGATGGTGCTTAAAGCCACCTGGATATCGAGGAAAACGATCATGTTTTTTTTCATTCTTGAAATAGTCAGGACCGAATCGATTTGTTTTTCAGGCATTCTGTTTCTGTATTTCCCATCCTTGCCGGGATCACCTGCCGCAACAACCGCAATATAATGCAGGGCAGGTTGTACCGGTGTTTTTGGATCAATTTTCTCCCACTTTGCAACCTCAGCATATAACATTCTTAACATTTCTTTTGGGGCATATTCTCCCAAAGCACCCATCTTTTTGGAGTAAAGATTTCCATAATAGGTAACTACTCTCTTAAAAGGTAGAATAGCACCCGGCAGGGGATAGGGCTGATTTTTAACCGGCCATTTTCCTGTGGTGTCTCCATTTGCGAGTTCCTTAAGTTTTTTATTATAAAGCGCAGTATCAATGGGTTCATATTCAATTTTTTCTGATGCCAGTTCTTCTTCTTCACTTTCTGACTTTTTACTGGTTTCTGATTTAAGACTTGATTTCCCGTCTGTTTTACTATTTGATTCACTGCAACTTGTTAAAAAAACTGCAAGTAAAAGGATTGAAAGATGGTTTAAGCTTAGAGTCATGCGTTTTTTGTGTACTGAGGTGATTTATTTGAATATTAAAACTATTTATTTTGCTGAATTTAGATGTAATTCTGGTTTTTTATCGACTATGATTGACGTAAATTACTTGATGTTGGTATCAAACACAAATAATATTTACCTAATATTTACAAAATTTTCCAAACACGCCTAAAGGTAACTTATAGCCGGAACTAGCCTGGAGGTAGAGCTCACCTGTTTCCAGATTTTGAACCTCCGGAAAAGAGGATAAAATCAGATTTTCTACGATTACTGATGAGAAACCAAGTGAATAGGTGTTTAAAATGAGAAAATGTTCATTCTTATCCAGTAATTTGACCACATCTTCCATCATTTCCTTGATATTATCCTCTAATTTCCATTTTTCTCCATTTGGACCGTGTCCGTAAGCAGGAGGATCTAAAATTATTCCTTGATACTTATTTCCTCTTTTCACTTCCCTTTTTACAAATTTCAGCGCGTCCTCAACAGTCCAGCGAATATTATCTAGTCCGGAAAGCATTTGATTTTCATTGGCCCAGCTGATCACCTGCTTGATGGAATCAACATGCGTTGTTTCAGCGCCCGCAGCCCTGGCAGCAAGTGAAGCCCCTCCGGTATATGCAAAAAGATTTAGGACTTTAGGCTGGTTTGTTTTGAATTTCTTGACGCATTTGATAATATAATCCCAGTTAACAGCCTGCTCGGGGAAAATTCCCACATGCTTAAATGAAGTGAGTGCCAACCTGAACTGGAGTTTAATTTCCTCATTTTTATAAACTATATGCCATCGATAAGGAGTTTTCTGATCTTTTTTAATCCACTCGCCTGATGTCGCGGACCGACCTCTAAAGCGTATGTGATGAAGTTTTGTCCATTCTGATTCAGGGTACTTTTTAGCCCATACAGCTTGTGGTTCAGGGCGGATTAAAATCACATTCCCAAAACGCTCAAGTTTTTCAAAATTACCGCAATCAATCAGTTCGTAATCTTTCCAGTTTTGCGGACTTAACAGCTGAATCATCTTTTTACTATTTGCTCTTACCCGCAGATTGGGTCATAATATTTTTATTTTTTCTGTAATGCCTGCATGAATTTACTGGCAAATACAAACTCATTCAATTCTTTATTGTCTGTTGATGCGATCTCCTTATTGGTCCCCTCCCACCATTTTTGGCCATCATGTAGGAAAATGACCTTCTCTCCAATTCCCATCACCGAATTCATATCGTGAGTTACGATAACGGTTGTGGTATTATATTCTGTTGTTATTTCCTGTATTAACTCATCAATTACTATAGCCGTTTTTGGATCAAGTCCTGAGTTAGGTTCATCCACAAACAGATATTTTGGATTCATGGCAATGGCTCTGGCAATACCTACTCTCTTTTTCATACCCCCGGAAAGCTCGGCAGGAAATAACTTATTTTTCCCGGCAAGATTTACTCGCTCTAGACAGAAATTGGCACGATCAAGTTTTTCTTTGGAACTCTGATTGGTGAACATGTTTATAGGAAAAATAATATTATCTTCTACGTTCATCGAATCAAACAAGGCAGATCCCTGAAAAAGCATCCCGATTTCTGTACGGATTTCAATTCTTGTGGCAAAGTTCATCCGTGTAAAATCTCGACCATCATAGATTACGGCACCTTCTTCAGGCTCATGAAGGCCAACCATGCATTTTAACAAAGTAGTCTTACCCGAGCCTGATCCTCCAATGATCAGATTGCATTTCCCTTCCACAAACTCCGCAGAAATACCCTTTAGGACGTGGTTTTCACCAAAGGTCTTATGGATGTTTTTAATCTCTATCATAATAAAAGCTGGGCAATAACATAATCAGCAGACAAAATGGTAATGCAACTGATCACTACAGCCTTGGTACTCGACCGGCCTACTTCAAGGGCACCACCACTTGTGTAAAACCCCTGGTATGCCGATACGGAAGTAATTATAAAAGCAAAGATTATGGCTTTTACCATACAAACAGTAAAGGTAAAAGGATTAAAATCTGTCGTGATTCCAGTGATAAAATCTTGTTCTGTAAGTGCTTCTGATGCGGTGCCTGCAAAATAGCCACCCAATATACATAAGCCGATGGAGATGATAACTAATAAGGGGATGGTTGTTACTGCGGCAATTATCTTAGGTAGGATGAGGTATCCCGGTGAATTTATTCCCATGATTTCAAGAGCATCAATCTGTTCGGTGACCCGCATCGTGCCAATTTGTGAGGCAACACTCGACCCCACTTTACCTGCTAAAACAACTGCTGAAATGGTAGGACTTAATTCCAGAATGGAAGAATCCCTCAGAATCATTCCTATAACCGACTTTGGAATGAAGTCACTGACCAGTTGAAAAGCAGTCTGAACGGTTGTCACGGCACCCAGGAACACCGAGATGATTGCAATGATTCCTAAAGATCCCACACCAATAGACACCATTTCATTTATGATTTCCTTGCGGTATATATTCCATTTCTCCGGTCGTCTGAAAACTGCCCTTAACAATAATATATATTTGCCTAATGGGTGAAATATCATTTGAAAATGGATTGTTTTATTAATTGTACAATATTAATATAAAATAACCAAGTCATAGACTTTCGAAAGATTAAACAAAGATAATCAAATGAGACTATGCCTCGAATTAAATAGCAGACATTAATTGATTTTATTAATTTTATCCTATGAATGCAATTGTAACCGGTGCAACCAAGGGAATGGGGAGGGCCATTGTTATGCAACTCGCCGCCAATAATTATAATATCATTTTTTGTGCCAGAGATGATGAGCAAGTTCAATTACTTTTAAATGAGCTAAAGAATAAGTACCCTAATCTTCAATTCTTTGGGATACAGGCAGACCTGGAGCATCACTCAGATTTGACAAAGTTTGCTGAGTTTGCTGAAGAAAGTTTAGAGCATGTTGATGTCTTGATAAATAATGCCGGATTGTATATCCCATCTCAACTCATGAATGAAGAGGCCGGTATTTTGGAACGCCAAATAAAGGTCAACTTATTCGCACCTCATTTTTTATGTAAGTTTTTTGCGTCAAAAATGGTTGAAAGAGGATGTGGACATATTTTTAATATCTGTTCGGTTGCTAGTTTAGAACCGGTTAGCAGAGCCGGTTCTTACAGCATCAGTAAGATTGCATTTTATGGTCTGACCAAGGTTCTTAGGGAAGAATTAAGACCCGCAGGCATAAAAGTAACGGCCGTTCTTCCGGGCTCTACCCTCACAGATTCCTGGTCCGGAACTAATCTGCCTTCAGAATGGTTTATCTCATCTGATGACATTGCCCAGTCCATCATAAATTGCCTTCGGATGAGCGCTGGAGCAAATATCGATGAAATAATAATCAGGCCTTTGTATGGTAAAGTATGAACTATTTTATCAAACCCTTTTTTCACCGATAATTTATTGTGCTTTACCGAGAACTTGAGATAAGCTACCTATTTGGACTTTAAAAGCCGGGCATCAAGATTTAGCTTTGATCCCATCGATTACAATAATTGATATTAAAAAGCTGAACAAAAAAAAATAAGAAATGAAAAAGAAACTTTTTCGCATCGAGCAGGAACAAATGATTGCAGGTGTATGTACCGGTCTGGCAGAATACTTCGATTTGGATGTAACCTCAATCAGGATTGCCTTTGTAGTCGCCGTTTTAGCGGGAGCCTCGGGAGTTCTTGCTTATATCGTGCTCTGGATTGCCGTTCCCAAAAGACCTTATCTGCCAGACTACAGCCGGAATCAATCCGATAATCAAGCAACAGAGCCTCTTTCTTCTCCAAATCCAGCCTTCGTTCAAAAGAAAAAAGGAAATGGAAAAGGGCGCTTAATCGCCGGATTTATCTTCATATTCTTTGGAACCTTTTTTCTTCTGAATGAATTTAATTTGATACCAAACTGGTTAGAGGTACGTAAATTATGGCCACTTATCCTAATTGGCATGGGATTATACACCCTGGTCGGTGCAAAGAAAAAAGAATCTCGGAAGGAAGATTGGATCAAAAAGGATGAATTCACAAAAACTTCAAGTCTGAACCCAGAGCCGGTTATTACCACAACAGAACCAGAAGGTGTTCAAGATTCAAGCAATGATCAAAAGCTAAACTAGCCATTATGAAAACCGAAAAAATAGTATGGGGACTGATCCTCATTTTTATAGGAAGTGTTTTTCTTCTTGAAAACTTTAACCTGATTGATTTTTACTGGAGCTCAGTATGGAGGTTCTGGCCCGTGATATTTATCCTGATTGGGGCTGACATGCTGCTCAGTCGATTTGGAAATAAAGCTGTCGTACCCTATGTGATTGCCGCAATCACGATTCTTACTCTTGGTTTGATCGCTTATCAGGCTATACGTGCTCAAAAGGAGGGATCATGGTTTAGCTTAAAATATGAAAATGACGGAAATGATCATTCGGATGATTGGGCTACAGCTAATACTTTTACCGAAATCTATGAAGGTTCTAAGAGTGCGCGTCTGAATATTCAGGCTGGAGCGACAAGCTTCAGACTCAAGGATACCACTTCTAACTTGTTTGAAGCGAGTTTAAATCAGCGGTTTGGAAACTATACTCTGAATAAGTCCCTAATTGATTCGATTGAAGTTTTGAATTTCAAGATGCGGGATGGAAAACAAAACTGGAACCTGGATAAGATGGAGAATAACCAGACCCTGATATGGATGAATAATAAACCTGTTTGGGATATCAAAATTGAAATGGGTGCTGGTGAGGCTATCTTTGACCTGAGTAATTATAAAGTTAAAAAGTTGGTATTCAAAGGTGGTGCAGCTGCCTTTGATGCAAAATTGGGTTCTGGAATAGCTCTGACTGAAGTGACCGTGGAAACAGGCTTAGCAAATGTTGAAATAGAGGTTCCAAAAAGTTCAGGTTGCCGAATTGTGGTCGATAGCGGTCTATCCTCCAAGGATTTTATTGGATTTACTAAGCGGTCAGATGGTACTTATGAAACTGCTAATTATGGTAGTGCTTCAAATAAAATCATCATCAATCTGCAAGGTGGGCTTTCCTCATTTGAAGTTAAGAAGTATTAAATATATTTGATGGAAATTTAGGGGTCTGCCATCCCGGGTTATTTCAAGACTTAAATCCCTTCAGGTTGGCAGACTTTTTCCATATTAAAATGAAGGATTATTTTGTTGTTATTGATGGAAAACCTACCGGGCCCTATTCACTTGAGCAGCTACAAGGGCTAAAGATTAAACCCGGAACCTTTGTGAAAACAGAGGATATGGATGACTATAAAGAAGCGCATGATGTTCCTGAATTATGTGAATTTCTGGGTATCAAAACTCATATTCGGGAACCTCAATACTTCGCTTCCCTGGACGTTAGGCTTCTCGCAGTAATCATTGACTACTTCATTATTTTCGCCATATATTGTGTCATTGCAACAATCGTAGTGATTTTTATTGATGAGAAACAAATGCGAATCGTTGTTTCTGTAGCCGGACTCGCAATCATTCCCCTTTCAAAACTAATTTATTGTACCCTGATGGAATCCTCAGTAAGACAGGGTAGCTGGGGTAAAATCTTAATGGGACTTAAGGTATCCGACGAGAAGGGAGCACCTATTGCCTTTGGACATTCATTGATCAGAAACTTATCCAAAATGATCAGTACAGGCACTATCGGACTGGGTTATATGATGGGCTTTTTTGACAGGAAGCAGCAATGTCTGCATGATAAGATTGCCGGGACGCTGGTGATTAAGGATAGGTTGATTTGATGAGCTGTTTATCTTGAATCAAGAATAAAAATTTCCTTTTAGCTCTAAGCTTTCACCTTTATGCTTGCTCTTCCTGTTGCTTTTCTCTGAAAATTACATGAAATTGCTTTCAGGTAAACCAGTATAAACATATCATCAATGAAAAGAAGAGAATTAATCAAGGGACTTACTTTTTTGCCGATGGCACGAGCTATCACCGGATCACCTGAAACAGCTATGGGGGCTAATAATGAGTTCATCGTTCCTGTTGTGCCTGATGGTCCGCTAACACCTGGTCCGCAAATATTCTAGTCTATTGGGGTTGAGCCGGTTATCAACTGCCGGGGTACCTTCACCATCATCGGCGGATCAATTGAACTGCCTGAAGTCAGAGCGGCCATGGATTCGGCATCAAGACATTTTGTACAGATGGATGAACTGGCTGATGCCGTGGGGAAGAGGCTTGCTGAGTTAACTAAAGCCGAATGGGGGATGGTAACTTCCGGCTGTGCTGCTGCACTCAAAATGGCAACTGCAGCTTGTGTTGCAGGAGGTAATCCTGAGAAACTCCATCGAATTCCTGATCTGAGCGGATTAGATAAAACAGAAGTCATCATTCCTGCAGGGTCATTCAGTGCTTACGATTTTGCCATTCAAAATGTTGGGGTAAAGATCATCCGGGTTGAAGCTATAGAAGAACTTAAGGATGCTTTGGGGCCTAATACTGCCATGATCAAGTTAAGTGGTGGTAATCTGGTTCCCGGACCAATGAGTCTGGAAGCAATTGCTGCAATCGCTAGACCTTTAAATATCCCAATTCTGGCCGACGCCGCAGCCGAAATTCTGACACAATTCCGAATGTTCATTTGATGAATGGGGCAACCATGGTAGCGTACAGTGGGGGGAAAGCAATTTGCGGTCCGCAATGTGCCGGACTCCTTCTCGGCCCTGAAAATATTCTGATGTCGGCCTGGCAGGCCAGCTCACCCCATCATGGCGCCGGACGAGATAACAAAGTTGGTCGTGAAGAGACCCTTGGCATGCTGGTAGCAGTAGAAACCTGGGTAAAAATGGATCATGCTGCGCGCGAGAAGAACTGGATGAACTGGGTGAATGCTATTGCTAAAAGAGTTTCCAGAATAGAGAGTGTAAAAACTACCGTTCGTGAGCGGGAGGGAATTAATAACCGAAGTGCCTCCTTAACGATATCATGGGATCCTAAGAAACTGCATTTGAGCAGTGCCGAACTGATACAGGAGCTGATCAGTTCCAAGCCTCGAATTACAGTAGGCGGAGGGAGAAATACCGATGCGGGATTGGCTTCAATTTCGATAAATGCTTCCCAAATGCAGCCGGGTGAGGATAAGATCGTTGGGGATAAAATCTTTGAATTACTTTCTAAGAAGAGAAGTCCGAAGGTTGAAACGGTAATGAAGCCGGCATCTTCAAAAATAGGAGGTCGATGGGATCTGGAAATAGATTATTTCAGCAGCAAAAGTGATCATATTTTATACCTGGAACAGGATGGAAACTGGCTCAAAGGAATCCATAAAACAGAGTTTTCAGTACGTGAAGTTTCCGGAAGCATCGAGGGGAATGAAGTTATATTCCTGAGTCCGGGGCGCAGACCGGCAGTCAGCTATACTTTCGCAGGTACAATCAGCGGGAACACAATCTCAGGGAAAATTGATATGGGAGAATTTTTGACGGCAGATTTCAGCGGTAAAAAGAACACGAAAGACCCCGATAAATTACCTATTATTTTTCCTGAGGGAAGACCGATGGGGAATTAGGATATCTGTTGTCTGTTACCAGTTACCAGTTACCTGTTAACCGCAACTTTAGAATAGAGTTTAATTATTGATTGAAATTCCCTTTTGGCTTTCAGCTTCCTACTCGAGTATTCCCTTGAGTTTAGCATCCAGCTTTGCCGGATCATTCATGTATTTAGCCAGATTAAACAGCTTCACGTTCCTGAATTCTACCGGGTGACTTTCACTTTGAAGGGAAATAGATCCTTCTTCCAAAGCTTGACCATCTATCTTCACTGCCGGATCGAAATTGGAAACACTTCCACCACCGATTTGTGGTTTGGTATATTTAAAGACTTCTTTCCCTTCCAGGCGATGAATCACCAATGAGTCGCCCAAAACAACAATCTCTGCTTTAACCCACTGATCGCCATGATAGGTTTTTGATGTAGAGTTAACACAATGCGGGGTAAACAGCTTTACATTCAGGAATACATTAGTTCCTGGTGTACATAAATTCGGTGTACTTCTTTCATCTTTACCGTTACCTCCTAAAAACTGGGTTTCGAGTGAAATTGGGAAATCCTGATTCAGACCCATACTTTCTGGCGATTGTCCGTGTAGCATCACCCCGCTATTTCGGACAGCCCATCCAGGTCCGCCGGGAATTTGCTCGCCTGTGAATCGGTATTCAAGCACCAAAACGTAGGCTGAAAATGACTTTTTATAGAAGATATGTCCGTACCGGTCTTTCCATTCAGAATAGCCATCATATGAAACCTTCATTACTCCGTTTTCAACACGAAAGGTATTCGCATAATTATCATTCAGCGGATGACCATTGATCTTCACTTTCCAGTCTTTGAGGTCTTTGCCATTGAAGAGATTAATCCAGGCCTTTTGAGCATAACCTGCATTAGCAATAATGGCGAGGAAGAGGATTAGAACTATTTTTTTCATCTAATTTAGATACTTATGGTGTAACTGTGCCCTGTTTGGGAGATAAAAGGTGGACTATCTTGTATCCAGAACGTATTCAGCATAAACTCCGCGACAGTCCATTTCAAACTCTAAATCTTGCACCGGTGGCCGGTTGAAATGCCAGTCAACACCACTTAAAGCTGCGCCGCGTTTTGCAATTTCATTCGCCATAATGGGGTGAATGTTATGGACACTATACACTTGTGTTGCCGTAGAATCTGCCCAGGTGAAGCCAAGACCGGCCATGCGACGTTCCATCTCATCAAGCACCCAACGCCCTTTTTTCAACAGACCTTCCTGGGATAGGTCACCAAGACTAATGCTATGAGTACGATAATCACTCTTACCCTCCGGGGCTTCAGCACTACCGGCGATTACAAAAGAGGGTTTTGCATTAGCATCAGGCATGGTGTATGTAAAAGCATGAATACTCGGACTCGATGGTTTATTCAATTCCGGAATGACATTAGAGCGTGCAACGGGATTGTCACCACCCTCTTCGTAAATATCCCAGGCTTTTAAAGTTTCTATATAGATGTTATTAAAGTCGACAAAGCCTTGTTCGGTAAATGGCTGGGGTGAGCGTAATTCACAGGCTCCAAATGCAGCGAGCGGCCGACCTAAAGATTCGAGATGTTGTTGGATTTGTAAGAAGCCCTCTTTTAGTGGTAGTGGCCGACTGAATCGTACACGCTCTAAACGATAACCATCCAGTGCAGCTATACCCGCAGAATACTGCCTTACACCCCGAAGATAACGATAGGATCCAGGTTCAAAGATTTTAGTATCAGACATATTTATTCAATATTTTTTACTAAGATACAGCAAAAAAAGTTTGGAGTGGTCGGCGATAAGACCGACCACAGAACCGACTACAGGTAGTAGCTATACCGCATCCGATAAACTCGAAAACGTAAAGTCCCTGATCTTCATCGGCGGAATCAATGCATTGGTATTTGATTCACCGCTCACTGTTCGCTCTGGTTTACCCAGTTCTTCCAGGTTGTTGAGCATGATGATCGGACTTTCATTGAACCTGAAGTTCTTTACCGGGAATTTGATCTCTCCATTCTCGATATAAAACGTACCATCTCGGGTTAGTCCGGTCAGTAAAACTGTTTGAGGATCTACGCTCCGGATATACCACAAGCGCGTAACCAAAATGCCTTTTTCTGTACCCTTGATCAGGTCTTCGAGCGACTGATCAGTGCCTGCCATTATCACTGCATCAGGTGATGGGATAGCTTTTATGCCTTTCTTCTGAGCCCAGTATCGCGAATAGAACAGATTTTTTATCACTCCATTCTCTATCCAGTTGATTTTTTCCTGAGGTCTTCCATCTCCGCTCCAGGTGCTGGTTGGCATTTCGGGATGGAAAGGATCGGAATAAATATTTACCCGCTCATCAACTAATTTCTCACCCAGTTTTGTAAGTCCGCCGGGTTTGCTCATAAAACTCCTTCCTTCATCCGCCTGACGGCCATTCATTCCAAAAAACAGATTTTCCAGTAAAACCAGGGCAGCTGCAGGTTCAAGGATCACGGTGTATTTTCCCGGTTCAAGAGCTCTGGCCGAGGCAGAACTGGCTGCTTTCATAGCTGCTGATGCAGTTGCCTTTTTTACATCCAGTTTATTGAAATCATTGTAGGATTTGGTGGCATAACCTGAGCCTTTTCCATCTTCGGTACGTAAAGTCACGTTAAAACTTACCCCAGTAGAGGTATTGTAGGCAAACAAACCTTTTGAATTCATCATCGCTGCATAGGAGGTATTGTTCTCCAGAAATCCTGCAGCATTGAGTTTATTTTCCTTTGAGATCTGCAAACTTGCTGCCACAGCATCTGCACGTTCTTTTGGACCCATATTCGCGGTTGTCTGTACAAATGTTGGGGAAGTGGGATAGGTTTGCGGTCCCAGAAATGATACAAATTCCGGATTTTCGGGAGCAAGCATCGCAGTTTCTTCGGCCCTCTGAACTACTTTTTTTAGAGATTCATCATCAAACTCATTTATGGTGGCTACGCCTAGTTTTTTTCCAAATGCTGAGGATACGACAAGGGTATTCTGGCTGATGCCTCCGCTTGTTGAAACCGAATTGCGTGCATAACGTATATTTCCGGCATCAGAACCATTGAGGTTAACTTCGCATTCATCTGCTTTGGAATAGCTAAGCACTTTCTTTAATAAAGCCTGTGCCTCTTCTTTACTTAATATTGACATAATCTTATCCTCAGATTTTTCTAGCTGTATTGATTACATTAACTCCATTAAATCGTGTGGTGGCACAACCATGTGATACCGCACTGGTTTGCATAGGTTGACCTTTCCCATCAAAGAATGAGCCACCGAGACGATAATCGCTTTCATCACACATATCACTGCAGGCGTTCCAGAACTCCCGAGTATTAGCCTGATAGGCAACATCCTTAAGCATTCCGGCAATTTTACCTTCCTTAATTTCATAATAAAGCTGTCCCCCAAACTGGAAATTATAACGCTGCTGGTCGATAGAGAATGAACCATCTCCAATGATGTAAATTCCTTTTTCGACGTTTTTAATCAGATCATCAATACTTTTCTTCTGTTTTCCAGGCATCAGGGATACATTTGGCATACGCTGGAACTGAACACTGCTCCAGTTATCGGCGTAGCAGCAACCCTGCGATTCATTTAAGCCAACTATATGTGCCTGATCGCGGATGGCCTGGTAATTGACCAATACTCCATCTTTAATGATATCCCATTTTTTTGTGCCTACACCTTCATCATCATAGCCCACAGCACCCAACGATCCGGGCTGGGTTTTATCACCCTGAATATTGACCAGTTCACTGCCGTATTTGAAGTTCCTGGATTGCCATTTATCGAGGGTCCCC
>Ga0194124_10005154_pt1 | contig 12291 bp, 19 predicted proteins | sample TA2KigCas0mmetaG_FD_148605 | JGI IMG/M metagenome (GOLD analysis project Ga0194124, IMG submission 148605) | Freshwater microbial communities from Lake Tanganyika, Tanzania - TA2015031 Kigoma Deep Cast 0m | ecosystem: Environmental > Aquatic > Freshwater > Lake | place: Tanzania: Lake...
ATATTTATTATAAAAGATAATTATACAAAATATGAAGATAAAATTAAAAAAAGAATAGAAAGTGTAAAACCTGCTGCAAATGCAAATGCTGCTGCAAATGCTGCTGCAAATACTGGTGTTGCAAAACCTGCTGCAAATGCTGCTGCAAAACCTGCAAATCTTGCTGCAAATGCTGCTGCAAATCCTGCTGCTGTAAATGCAAATCCTGCTGGTGGCGGTTCTCGCAAAAAATATAAAAAATCACGTTCTTGATTTATCTATTTCTTTTGAAAGAAAATAGGTAACCAACAATTTTATCACAACCAATGTCGCAACAATAATCAACTGTTGATATGTTTTAATGTAAAACAGCTTCAAAATTTCTACGCCTAAAATAAAGGAAAGCGCGATTGAAATTGACCGGCTTAAATTTAATTTTGTATCACTATATGCATCATTTTGTGACCGGAAATTGCGGAAATAAATAATACTTGAAATAATGATGCTAATACTTATGATTACAAATGAGATGGTATATGTGAAAATCTGAATAATATACACCCCATAATGCAACGAATTCTGGAATTTGTCTATGAGCTTCATATAATTATTATAACAAAAAATATTGACATTCATTGTGATAGTTGGATGTCAGCACCTGACCCATCTTGACGAGGGACTAAAAGCAGTCTTCCACCATCAAATTTAATGCCACACTTGTCGAGTTCGCATTGGCACATGTGTGTAATCCAAATTGCCGCAATATTGTGAGCCTTGAGGCGAGCATATAGAATCCGTAGAACTTCTACCCTGTTTTCAGGGTCTAAAGCACTTCCGACTTCATCAAAAATCGCGATTCGCGACTGCTTCTTCTCCATTTCCCACAAAGACAGCGCAATAAAAAATCGCTCCTTTTCCCCACCAGATATTTTCCCCTGAATTTTAGTCTGGAATGGGTTTTCCTTACTAATATTGCCGAGAATGCGTCTAAGTTCAGGTTCCTTAAATACTACAATCAACAACTCACGAATATGTGGAAACATTTCTGGGTCTTCTGTTTCAAATAAATCAGCAATACTTATTGAGTAAGTTTGAACCAATGACGCACAAGACTGTGCATGCATCCAAATTTGGTCGGAGTAGTTAGCTGGATCACCTTGGAGAAGATTCACTCCACGCTTGAAGCCACGTAGGCCATCCATCAGGGATGTTTTTCCGACTCCAGATGGTCCTTGAACCAAAAAATGGTTTCCTGGTATAATGGGAATTTCACCTCCTTGAATGGAGTAGTTTTCCCCACATCGGATAGAAACACTTTTGATTTGGAGACCTTCTTCTGGAATAGGTAGCTGCTCATGGTGCTCATCATATTCAAGGGGTACTTCAAAATGTTTGCGATATTGCAGATATTGGTTGCAATATCGGTTATACTGAGACATAAAGTGGGTTACTGAGTTTAGTGCGGAAGAAATCGTGCGAATAAGCACTAGCTTTGCCACAAAGGCTCTGTCATTGTGCAAATAGATTGCATATGCGAGTGCAACTAATTCAAGTGTGATATCGAGCGTGCATCCAATATAGTTATAGAAAGGGCGCACAGAACGATTATCATATAGGACTGGTTTTAGCAAAAAATCGATCATTTCATCTGCGGTGATGTCACCATTCTGCAACTTCATAGCTTTTAGTTGTTCAATGTCGGTATTTTTTTCCTCCAAATCGCGACTCTTTTGTTGCCTATCCGTGAGAAGTTTTTGAAGCTTCCGGATAATATATGCGGCAACCAAAATGGCAATTGGAAGAACTACATAATCTACAAATTGTAGATCGAAGACGAACAACAAAACGCCAGCAGATATGATTTGACCAACCATGGAGCCAATTGCAAATAAGCCCCATTCAATTAAATGATTGATTGACCAACCAGCATCCTTGAGGAATTTGACAAAATTGTATGCAGGATTGGACTGCCTGGTCCTTTTTGAGAGAAAAGTGTAATGCTTAATCCCAAATGCAACAAATAGTTTCTGCATCCTTGTAGCGATTCGCAGCAAGAAGCAATCCCGGAGGACGTCAATGTGACGTTCGATAAGGCGAACGATGCAGAACAAAATGGCAAAGGAGGATTCGGCTGACCCTTGCACCATCTGGACATTCATCCAGTTAGTTATCAATGGGAGCACCAGCATCAAAGCCAATGCTAAAAAGATAAGGAACTTCTCCCACGATTTGGTATGCTCCCAAATCATTTTGGCACCTTGCGCCAACAGGGTCGGCTTCGGGGCTTCGTGATTGGGTGACTGGTTAGGTATCTCAATGCGAACATCAGGGGCACCTTCTTTAGGACGCTCTTGATCAAATTGTTGATATGGCATTGTATTTCTTACCCTAATGTTACGGAAGTTTTGGGTCCTTTTAGCATCAATTTTTTTAGCAGGTGAAGGCGACCCCTTACACAAACGAATCACTTTGTGATTCGATACCCTCGTGATCTTTTAGCGACCCCTTACACAAACGAATCACTTTGTGATTCGATACCCCAATACTCTTCAAGTGCATGGATAGCGGATATATTTATAGAATTATGTGATTGTGATTCATTAGTGTAACCATAATTTTTACTCTGACTCCCCATTAAATTGCTAAAAGAGCATGGGGGGGTAAGGGGGGAAGCGCGCTTCCCCCCATATAAAGACTTTTCAAATATATTACTATATAATGTAAATGGAATGGACAAGCCTATTTCTGGTATTATCAAATTTATGTATGTTACTAGCCATACATTTCGCATTCACTCATAAATTATTTTTGGAATGCTGGATTTTATTTCAATCCATGGTGGTATCTATGATATATCATGCACTGGATAATTATAAAAATTATTACCCAAAATTATTCCAATCATTCCAGTTTGTAGATTTTTATTGTGCAATATTGGTTATGATCACATTATCAGCTTTCACCGTGAAAATAGATGAAAAGTATAAAGGTATTCCAAATACAATACTTGGAACTTTTAGCCTATTTATGATATCTTATGATTTGGAAGATATAAGAGTTGAATTGATTATTGCAGGAGCATGTTTTTTCATGGTTTTTGGAATTTTATTATGTCGCAAAAGATGTCCAGAATTCAAAAAACATAATGTAATTAAAGGCGCAATTTTTGCAATTAGTGGAATTGGATGCTTTCATATTACATATTATATTGATACAATACCTTATTGGATTACACATACATTGTGGCATGTTTTTATAATGATCTCAGCATTTTATATATTAAGGATTCACGTTATGAATGAAATTATGAGAAGAGTAACAAGTATTGAAAATTTTATTCGGAGTCGAATGTCTAATAATATGGAAATGCAAAATTTAGAAGAAATATAATGTAATATTAAAGTATGGAATTATCCGAATTAACAAATAAAGAATTGAAGAGTATACTCCGAGAAAACCAGGTTAAAAATTATTCTAAATTAAATAAAAAAGATTTAGTAAAAAAGGTAAATCAATTAATTAAATTGCAGAATGGTGGAAATAGTGGAAAGAGAAATAATAGAAAGAATGGAAAAAAAAAATATACCTTAAAGCAATTAATTAGTGGAGGACAACCACCAGAAGGAACATCAGGAGTAAAAGGAGAACAAGGAGAACAAAGAGAACAAGGAGAACAAGGAGAACAAAGAGAACAAGAAGAACAAGAAGAACAAGGAAAACAAGGAAAACTAAAAAGGGAATCAGAAGTAAAAGGAGAACAAGGAGTAAAAGGAAATTCACCAGGAGTAAAAGGAAATTCACCAGGAGTAAAAGGAAATTCACCAGGAGTACAAGGAGTACAAGGAGTACAAAAACAAAATGAAGAGTGTGGAGCCTGCACAATACAATAATTTTTTTATACAATTACAAAAAAATTGTATAAAATCTTATTTTCCCAATTTAGCCTTAATTTTATTATACAATTTTTTTAAGTGTGGCTTTGCATTCAATAATTTATGGAATAGTTCAGTGCTAGCAGATTTCTTTTTTAGAGAATTACGCACAGAAGCAGATGCATCTTCTAATACTAAATAGTCCAACTCTAAGATGAATAATTACATTTTTTATGAACACCAGTGATTACAACAGTTATAAAAAAAACATCTAATTCTTCATCATAATAATACTGTGCATTAAAATTAAGGGAACCATCTGATGATAATTCAGCATATAAATCGGTTTCAACAATAAAATTATCTATAACTGCTGACAAATTCCTCTTACCAATTATTGAGTTTTCATAATTCACAATTGAAAAAATATTAAAATCACCAGGGTCCGGATATGTCCATTTATAAGATGATTTAAAATTTTGCACTTTATTGCATTTGTCGCGAACAAATAATGCGGAACCTTCTCCTACATATGTATCACTCATATAGAATACAAATATAATTTTTTATTATTCTTGAAATAATAATAAAAATTTATATAACAAGTTTAGCCTTAATTTCAAGATATCTCTTTTTAAGAGATGGTTTTTCATCAAGTAATTTATGTAACGCTTCAGAATTTCTACTTTTATTTTTTAAATTATTTATAACGGCGGCGGAAGTAGTTGGAGGGAGAACTAAATAATCAAGTTCTTCAGATGAATAATTACAACTTTTGTATTTACCATATATTGTAACAATTACAAAAAAAATATCTTCATCATAATAGTAGCCTGTATTATAATTTAGTGTTCCATCAAATCCTACTTCATCCCATATAGAAAATGGATTATACATATTTCGATTAAAAACTGCATTAAATTTACGTTTTCCTATAATTGAATTCTGATAATCTATAATAACTAAATAATAGTTAGTACCATCACCACCATTTGTCCATTTATAAGAAGATGTAAATGGGATTATTTTATTACATTTTTTATTGAATACTAAAGCATCGCCACCTCCAACATACGTCTCTGAAGGAATATCACTAGTATATTTAATAAGATATTATTTTATTATTCTTGAAATAATAAAAATTTATCCGCACTAAATTATTTCAATAATTTCTTTATTTGAACTCCCAACTCTGAACTACTTTTGAATTTACGCGCAACTGCGGTTAATTTTTCTTTATTTGCTGCAAGAACTGTTGGCTCAATTTGCATAATTTCAAAGATTGCTAAACTATTCTTCTCACATTTCTTTGTGTGATTGCCAAAAATAAAAAATTCACTTGTATCCTCATTTTGCAATATTTCCCACTGGAAATTAAAGTCTTTATTTTGAGCTAGAATAATTCCATTAAAATCCTGAGTTCCAGCTAAACAAGCCTTCCCATATTTTGAATTATTATAAACAATTTTATAAATAAAAAGATTCTTAAAAGTTAAAACAACATCACATGTAAAATCAGTAAATTTTTCACAATTTTTTCCGACTTCATATGAATATCCACTACCACTTGCAACAGTGTTTCCCATATTTTATATTAGATTTTATTTTTTTATTTCTAAAAATATATATAAACGCACATAAATGGATCTATATTCTAACCGTCACCCAAATCGAACAATGAAAGGAACTGGTTTCAAAGATAAAAAAACCGCAATTAAAACAATTGAACTTATCCGTTATCGTAGTCCAACATATCAATATAATGTAGTCAATACAATGTTTAACCGCGCTAAATTTCATCCCCACCAAACCTCTGAAATGCGCGATGCAATGAAAATATTTGCGGTATGGCTGAAAAAATACAAGAAACCCAAAATAAAATATGCGTATATGTCAAAAGCTGACATTATAGCATCTGGTGTTAAATCTGATTTTATTGATAAATTAGAAGAAGTAAATTGGAAATATTATAAGCTCCAATACTTACCAATTGGAGCAAATGGTAAATATGACTACTTAAGTTGGAGAGACTTTCAAATTGAAAAATTACTTGGAGAGTCATCCAAAAAGAAACTTCTGGAATTTGCTTATTCACCTTAAGCTTACATAACATATGGCAAATAATAATCATCGTCCATATTTTCATCAAATTTTGGTAAATCAATTTGGCAACATCCACAATTATCCTCATTTGCCCAAAGAACGCAGCGATTTATTTGCTGTTCTTCATATTTAAGTTTCCAGCGTCCAAGATATATTGGTGTTTGTTTGGCACGCCATGTGTAAAGTGTGGTTAAAATTAGTCTGAACATTTTCTGATATTGTTAGGTTCTTTTTATATTGCGAAAATATTTGTAGATATTTCAAGTTGTCTAAATAAACATGGAACTGGAATTTCTATATTTAGGAAATGCTCCATATCAAGACGCATAATAGCTAAACCAGTATATTGCAGCAAATGCTGATTATTTTCTAAATAATACCATAAATATTCATTTGTGATAGTAGTTTCATCTTTACTAATTATTGTAAATGCATTATTATTCAGAAAATATTTCTCATTCATTCTCAATACTTGTCGATTGCTTTTTATTTTATTTACCTTGCAAGTTTTACCTTCTCGGTTAAATTCATTCGTCATAAATAAATGCCTCATTCCAGAACCATATACTGGAAAATTTCCTTCCACATTCATATATCGATCTTTCCTCTCGCCATTTTGGATATTGCATATATCTCCGATTCTCATAAGTAAAACCATTGTATAAATTAGTAAAATATTTTTATATTCATCTCCAAATTATAGCTCTCCGTCAAAATACCATTTGCATAAATTCCCTCTTCTTCTCCAGTGGAAATATGATACAACTGATAGCGGAAATCATCATTGATATAAGTAAGCAAACGTATTTATACGGCATATTTATGTAATTTTGCGAATTGTAGGATTGTGCGCCACCGGTTTGCCCAGATACCCAAACATCTATATCAAGCGTAGTATTGCTAGACATTGCAGAAGGATAATAGTTAAATGTAGTAAAACAATCTGAAGTTCTTAATCTGCCAAATTCGTCTAACTCCATGTTTTATATGTTATAATAGAAATTTATAATAAGTATCTAGTAATAAGTTTTCTTTTTAGATATTTTTTTGATTGAATATTTTGAAAAAATAGTCTCAAATTTATCTTGTATTTTTTCAAATGATTTTTTTGACTTTGAAAACATATTTGTTTTTTTTGAATGACAAATATGACACAACAATTGACCATTTTCTGGATTATTTCTACCACCGAATCGATGTTCATTGATATGGTCAATTTCTCCATATAGTTTTTTGTCTTTTGGGTTATATTTTGATGACTTCCGGTCTCCAGATTTTTTACAATAATTCGGAGTTAGTTGTCGCATGCCACAAGACTCGCAACAATTATTCGCATTCTTACGAATAAGTATTTTAAGATCAGTAGTAAATTCATTGTCTTTGTTTTCTTTCCGATCTTCAACACCGCCTTCTTTTGAAAATTGTTCAAAATTAAACTCAGGATTTCGGGAATTTCTGATAATAAGAAATAAATACTGGATAAAATCATTGTGGGTAGCATCCAAATTCCAAATTTGAACCTCGCCATGATTATGGGTAAATTTTAGGTTTGGAAAAAATAATTGTAAAATGAGCAAAAAATATGGTATCACTTCTTCTGGGTAATCTTCAATATATCCACATTTTGGGCTAATTCTATCTCCAATATGTAGTATAAAATATATTCTTCTTCCAATCGATTCAAATGTGAAATATTTATTATTTCCATCTTCCATGCAATCAGCATCTTCAAAATAAATTGAATTCATAATATCATCCATATCATCATCATCAACCAACATTCCGGATGAGTTATCAAGATAATTAGTCCTTTTTCTATCTATTTGATTTGTGTATTCGATAAATTTTTTTTCAAGTAATTCAGGGTATGTAGAATTATATATATAGCAAAAAAACAAATACTTAAAATTTAAGTATACCTGCCAAAAAGTTGTAGTTTCTTGATGATTCATTTTTTGTAATTACCAATTTAGTGAAAACTTTTTTCAGTTTTTTTCGAAAATTAAAAATATTTTATAGTATATGGACTCAGAGCCGATATCATTTAGTGATTCAAATGTCGATGAAAAAGGCAATTTTTTGAAGAAAGTTGTACCTGCTATTAAAAAAGCCCTCCCTGTTGCTCAAAAAATAGTAAATATCGCCGGTATTATCGCTTCGTAAATTTTTATATTTTTTTTTCTAAGTAAAAATATAATGAGCTTTGAAAAATCAGCTTCCTGCCTTAAACCCGCAGCTACCCTCAACTTCTCCAAGTCTTCTCCATCTGCTAAAGCCACCTGGTCTTATGGTGGCTCAAAACCTGCTTACTCTGTTGGTGGACACACCTATAATTCATCCGGATATTTGGCAAACCCATCGCGTTCTGCCCAAATACAAGCCCGTGATGCTGGTGCATTGACCAACTATGAAGCTTCTAGAATGGGTCTGACTAACCGTCGTTAAAAACAAAAATCTCGCATTTCTTTGATTTGTTCCTTCAATTCTGGGATAATTTCTTGAATTTCATAAACAGTAGATAAACTTTTATCCACTTTTTCAGTTTCGTATTCATTCACTTTAATATTTAGCTCATAAATATCACTAATCATTGCACATAATTCATATTTACTCACAGTTGTTGGGCTATAAATATGGCGCACACCTTTCCAGTAAGTATTCTCACTTATTATTTTATGAATAATTTTTGCGAGTTGCAAACATGTAACGCCATTCCAATAATGATTGGAATATCCATTTATTGTGCGATTTTCATTAGATATAACCCACTCCAATAGCGACCTCTTATTCACCAATTCTTCTCCAATTATGGATGTGCGTATGATTGTTCCATCACATAATTCCCCAAGTGATTTGGATGTTCCATAATCATTTATTTCGTCATGAGTGGAATATTCATTGTATTCGCCTGTTTTTCCTGAAAATACACAATCAGTGGTTATATGAATCATATGGGTTGTCAGCATACTCAGAATAATTGGCAAAATAGAGTTTATTTTATAGTAATTTCGCTTTGATAATTCATGATCTTTGGAAGCTTGTGGAATAACTCCTGCACAATTCACTATGACATCGTCGAATCTAAAACATTTTTCTTCCAAGAATTTTTTGAGAGATATAACCGATAATTCATCTAAATTGAAATCTTTGCGTGTCAATGGCACAACTTGAATATTATTATGAGTAAGATAGCTTTTTACATAGTTTCCTAGCATACCATTTGCACCAAATAAAAATACTTTCATATTTATATGATATAAATAGATTATAAATTTCTTAGATTAAAAATAAAATATAAATATCGCAAAAATTCTGGTGAAAATAAAAGTTTTAATTTGCAAAAATACTTTTTAATTATTTTGGAATTTTTTAATATCACAAATATTACACCTTTGGACATTTAAAACGCCGATTTTAGCGAATTAAAAAACAAAAGTATAATGGTGAATTTCACACCTTACCATACTTATCTTCCAAAAAGGAGTATCGTAGGTATTTATTCTTTTTGTTATCTAAAACATTTTGGTCTTCTTTTTCCTTGTTTTTCACATTGTAAAAGAAGTAAAATATTTTTAGAAGCATTAATGTCTCTATCCATACAACATAATTTACACTCGTTGGAACTACAACGGATTACGCTATGGTATTGAGACATTCTCGCTTTTCCTTTACATAATTTTTTGTTTCTGTAAAGACTTATTCTATCAAAACATTTATGACAGGTTTTACTTGTTCCCCATTCATCTATATCTACAACATCACAAAACCTTTTTAACTCTTTCTTTAATTTTAGAATTGGTGTTGTTGGATGGTTTTTAACTAATCCGTGTTGTTGCGAATAATCCCCAAAACCTATTAAGGTCTTTTTATCTTTTGTAATGTTTCTACATATTTTTTCTAATGTTGCTTTACCTCTACAATAAGAAGTAAAGTTTAATCCTCTAAAATTCTTATCACAATGAAACTGAAAAAACACATCTATATTTGGTAAGACATATTCAAAATAACTTAACATATTTTTTGTATTGCTCACTTTGAAACTTGGAATACTTTTCCATAAAGCATAATGTTTCCATTCTTTATACCAAGATTCTCGTTTCTTACAAGCATAAATCATTTTGCTTTTGTGTCTATATTCTTTTGTACTGCATTGTAATATTTCGTCATTTTCATTACAAGAAGTAAATAACGCACGGCATCCAGGGTCTATCCCCACATATTGTTCGTAATCAATATTTTTTATTTCTTTTGTTTTCACTTCTTTTGCTTTTGGTTTATCCATTGTAATCACTCCACATTTTCCATCTGTAAAAATAGTGTAGTGAAATTTCTTATGTTCTGTTTCATATTTTTCAATGTTAAATAAGTTTAACCAATATTCTCGTTTCTTTTCATCAAAGTCTTTACAATTTTGTTCTTTGGTTAAATAAGAAACAATATCATTTAGAGCAGTAGAACATATTTGGATATTGTCCATTGTAAATGAACTTTTATTTGGTAATAGACTGAATACTCTTACTCCTTTTATATTTTTATGTTTCTCAAACTCTTTCAATATCTTATGATATATACTAATAAAATGAGAAGAATGTTTAACAATGTTGGTTTCAGTAGGAATGTATTTTAACCATTTTTTCATTGAAAGAATAAAATAATTTTTACCATTATACTTTTCATCATAAATATCCTTACACCATTTATAAATAATGCTTTTTCTTGTTTCACCTGTTCTCAATTCTAAATATTTTGAAAAACGTTTATAAAAATTCAGTTTCAAATGGTTCTTCGTCATTGTAAATTGTTGTTTATTCAAATTATTTATCAATGCACCCATTTTATCTCTAAAAGGTAATTCTTTAAGTAAATGAGAAAATTGTGAAAAGGATTTATACATTTCATCTTCTTTATCAATGGTAGATTTTCTATTTTTCATTACAGAAACATAACAGGAAGCATTGTAAAAAAGATTTTGTGTAAGTTCAGGCAATTCCTTATTTTTTTCTAACAATCTTGTAAAATGAAAGTTCAATAACTTATATGATAAGAAACTGATTTTATTAATGTTATAAACTATGTCTTGAATTCCTTGTTTCAAATAATTATTTTTACATAAACTATTCCAAGACATTTTTATACAGACAAAATCCGTTTCCTTATTTCCCTCAATCCTTTTGGAAACATCTGTCCTCTTCTTTTTAACTTTGGGAAGTTCCATTTATACATATACTAAAGAAAATAATTTTAAGTTCTTTTCAAAGAAAAACAATTATTCCTAAAAATTTTGACTTTCTAATTTTTCTTTTTCTTCCTTTTCTTTTCTTTTTTGATATGCTCTTTTATTTCTTTCTTTAATAACTTCTTTTGGAACTACATAATTGGTCTTTTCTTTATATTCTTTTACTTTTTTTTTAATTTCTTCTTTATTTTGTTCATAATAAAGTTTTTTGCTTGATGGAGCAGTATATTTTTTTAAATGTTCTTTAGTTAAATTTAATTCATTTTTTAACTTATCATTTTCTTCTCTCAACAATAAATTTTCCTTAATAACTTCTTCTATATTCATTAAGGTAATACAATAAATTATTTTTATATAATTTTTACTATATAAAAATCGGCGTTTTAAATGTCCAAAGGTGTAAAAAAGAAGCCATATCAGGTGCAAGATTCGAACTTGCGCATGCGAACATATTCGGGCTTAAGCCGAACTCCTTAAACCACTCGGACAACCTGACATTTTATATTACTTCTTCATATTATTCTAATATTTCTTTTTTTAGAATTAAACGCAAATAAATATTATATTATAAAATAAAAATGGACCCAATAGTTCTATATACAATATGTTCAGCTTATGGGCTTCCACGTGCAGAAGATACCAAAAAAATGATCAGAATACCTCCGCAAACATTCGGATTTTTCATAACGGTCCACCGAAGCCAGCCACTCGGTGAATGGCCGCATGATATTCATGGTTGTATTGGCTATTGGGAAGACAAAAGAATGTCAAAAGCGGCAATTATTGGCAAAATCCCCGGAATAGCCCACAGTAGTTTTTTCACTGATAGCCGCGCACAATATCATGTGGTCCCGTTAATAGAGGACCCCGATGCTAGAATTGAAATATCATTTATGCAGTTACCTTTGACTCCAATTTCTGGGAAGAGAAAAACATTCGATAATGAAAAGTATGGGTTAATCGTAGATTCAAATGAAGGCAGAGGAACTTATTTGCCCAAAGTATTCCAGACCAAAAATTGGGCAGAAATATCCGCGTCATTGCTTCAAAAAGCGAGAGTTAAAACGGGGAAATTCTTTCAGTATGAAACCAGTGTTGTTA
>Ga0194124_10005155_pt1 | contig 12291 bp, 15 predicted proteins | sample TA2KigCas0mmetaG_FD_148605 | JGI IMG/M metagenome (GOLD analysis project Ga0194124, IMG submission 148605) | Freshwater microbial communities from Lake Tanganyika, Tanzania - TA2015031 Kigoma Deep Cast 0m | ecosystem: Environmental > Aquatic > Freshwater > Lake | place: Tanzania: Lake...
TTTTAACGAACTCAAATCCACAACTTCGAGCTCTCCACCAGGGATAGATTGTGATTCAAAAACCTGGAGAAGATGAGAGATGGTTCCCTCCATTCTCGCAGTCTCCCTTAATAGCTTTTCAAGAGTGGTGAACTCATTCAAATTGACGCGCTCTTTGGCGCCAAGTTCGAGGTAGCCCTTGAGAACCGTAAGCGGTGTGCGGAGTTCATGAGAGGCATCACCGGCGAAATCAAGAAGTGCTTCACGCTGTTTTGCTTCTCCCTTAAGTCGCTCGGCATTCTCAATTGCCTCGCGCTCGCGCTTTACATCACGCGCAATCACAACTCGCAGGAGTACTAATGCGATCACAATAATAACAACGAGAAAAATGAGAAGGAAGAGGATGTTCTTTCCCCTCTCATCTACATATCTGTCAACATTGGCTATCAGTAAGAGTGATGCCTCACCTTCAATCGCCACCGAAGTAAATAGATATCCTCCTGAACGGCTGATCCGACCGGGCTTGCCATTATTTGTCCTCTCCGCAATCAAAGAGATTGGGTAGCCAGTGAACGTTTCATTGATTTCTGTGAATTCTCCTGTCTCATCCCGAAGAAGAATTGCAATGGGGACCCTTCGATTTTGCGCCAGCGATAACGCCGTGGTGATCTTGTCATTTTCACTAATGGCGACAGAATCTTGAATCAATTTGAGGTCATTACTCACTCCGTTAAGGGCCGAATTGAAGTCTCTTTGAATCAAGCTTCCGCCAAGTACCGCTGAGAGGATTGTGACGAGTGAGAGCGTGAAAAGTGTCAGCCTCTGCTGTAGTCCCACATCACGATTCTCTCATCTGAAAACCGACGCCCCGAACCGTCCTAATTCCTTCGTATCCGTCTCGGTGCAACTTCTTCCTGAGATATGAGATATAGGTATCGACCACATTGGTCGCCGCTAAGAAGTCATAACCCCAGACTTGTCGAAGTATTGAGTCTTTGCTCAACACTCGGCGCGGATTTTCTATTAGCAACTGCAAGAGATTGAACTCTGTTCTCGAGAGTGCAATAACCTCATCACGAAATTTCACTTCATGCGTTATCGGCGAGAGCGAAATAGGTCCAAGGATCAAGGGTTTTGCATCATCGGCTGGAGCGCTGCGACGAAGTAAGGCATTGATTCTTACGATGACTTCTTCCACGCTAAATGGTTTAACAACATAATCATCGGCACCTAGATTGAAACCTTCAATCACGTCGCGCTTATCTTGACGTGCGGTAAGCATGATTACCGGCATACTGGGATGCGTCTGGCGAAGCTTGGTGAGAACTTGAAAGCCATCCAGCAGCGGCAGATTAATATCAAGAAGAACTAGATCGATGGACTCTTTGCGAGTGAGGGCTAGTGCTTGCGCACCACTATTAGCGGTGATGGGATCGAAGCCAGCAATCCGAAGCATCTCTTCCAAGAGAGAGAGGATTCCCTCCTCATCCTCCACCACCAATATTCGTGACTTCACTTGGCTCACCGGCAAAGGGTATGAGGAGCGCTTCCTTGCCACACTATCCTTCTCACTTTCACAGAGAATTCACACGAAGTGGTTCAATACTCATCCCATGATTTCGAGAGACGAAGGGATGACTCCATGAAGCGATATCTCTCATTCACTCGAGGTTCCATTCTTGCCATAGTCTTGCTTCTCTTCAATCCAGCGCTCACCCCAGTCAGCGCTGATGATCGCGGTGAGGTCGTTCAGGGATGCGGAATGCATATTGGTAGTTATCTCGACCTTGCTTCTGCGTACGAGATCTCGCCAAGACGTTCTCCCAAAGAATTTCGCGAACTGGCAGGCGCGTACAAGGATGCACTACGCGAGCGAAATGAGTGCCTTCGCCAAATAAATACGAAATTCAAGGATGATCTGCGAGCGATCAAAGATAAGTACGATGCCTTGAAGGGTGATCGAACAACCTCGAGGGCGCTTCGTGAGATACAGCGAATTGCCGAGATTTCGACTGCAACTCTCTATCGCGATGAAGCGATTAGGAATCTGCCACCACTTCCTGCTCTGCCGGAGCGACCAATCAAGCGCTGATTCTTCGGGAGTCGACGGAAGAGCTTTGGTACGGAGAGATTGTCATCTGCAAGATGGTTAATGACCTCTCAAACTGACAAACCACTCTTGCCAGATTCACACGATTTCCTTAAATCTCCGACCTAGCCTCTGACGCGTGGGTTCAAGTGCTGAATCCAATTTCGACTGAAAAATCAGAAGGGCACAGAGTATGAAGAAGATTATTTCTCCCCTGATCGCGCTCTCATTAGTACTAGGGGCGTTTACGGGCGTCGCAGCCTCGGCTGTCACTGAAAAAGAAGCTCGTAAAGCGGCTAATGAAGCGAAAGTGGCTGAATACAAGGAAGCTGTTGTTCAGTACAAGGCAGCGCTTGAGACTTACAAGAGCGAAATGCAAGCCTGGAAGAGTGTTCGCCAGAGCGCAGTGGCAGAGGTAAAGGCTGCTAGCGAAGTTCTCAAAGCAGCTCTTGCTACAGCGACGACAAAAGAAGCGAAGCAGTCTGCAAAAGAGGCATTTGCCACAGCTCGAAAGAGCGCACTCGCTAAAGTCGCTGCAAAACCGACTGCGCCTTCGCGACCAGCGAAACCTAAGTTAGAGCGCCCTGCACCCAAGGCATCAGAGTCACCAAGTACAAGTGGTAGCTCTAACGGCTAAATGCAACTAGCAACAAGAAGAGGTTGTAGAACCTTTGCAAAAGCCTGCCCGCGAGGAACTCCTTGCTGGCAGGCTTCTTTCTTCCTGTTGGCGAGGTATAGTGTGGCTAGGCAAGGGATGGAGATTGAATGATGAAGTCGCTCAAAACCGCATCCAGAAAAGTTCTCGTCCTCGTAATCGGCGCCTTATCCCTTTCACTTTTGACGTACATTCCATCCGCATCGGCAAATCAAATTCCATCTTTACCGCAACTTCCCAGTGGAATCGGTGCACTTCCTGGTGGAGTTACTGCGTTACCAGGTGGAACTAGTTCGACAGCTGGCGGCGTTCCCGCGACGCCTGGAGGTGCTACGACGATGGGTAACACCGTCACTCTGACCGAGGATCAGATCAAGAGTCTTCCTGAGGAACAACAGAAGTTGATACGTGAAGCTCTAGAGAAAGCGAAGGCGGCAGCTGGGGCTGCTCCATCCGGTGGCGGCACGCCAACAGTCGATCTTGGCGCCATTGCAAGCCAGGCTCAAGGATTGCTCTCATCGCTTCTGAAGAATATCAAGCCAGAGCAACAGAAGATGTTGGAAGAAGCCCAGAAGTCAGGCAAGCTCCCTGAAGGTTTCGCTGAGATGTTGGCAAAGGGAGCAACAGATCCTGCAATCCTCGCGAAGTTGACGCCAGAACAACGAGATGTGCTTCAGAAGGCCATCGCATCTGGCGAACTTTCTGCCGATTCGATCAAGGACTTGATCGGCGATGTTGATGTGGCAACTGTCAAAGATGTCGCCAAATCTGTCGCCGAGAATAAGCCGATTGACATCAAAAAGGTAAAGGAAGTAGTCACCAAAGTCGCGAAACTGGTCTGCACAAATGGAAAGAAAAAGATCACTGTCAATGCCAAGCGTTGTCCGGCCGGATTTAAGAAAGGTTAGTCGCCCCGTAAGACTTCTGTTGATTGCTTGTACTGAGGAGAATCTAGCGCTGCGGAATCGCAAAAAGAGCGCTGACTAGCGCTGGTAGCGCAATCATCCCAAGAAGTACTGCAACCAACTTCTCATCGCTCGTCCAGAGATAGTAAGTAACCGGCAGAGCGATCAGGTTTGCAATGACAACCGGAGCGCGGCCCCAGTTCTTCCTTCTCTTTAATCCAATTCCCGCAACTATCAACCCGACAGCACCAAGTGAAGCAAAGGCGATCTCTGCAATCCATGCGCTCGGTTCTTCAACCTCGGAGAAAAAGGAATTCAGGACAAGGAATAGTCCAAGCGCCGCAACGATAAGACCTTCAACGACTGCTAGAGCTGAGGCAAGTCGGTAGAGCCAATCGGGACTCGAACCTGCTTTACCCAGCGCTGTCATAGCGCAAATCTACTATGGCCCCTATCCACATCGTTTTTCGGCAAGTACGCTCTAATCCGTGACTCATCCTTTCAATCAAGAAGACAATCATGATGAGCAACATCAAGTGGAACCTCAATCATTAGGTACAGACAAGCCTGCCTCCGAAGGTGAATTTGATTCTTCAAGTGGGGTAGATTCTTCAAGCAATATCGTTGGTGCCAGCGATGTCGCTGGTGAAAGCGAAGTAGATTTTGCGAATGATGGTCGCGTAGATCGTCTCACAGGTCTAGATGCTCCTGAAATCTTCTATCTCATGCTTGAAAGAGAAATCGCATCACTAGATAGACGAGCGAATAGATCGATGATCCTCATGACCTTCACTCTGAAAAGTAGAGCGTCGGTGGTAGCTATGGCGACGCAGCTCATTACTCTTGCTCAGGTTTTGCGAAAAGCCACTCGCGCAGAAGATTTTCTTTCTCGGTTAGGGAGAATGACTTTTGTAGTTGTTCTGGGGGTTGAAGTGGATCGGGGAGTTGATTCAGATGATTCCAAGTCACAACTTGAGGCGAAATACTCAGCCATTACCAAGCGCTACTCTGACCAGGTAAAAGAAATGCTTGAACTATCTGTTGGCCCCGATTTATTTTATTCAAGCTCTTCGGGTCGACGAGGGGGGATTGAAGTTGAGAGAAGTGGGTCCCATAGCAGAGTTGCTTCAGAAACTGGCGAAAAATCTGCCTATGTGGATATTGACTACTTTGAGAGAAGAGCTGGGGAAAGCCTGCTTGACCTACTCGAGCGAGCTAAAGTCTAGATTTGTTTTTGAGTAACCGAGTAACCGAGTAACCGAGTAACCGAGTAACCGAGTAACCAAGTAACCGAGTAACCGAGTAACCGAGTAACCGAGTAACCGAGTAATGGGGCGCCTTTGAACGGAATCGAATCATGCTGTCGTAAGTTTCTGAATAACTCATTGTGTTGATAAGTATGTAGAGAACTCAACTCGAGTAAGTCTGTGGATATCCAAAATAGGGATTGATTGAACCCCTTTATCGTGCGCCAATGTCGTTACTTCCTGATACATGGTGGTCAAGAAGAAATAGTCGTACTAACGATGGTACGCCTCACGCGAGCGCTCAGACGCCGCCTTTAAATCTACCAACAGCCACACCCCTGGCGCTGCCTCCGATCTATCCATCAACTCCGCACTCCTATTTCACCCCGCAAGCCCCGGTAGCTCCGCCCAACTGGCCTTCACCATTGCCACAAACGGGCGGCATAGGTATCTCGCAGCAAGAGCTTCCACAGCATTCGACTCTGGCGATGAACGCCTTCCAAAGAAGACCGGCTGTCGCTTCTTTGGGTATGGACTTTGGTCTGATTCATAATCTCATGATCGACCCAACGGTTGAAGAGATTTGGATTAATACCCCACAGAAAGTCTTCATTTCACGCCATGGTAGGAGTGAGTTGACGAATGTCCTCATGTCGCCAGAGTTAGTTGAGAATCTTGTTGAACGTTGCTTGATGTGGGGAGGAAGAAGACTTGACCGTTCTCACCCCTTCGTTGATGCACGATTACCAGATGGCAGTCGATTGCATGTAGCTATCCCTGATGTGACTGCCGAGCACTGGGCCGTGAACATCCGAAAGCACCTGATGAACGGAAAGAACCTCGAGGATCTATGCCGGATGGGGTCATTCCCAAGTGATGTGACAGATATTCTGAGAGAGATTGTCTCTAGCCGAGGGAACATATTGGTGAGTGGATCCACTCAGGCAGGAAAGACAACACTTCTCAATGCACTGATTGCTGAGATTCCGCAGTACGAGCGAGTTATAACGATCGAAGAGGTCTTTGAACTTCGCTGCGTGCTACCGGATGTGGTCTCTTTGCAGACGCGAAGCGCATCTCTCGAGGGCACGGGAGAGATAACCCTGCGCGACCTGATCAAGGAGTCACTGCGCATGCGACCATCAAGATTGGTGGTCGGTGAAATTCGCGAGGCAGAGTCGCTCGATCTCCTGATCGCTCTGAATTCTGGGATTCCGGGCATGGCAACCATCCATGGCAATTCTGCTCGCGATGCAGTTCGAAAACTTCAAACCCTTCCTCTTTTAGCAGGAGAGAACATTTCATCTGATTTCATCGGGCCAACTGTCGCTCGCTCGATTGATTATGTGATCCACGTGGGAATTGATGCGAAGTCTGGAGAACGAAAGCTTCGTGAGATAAGTGAAGTGACAGGACGCTTAGAAGGCAATGTGATCGAGATGCATCAGATCTATCAGATTGAGGAGAAAGTCGACTCCCCCGAAAGGGCTCACCGATGAAAAGTCCTTTTTCTGCTTCTGGAATCAAACTTTGGCAGTGCGTACTCGGGGTTTCTATCTTTGGCCTATTTATCAGGGCTATTAGCGGGTCATTTCTACTGGCCATCTCTGTTTCCGTCGTGGCAGTTGCCATACCGAGTGAAGTCCTTCGCTTTCGACGATCAAGAATCATTCAGCGCGAGCGAGAAGGGTGGCCGATGGTTATTGACCATCTGATTTCGGGAGTTAACTCTGGAGTCTCGCTTCAGCAGACGTTGAGCGATCTTTCGATCAGGGGGCCAGAGCAATTTCGCGGCAGGTTTGAAGAGATATCAACTCAAATACGCTCAGGTGAGTCATTTATCGAAGTGATGAAATCAGCTCGACGTGATTTTCATACATCGGCGGCAGATCAAGTGTTAGGTGTGCTTCTACTTGCCAGAGTTACTGGAAGTTCTGATGTGGGGACGATTCTCCGCACTTTGGGCGAATTCCTAAGGCAAGAAAATGCGCTCCGTTCAGAGATTGAGGCAAGACATGGTTGGGTTCGCTCTTCGGCATCACTTGCCGCGATCGCGCCATGGCTACTTCTGTTGATATTGGCTAGCCAACCATCAACTCGCGCCGCATTTTCGACTGAGACCGGAATCTACATTCTCGGACTTGGAGTGGTGCTTACGGGGTTGGCTTACATTTGGATGAATCTCGCTGGGCGATTGCCCGAAGCACCTCGTGCGCTCGCTTGATTTTCTGCCCGCTCCACTCGTCGAGAGTGAGAGCACGATTCTTGCGACATTGGTAGTCATTCCCATTCTTCTTTTAGGAGCGGACTTTCTGCTTGATGAAATCATCGAAATCAGTGAAGAGTTAAGAGAGAAGCGTCACTTTAAATCGCTGATTTACATTGGTTTATGCCTCAATGCAGTAGTAGTGATCGGTACAAGCGTTGGGGCGAATGCTTATCAAGGACTCTTTGGACAAATCGTGAAGAATCTATTTATTTCAATGGTTCTTCTCATACTTCTCTTGGCTGCGGCAAAAGTCTTTCTGAAAAAGAGATTTGTGTCGGCCCGAAAAGCTGAAATCGAAAAGATAGAACTTGAGTTACCTCAATTTCTCGAGATGTTTCATATCTTGATTTCATCAGGAATGAGCGTTTTAAGTGCGATGAAAAATCTTTCTGAGGGCAAGACAAAGTCCCCGACTCGAGAGGTCATTGCGTCGGTTGTCGCCGCTGTCGAGAGTGGTCGCTCGGTCGAGCGTGCGATGGATGATGTGATTATTCCAAAGGGATCAGATCAGCTTCGCCGATTCAGCGACGCCGTGATAGTGGGTATGGAGCGAGGGAGCTCTATGGGGCAATCGCTTCGATCACTCATCTCGGAGAGCAGGAATCAGAGCAAGATTCTCTTGCTTCGCCGTGCGGGTAAGGCTGAGATCGCACTTCTCATTCCAGTCGTCTTTCTCATTCTGCCGATCTCAATTCTTTTTGCCCTTTGGCCGTCGTATACAAATCTAGTTTCCATCTTGGGCTAGTTAGGTCGAGGGAAGAGGTATGAGTTCTCTAGCAAGAACACAGGGGAGAAACCAAAGGGAGAGATCGGGAGGCATTGGCGAAACGATGTCAGAGAAGGAGAAGGAGAAGCATGGGTTTGAGTGTTTTCGCAAGATCAATACCGGAACAAGATCAAGAGAATAGAAAGGAAGAACGGAAAATGAAGGAAATCATGCAGAAACCGGATCGAAGATTGAGAATACGAATGCTAAAAGTGGCTTATTCATTGACCAATAGATTCCTCTTGCTTGGAAGACAGGTACTGAGATTGACCCTCTCGACCCTTGACTACGTGACCGCGAAACTTGGCCATCAAAGCTTGGCTACGAGTCGTCCCATTGTCAGGCTGAGGAGTCTCACCACTCAGGAGCGTGGCGACGTTCCCGGATGGGTTCTCGTGGTTTTGATGACTACAGGGCTTGTGACTGCCATTTGGGCGATTGCTGCACCGAAGCTGAACATGATTCTAAAGAACAGTCTCGATTCTATGGGCAACATACGTTGAGTAAAGACCGGGTGCATAGCTTGATTGAAGACGAGAGAGGAAGCGTCGAGTCTCACCTAACAATAATTCCTCTGACCGTCCTCTTTCTTTTGACACTTCAGTTGACAGCACTCGCCTCATGGCAAGTGGGACGAGTGAGTTCCATCGACGGAGTAACCAATATGGCGGCTATCTCAGGTGAAGAGTCATCTTTGAGTTCGAGCGCAACCTTGCGACACTTCCCCTTAGTTGGTGGAGGTCGGATTGCTGTCGTGGATGAGGAACGAGAGATCCCACTTTTAGCCAACTTTGCCCGAGTAATCCCCGGGCTGTCATTGCAAGGCGTGAAGTTTCGGCACCGAACGGTTTCCCTCAGCGAGTATTACGCCAACTGAAACCTCCCGAGACTTCCCGAGACTTCCCGAGACTTGCAAGAACTTTCTAGATTCGTCTGGAGACTCATAGCGCCGTTTACACACATTTGAAACCCTCTGAATATTTCTGGATGCGTTCGTTGAATAGAGAGTGAATAGAGAGTGAGATCGAATGAAAACTCATCTAGCTCCGGTAGGGCTTTGGCTTAGGGGATTGAGCAGGGGATGCGGCCCTATCGTGTTGCTAAGCAAAGGCGACTTTCGCAAGACATTCCATCGATTTCGTCGCTTAAGACTCCTCAGTACTGAAAGAGGTTCGGCAAGCACTGAATTTGTGCTCTGGGTTATACCGCTCTTCATGCCACTCATTATCTTGATCGGACAGGTGAGTGAAATTGGAAGTTCCAAAATTGAGGCTATGCAGTTGGCGCGAACCGCTCTGCGTGCATTTGTGAGTGCTCCGGACACGGTAACCGGTCACTTACGCGTGAAGCAGGTTCTCGCATATGGAGGGAGAGATGAGTACTCGTACTTCGTAAGGTGCAAAAGGAATCCATGCATCCAACCGAGCAATATTGTGCAGCTAACTCTTAATGGTCCATCGCCCAAGGTGCGAGTTGTTGTCGCTATGGAGAGTGGACTTTGGATTCAGGGCGAACCTGGTTTCAATCCAATTGATATGAACTCGAAACAAAGTAGAGATATGACAGCACTCGAAAATGTTCTCTCCTGGCTTGAAAATGTAAGTGATGCGATTGACTGAATAGGAGTGACGGAGTGATGCGATTGACTGAATAGGAGTGAAGGAGTGAGGCGATGGAGTGAGGCGATGGAGTGAGGCGATGGAGTGAGGCGATGGAGTGAGGCGATGGAGTGAGGCGATGGAGTGAGGCGATGAGATGAAGACTGCGCGACTTGGGTTGAAAAGAATAGTTCGCGAAGATTCGGGAAATATGATGCCGCTCTCGCTCTTCTTCTTTTTTATCACACTAATTTTGACCTTTACCCTAATCAATGTAACTCACTATTACATCGAGCGCCGCCATTTGATTCTCGTAGTGGAGTCGGCCCTGCAAAGTGCCAGCCAGCACTTGGATGAGTCTTCCTACTACCTCGACTTTCGAGGGCGAAATAGAAACAAAAGCACTTTGGGGGATGAACGTTTACTTCTCCCTATAGATTGTGTGAGAGCACGTGGAGAGTTCCCAATGAAATTTCGAGAACAGTGGCTAGTGAATCAAGATCTCAACGCTGTCAAACTCGAGGCAAGCCTGCCTTCAATCGTAAGAGTGTCCTGTGATGAGACCAGCCTTACCTCAACCGTGAAGGCTCGCGTTTTCTTTCCCTTTCCTGTTTATTTCGCCGGTGTTGACTTCTATGAGTTTCGAGATCAGAGTGTCACGGTCACTGTTGGCTCAGTGGTTGGGGGCTAGGTAATTGGGATTGCACTCACAACGGCACTCACAACGGATCGACCGACTGCGATTCTTCTCGCTCACTCTCGCATCGATGGGGCTGGTTAATGAAGTGCCACCTAGAATGCACCCGTGACGGAGTCGAAGCAACAAAGTACTGAAGGCTACGGCGCTGCAACGACGAAGTGGCTCGATCAAATTCCTGACTTATTGAAAGAGGGTTCGTCGATTGCAGTCTTGCTTACTTCAATCGAGTCGGTGAAAGATCTGGCAAGGCTGCAGCAACGAAAAGCTGCGCTTGAAACAACCGCCTCTGACCCCAACCTCTGGAACGATACTGATAACGCTCAAAAAGTCACCTCAGAGCTTTCCCGAGTACAAGGTGAGTTGAAGCTTCTCACTCAATTGCGTCGCCGCGTCGAGGAATTGCCACTGCTCTTTGAGTTGGCCAAAGACGAGGGAGATGAGAGCGCATTTCAGGATGCGCTAGCTGAGTTGAACTCACTGAAGGGCGACGTATCTGAATTAGAGATTGAAACGTTGCTTAATGGTGAATATGACCATCGCGACGCGCTTGTCACTATCCGTTCTGAGGCAGGCGGAGTCGATGCTTCTGATTGGGCGGAAATGGTTATGCGAATGTTCCTGCGTTATTGTGAGAAGAAGGGTTATCGCACCCAAGTCCTCGATACCTCTTATGGCGAAGAAGCTGGAATCAAATCTGTAACCTTCAAAGTAGAGGGTGAATATGCGTACGGCTCGCTATCTGTAGAACAAGGCACTCATCGACTTGTGAGAATTTCTCCATTCGATAGCAATAGTCGACGACATACATCTTTTGCGGGAGTTGAAGTAGTTCCTGTGGTTGATAAGAGTGATGCGATTGAAATCGACGAAAAAGAGATTCGGGTGGATGTTTATCGGTCATCTGGACCAGGCGGACAGGGCGTCAATACGACGGATTCTGCAGTGCGCATTACGCATATACCGACTGGGATCGTTGTCTCGTGCCAGAACGAGAGATCACAATTGCAGAACAAGGCGACAGCCATGGCTGTGTTGCAGTCCAAACTACTCGAGCGACGACATGCACAAGAACAAGCGAAGATTGATGCGCTCAAGGGTGATGCTGGCGGATCATGGGGAAATCAGATTCGCTCTTATGTCTTGCATCCCTATCAGATGGTGAAAGATCATCGAACGGACTATGAGACGGGTAACACGCAGGCTGTCCTCGATGGAGATCTCACAGGATTCATTGATGCTGGGATCCGCTGGCGCAGAACTCGTTCGTCAAAATAGCCGCATATCCGACAATTTCTGTGCGCCTTCCGTAAGATTTGCGAGGAAGAGCGCAATTTGAAAAACGCAAGTACGGCGCAAGCGATTGCGCAAGTACAGAGCATTTGGATGGCGTTCATCGAACGCGACTAAGTAAACGCGATCAAGAAATTGAAAAGGCAGGCTTAAGTAGGAACGCTTGAAAGAGCAGGCTTGAAAGAGCGGGCTTGAAAGAGCGCGATGATGGGAGGTGCAGATGATTCGCTTTGAGCATGTAACAAAGACTTATGCGAAGACCGATAAACCTGCACTGAGTGATGTCTCTATTGACGTTGCTAAGGGTGAGTTCGTATTTCTTGTTGGCCAGTCGGGCTCAGGCAAATCCACATTCCTTCGACTTGTTTTGAGGGAAGAGAAAGCATCTTCAGGAACTATCCATGTCGCTGGAAAAGATCTTGGGACTTTATCGAACTGGAAGGTGCCTGAGTTAAGAAAACAGGTCGGCACGGTCTTCCAAGATTTTCGTCTTCTGCCCAATAAGACTGTATTTGAGAATGTGGCATTCGCATTGCATGTCCTCGGGCATACCAAGAAAGAGATTGCACGTGAGGTTCCTGAAATAGTTGAACTTGTGGGACTTGCCGAGAAACTCGATCGCCGCCCTGGGGAGTTATCTGGTGGCGAACAGCAACGAGTAGCGATTGCACGCGCTTATGTGAGTCGTCCAGCGATATTGATCGCTGATGAGCCGACTGGAAACTTGGATCCTGGCACGAGCATCGGAATCATGAAATTGCTTGATCGAATCAATCGCGAGGGCACAACAGTC
>Ga0194124_10005164_pt1 | contig 12282 bp, 1 predicted proteins | sample TA2KigCas0mmetaG_FD_148605 | JGI IMG/M metagenome (GOLD analysis project Ga0194124, IMG submission 148605) | Freshwater microbial communities from Lake Tanganyika, Tanzania - TA2015031 Kigoma Deep Cast 0m | ecosystem: Environmental > Aquatic > Freshwater > Lake | place: Tanzania: Lake Tanganyika...
TTTGTACACAATCTGCCGAAAATGTTGATGCAGTTCCTACTAGACTGTAAACCGACTTTACATCAGAAATCCCATATGATGTTACTGCAGTTGCTACTCTTCCATTAGCAATTCCATCAAAAATAAATGATTCATTCCTTAAAAAATTGCCTTGAGTGTCATAAACAGTTAGTGCAGTTCCAACAGAAACTGCATCTCTAATGAATCCTTGTGCTCCACTATTTGCACCTTTAACAAAAGTTGGTACTGTTAGTGTGATGGGTTCATTTAAAGTAATTTCTGTGAAAGTTTGAACATCATACAGTGAAATATTCCATTCGTTTAAATTTGGATTACTAGAACTATATGATCCAGATTCCAATCTAAAATCATACACTCTAGCAAGACCAATTTCTTTACCTGGAGCAGTATTTTGAGAACTACCAACTCTCTGATCTCTTAAACTTAAAACATAAGTATTTCCAATACCAATCGTAGGAGCTCCATAAACTCTGTTTAATATTAATGTGGATCCAGTATTATAATTAATTGATTGGCTTTCAAGTGTTTTAGTTGTTCTTGGTTTTTCAACATCTAAAAATGTTGAACTAATTGTTTCTACTTCATATCCCCTAACAATTGCTTTGCCCGGAGATATTTGATAAAGAGCCAAATTATCAGACGCAGATAATCCACTGGGAGTAAATTGTCCAGAATTAAAAATACCTTGATTTCCTTTATTATTATTTAAGGAATTTTTTATTGAAATATCAAACGGAGTTATAAAATAATCCCCAGACTCATTATAAGTTCTTCTTGCTAATTCATCTGCAATTAGATTATATGCTGTAGTGTTTTTCTTAGATATTAAAACACCCTCCTCTATGGTGCCCAATTCTATAAAATTATTATCATCATAATCAGTCAAACTTTTTGCTATTAATGATGTTGAAATTTTTAACCTATCTGCACCTGGTGCCGCATAGTTATTAAATCCCTGCGAATTATCGTTCAGTGTTTCATCAATATCTGAATTAATAATTTGTTCATTTATAAATAAACCAACTCTAAAACTTGGTTTATTGGTATATTGACTTAAAATTAAAGTTTCTGTGTTAACATTTATAAATTGACCACGAATAAAGTAAACACCTTCTGAAATATTAAAAGCAGACCCCGTTGCAGTAGAATCATTTGCAATGGTTACTGCAAATGGTTGTCCTGCAGAGATAGAAGTATTTCCTAAAAGACCTGAAGTAAGTGTTGTATTTGAAGATAATGATTCTCCATCAAAAAATGTTTGAGTTGCATTATCTTGAGTACTAGATCCCAAATAATTAATATAAAGAGTGAGATTTCCTTTTTCTGATTGTTGTGAAAAAAGCACACTATCTACAATAGCAGTTACTCCAGAAGTTTGTCCTGTAATTTTGGTTCCAATAAGTTGGTCTGCATATGCTTCAACAGGAACTCCAAGAAAAGTATTTTGAAGTTGAACACAAGTGTATAATTGTGTATATCCAGTATTTCCTGGTATTACTTTCGCACCTTCTTTGAAAAAATGTTGTCCAAACTTAGAAATTTGATTTTGAAGAATCGATTGGAGAGTTGTTAGTTCTCTTGCCTGAACAGGAACCCCTGGCTTAAAGAGAACTTTGTGGTAGTCATTGTTTGCATTAAAATCATCAAAATATGGTGCTACGTTGAGATTAGTTTGCTGAGACATAATTTGTTAAAACCCAAAAATGACTTTAATATCTTCTTTTTGATTTGATGACCTTGTAATTGATGGTCTATTATCTACATAGATAATATTTCCAGAGTGTTTTTTTACTTCTGGATTTGCAAGACCATTCGTAAAAGATTGACCAAGGTAATACGTTCTATTATTTATCACAGTAGATATACCCGTAAAGGAGGTATCAATTCCCAAGTTTACCGATCCGCCAAAAATTGTAATAGATCCTCCAGCACCAAAAGTATTTGAAAATTCAACTTGATCAAATCCATATGTCGGATTAGTTACTGCAAGTCCAACTGTAGAAAATCCTGAGTTGGACCTATCTTGCCAATACTTCAAAACACTAGTAACTTGATCATAACTAATAACTCTCCCCACAGCAGTGGTTCCTGTAGAAACTGTTTGAGTAATATATGAATCTGCAGCATAAGTTGCACTATTGGCCCCAACACCAGTTAACTTAAGTGCATAAACAGCACTTGCCTTATCTGTGGTTAAAATTTGAGTTGAACCAAATGAGTTTGGATTTTCAACAATTCCAACTCTTGCTATTTGATTGCCAGTAATAAAATCTGGATTTTGATTGTCGTTTTCGATTCTAGAGTACATCAAAACGTTATATGCACCAAGTTCTCTATAAATATCTTTTCCGTGGCCACCTTTGGGGGTTATAATCACATTAAATGCTGGTGGAGTAGTTCCTGTAGGAACATTTCCTGCAACCAAATCAACAGTACCAAAAGTATATCCAGATCCTTGATTTGATATTGTAACTGACTCAATTTTTTGATCGTTATTAACAACAACAGTGCATTCTGCTCCAGACCCGTCACCAAGAATAGGAACTCTCGTATAAGTGGTATTAGCAGGACCTACGGCAACTCCTCTATTTGTGATAGTAATGATTTTTATAGAACCATCAATTGCATTGTCTCTAACTGCTGCATTTTCAGTGCTCGTTTCCCAATTTATAGGAACCGGCATAAAATTATCTGATTCAAATTTAATAATGTCTGTCGGTTTAATTGTATAAAGATATTTCCAAATATATCCATCACCACTAGTTCCTGCTGACCTTGGTTCTAGATCAGTGAATAATGGCTCATCCAATGAAGGTCTTCCATTTTCATTATCAGGATCCGTTCCGTTCTGTAAACAAATATAAACTTTATAATCACTATTCAAAACATAATATGATGCTGAATATAAATTAGTTGCACCAGAAACCTTTGCAGTATTTGATCTACTATAGTCGTGACGATACATATCAAAAGTTGTACCAGTTGACCAAAAACGTTTCTGAACTACTTGTCTTATGTCACTTGCATTTATTTTTTTTAATGCAATCATAGTATCCCAATAATTATTCTCTTCATCAAAACTGTCTCTAGGTGATGGGGGATTAGTGTCCCAGTCACTTTGAATATCAATAGGATTTGGTAGACCAATAAAAGAATAGTAAGAATTTGTTGAAGAACTTACTCCTGCAACAAAATTCTTTGCATTTAATATTCTAATTTGATCGGTTATGATTGCTGCCATTTTATGATAACTTTTTATCTATTTATTTAAGTAATAATATAGTTTTCAAATTTAAGTGGAAGAGTCCTTTTAACAACACCAGAAGTTGAAATTCCACCCACTCCATCATTTCCATAGAAATTGTAAGTATTTTCTTTTGATCTTCCTAATAATACAATTTTTCCCCAACTAAAGTTACCAAAACTAAGTGTAGTAGTGTCTATTCCTACTCCAGAATATCCACTAATTGTTGATATACCACTAACTATTGCATTAACTCTTCTTACAGTAGTTGTTGCAGTACCAACTGTTGCAATTCCAATCGCAGTATTTGCAACACTTACATTGCTTACACTTTGTACTTGATAAACATTATTAACAAAATCTGTTCCAATTCCAATAGTATTATTATCAATGTCCTTTGATGTTATTGATGTTGATGCAGACCCAATATTTGAATCATAAATCAGGAAGTAATCGCCAGTTCCAATACCACTAACTGTAAGTGCAGATCCAACAACAGAAGTATCTCTTAAATATGAATTAGTTGGAATAAAGAAATCAAATGTGATGCCAGATGCAGTGGTTCCAAATCCAACAATTATGCCAGAATCACCTGCATACGATGTAACAGTATTGGTTTCTTTGGTCATACTTGGTGACTGAATTAATACTTGTGGGGGAGTGGTGGATATGTATCCACCTCCTCCAAGTGTAACTGAAATTCCTGTTACAACTCCTCCAGATATGATTGCAATTGCACTAGCAGTGTTTTGTGCTGCTGTTGTTCCAAACCCAATTGGTTGAGAAATTGACACTGTTGGAGTGGTTGTATATCCAACTCCACCATCACTAATTACAATTGAAGTAATAGTTCCTGCGATGGACACCACTGCAGTTGCTGATGCTCCAACTTTATTATCTTGAGAAATGATAACAATTGATTTTTGGAATGTTACATTAATATTACTTTCATTTATTGGATTAAAGAATGGTCTTACATTATCAACATAAAGAACAGTGCTTCCAACTCCAACTGGTTGAATTAAATATGATGTTGGAGTAATTGCCGCTTCATAAAGCATTCTACTCTTTCCAATCACTATCTGATTAATAATCTTATCTTCAGTTTGTCTACACCATTTTACTGGCCTCTCAAGACTTCTATCACTAACATTTCCTGGACCAAAATATGGATTAGTACTAACCGAATCTGTAGAATTAATACGAGTAACAGTTCTTACTTCTTCTTGAAGTATTGTGGATTGTCCAAGAGAAGGGTCATAATTAATTGTTAACTCATCACCATCCTTAATAGTTTCTAAAACATCAACATCTAAAACGTCAACAGATCCACTTCCACGATAGAAAAGAATTTTTGAAGTATCTCCTACTTTAGGTGGTTCTGTAAATGTAATAATGCTCCCTCCTGGGAAAGTATATCCTTTACCGGGAACTTGTAAAACATCATTGAGGAACACTAATAATGTATCTTGTACATTAATATTTGATCCTTTAGAAGAACGAATAGAAATTAAATTATTAGATGTTTTTGTTTGGAAAGAACTCTTTTCTCCATCAAATTGATCATCTATGGAATCAAGAACTTGAAGTTCTCCAATTGACCATCCAACAAATTTATCAGTAAAAGTTTTTTCTATATTAATTTTAAATTCTCTAAATGATGCTCCTACTCCTGTTGTTGGAATTCCAGTTGTACCACCAATTGGAACAGTTAAAATTTGTTCATTCCCATATCCATATCCAGTATTAATTATTTCAAAATCTATTACACTAGATCCTTGACCAACAACAATATTAATTCTCGCTGCTGTACCAACACCTGAAGATCCTGAACTGTAAATAAGAGGAATATTTGAATAAGACAGTGGATCATCAAATACAACATATGGTTGATTTGTAGATGTGTATCCTGTGCCTGGATTTGTAATCGCAATACTTACAACACTACCATTACTTACTGAAGCAGTTCCAATAAATTCAATGGTTGGAGTATCAGTTGAAGAAAGTGCAACACCAACCCTAACAACTTGAACACCAGAACGATATCCAGATCCACTATTACCAATACTAATTGCTGAAATAGTACCCGCAGCTGAAACTGTTGCAGTTCCTCCCGCAGAAACTAGAGGTTGATAACCAAATCCTTCTGTAGAACCAACAGAAACTATAATTCCTCCACGGGGAATACTAGCATTATTAATATCATAAGAAACTGATGTAGCTGCACCAGTAAAGGCAATTGTCGTAATTCCTACAGATTCTGTTAGAGTGTAATCATTTGTTAATCCGGGACCTTGGAAAATATCATTAATTAAAATAATTGCATTTTCATTTTGAATTCCATCAACGTCACTGCCATTGGATTTTAATGTGAATTCTTTAGCAGTGCCATTGAATCCGGAGGAAATATCACTATAAATGTAATTTTTATGATAAGATTCGTCCGTTGAATTTTGAATTCCAGATCTCATAAATGACCTTCCTTGGAATGATGATCCTGTTGATATTCCAACCCAATCTCTTTCATTAGGACTATTTGTTGTACTGCTGAATGGAGTTTTTCCAAAAGGAGCTTCTGCAAAATTAAGAGTGTTGCCAACTATATTATAATTACCAGTTACTTTAGTTACTAGGGCACCGGTAGAATGTCCTACAATTTCTGTCCCTAATCTGGATCTTCTAACTTGTATTGCGTTGGTAGTTCCAATACCAACACCATCAATTCTCATTATTTCATTGTTAATTTTAATTAAATCTCCACCAAAAAATGATGTAGTATTATCAACAAAAATAGTTTCATCAGTTGTAAACATCCTGTTTACTAATTTTGCAGTAGTTGAAGTAGAAACTACTGGTGATTGAATGAGATTATCTAGTGCAATAACTACTTTTGCATTTTGGTTTATAGAGGTAAATTTATGGAATGTTCCAATTCCAACACTAGTAATATCTAAAACTAGTGGTACAGACTTAAGAGCATCTTCCGCACTTCTTGCTAGTTGAACATTGTTTATATCAATTTTTACAATATAAACATCTCTAGGAAGTTTATCAGTGCTACCAACACCTACAAAACTAGTTGTTGCAATTCCAATTGAATTTGCTGTTACTATACCAGCAACACTATTAGAATTAGAATATTTAACTTGTTCTCCAGTTACAAAGAAATGGTTTGGTAAAGAAATCGTATTTGAGGTAGTGTTAACAATTGTAGAAGCACTTCCATCAAAATATCTTTCAAATATTGGACTATTTTTGTGAGTTAAATTAAATGCACGTATAATATCAACATCAGTTCCTTCATAAAGTGCATATGTTGTTTGAATAGACGAATTTAAGAAACTGATTATATCTCGATCATCGTCTTCAAATCTCAATGCATTTAAGTAAACCTTTGCATTAATATTAATAGATGGTAATGGTGTAAATACCAAATCAATTGTTGTAGAAGTTTTTGAAATCCCAATGGTTCCAAGACCAGAACTGTTATTGCTAGAAATAGTATTAATATATGCATACTCGTTCATATAAACAGTATCGTCTCCAATAACAGTGTCATTGTTAATAGCAACAATTTCTGATAATTGGAGAATATTGTTTGTAGTATCTGTTATTTGAACAATAAAGTATGCGCCACCATAATTATTAGAATATGAACTAATAACCACCGGAGTTGGAGTTGGAGTTGCTGGAATATTTGTAGATCTACCTTCTAATGAAGCATGTTTCATATTGAAAGTCCCAACTCCAACATCTGTTGAAGTTGTAAACCCTATTTGAATTGCATTAACTGTTGCTGCAACTCCAACTCTTGGTATAAAATCAAGTTTTAATTGAGAACCGGAAAGATATGCATGATATGTGCCAAGTCCAGGGGTTGAATATGCATTTATTTTTGTATGATTTGATAATTGTCCATATTCTAAAAGTTCTACATTAGTTCCATCATGAATTATACTTAATTCATCGATTTCATATCGATTCTGAGGCGCTGAAATTGAAACTAAAACTTTTAATCCACTATAGGCACTTGAAATTCCTATAATAGTGGTAGTAGATCCAATACCAACCTCAGAAAAATACGAATTAATATCAGCAAAGTCTGCAAAACTTGTGCTACCAACTCCGGATATATTATCACTAATATTATATGAAAGTGTGCATATATCAAAATCATTAATAGCAGATTTTGTTGGGAAAAATAGAAGAATTCCTTCTGTTCCATCAAAACCAACATCATAAAATCCCATATCATAAGAACTTTCAAGTGTTGCATATTCAGTAGCATACACTAGATTTTCATTATCAATAATGTTTGTAACAATTGATAATTGCCTTTGATTGGGGAATCTTCTATCTTTTACACATGTAATATATTTTTGTACTCTTGAGGTTGTTAAATTAAATCTTTGAACTTCAACAAAAGGAGTTGGTCGTGGATTACTATTGAATAGTTGACTAATATCATCAATTAAAAGTACTCTATTTCCAACAGATTCTTGATAATCTGTTAAAATTCTATTTGAGAATATTATTTCATCTGAAAAAATTTGAGATCCAATCTGAAGTGAATTTTCTTTTACTATATCAAAATCAAAGACGCAGTTTAGATTTACAACATTAGTAACATCACGTATAACATCAATAGAAGTTAAATCTGAAGGTAAATTAACTGTTAATGAATTATTGTTAATCTCCACAAAAGTAGCAGGAGTTTCTAATTGATAATCTGCAAATTTTTTAAATCCCGCAGTGTGATTTAAAGAACTTACTACATCATTCCAAGTATCAAAATCTACTCTAGATTTGATTGAATATGAAAAATTTTGATAATATAAACTATCTTGAATTCTTTGTATATTATTATTTAATACTCCAGCATCGGATTGCCACCCACTTACAACTTTTGATGTTGCACCAAGATTAAAAAATGCATTAAATATTTTAATTGTAGATATAACTCCTTGAGTTTTTGAAGATAATCCCGTTATAGTATCTCCAACTTTAAAATTCTTTTTGGATATAACCTTTACAAGGTTTGATTTTGGATCCCAATCCTCTACCGTTCCCGCAGCAGATTTTGATGTTACGATTTCTCCTTTAAAATAATTATTATTTTTTAAAGTTATATCAAAAATTGGAAAATGTTTTTGTGCGATAATTTTACCAGAAGAATTTGTTGGATCAAAAGTGCCTGGAAATTCTGATCCAATGAGAAATTCATTTAAATTGTATACTACAGATCCACCAAGACCTCCAAGATTTTCAGTAACTGAGGTAAGAGTAAAAAGTTGATAATTATAATTTTCTGAATTATATCCCTTTCCAGTTGAACCAACTCCTACACTAACATTTTCAATTAGAACCTTGTCATTTACTGCAAATGGAAATGAATTTATTGTGCTAAAACCAACTGCTAAAACTACAGTTACATCTTTTGTACTAGAGTTGTATTGAATAGAAGAAATTCCAACTCCATTTGAATTTTGAATTGGTAAAATTATTGGATTTACTTTGTTTAATCTAGTAGTATTTTCTAAAATTTCTACTTTATTACTACCAACCTTGAATTTTAAATCAACTTCTGGAACAATATTGTTAGTTTTTCCATCTAAAACTATGAGTTTTGGTGGAGTGATATACCCTCTCCCAAATGAAGATATTCCAATAGATTCAAAAGATAAAAGAGCATCTATTTTTATAATTTGTGGAATTCCTACGCTTGGTCTTAATGTTAAATCTGAAGGAAAGTCAAATCCGATATCATTAATTTTTACAGATTTAATTTTACCTATAGAAGTGCCTGAAGCTTCTAATATTGCTTCAGTTCCAACTCCTGTTGTTGAAACCCCCAATGTAGAAATTCCTACAACATTTAAAATTTGTGGAATTGAATAATAATTTTGTCCTCTATTGGTTATTTTAATTTTTGAAATAGGTCCATAGGCATTTAATGAATTAGTTTCATATTTTATACTTGATATTCCTGAAGTATATGAATTTTTTTCAGGAACATTTGAAAGATTGTAAGTAAATGATGTGCTGGATCCTACTACAATATCATATATTCCATTATATTGACTTTTTTTAACTTCAATTTGATTATTTGATATAACTTCAAGATCCTCATTAATTAATTTTTTATTATCTGGAAGACTTACTCCATCATAAATTGGAATTAACTTATAGTAAAGAATTCTTGGTGTATTTTCATTGACCGACAAAGTAACTTTTGCATCACTTGTAACTCCAACAGTTCCTACTTTTTTTACTTCAAATATTTGATTGTCGGAATTGCTATCATAATTTTCTGTGAAATTGGAATTTTTAAATAATTTAAAATCGAATGCAGGATAGGATGATCCCTGTTGGGTATATGATAGAGATGAATCTGATAAATCAAATACAATGGAATAATTTTGATATACTTGAATTGGTGGATTAACTAAAGATAATGTTCCATTAGAAGCACTAGTAATACCAACAATTTCTGGTTTTGCACTAATAGAATCATGATACGTATTAGTAAGTTTAATTTTATTATCATCAACGATAAAAATAAAATATTCTTTATTATTTTCAAGTCCATTTGCAGGAGTGACTGCATTATGAATTACCTTTTGTCCACGTTTAAAGTTATGATTTAAAATTGTAATTGTATTTGTAATTGTATTGATTCCAGCAGAGACAAAATCTTTTGGGTTTATTAATACTTTTCTATTATAGTCATTATATTTTACAGTAAATGTAGTTGATATAGATGGATTCACATCAACAAAAACAATATCATTATTTAAAAGTCCATGAGTTTGTGCGGTGGATACTGTAACATTATTTTTTGAAATACTTCCAGATAAACCAGCATAAGTTGTTTTAAAACTATGATTATCTCCTGTTCCTACATTTGTAAAAAATAAAGTTCCTATTCCCCGAGTGGTGCTTGCAATCCCGACAAAAGTTCCAGTGGTGCCAAGACCAACACGAATTGTAGAAATACCAATTAAATCATCTGATATTTTTGCAACAAAAACTGTTTGTTGATCTGAAATTGATATTGAAGTAGATATTCCATTTGTAGAAACTCCGATTGGAGTTCCACTGTTTGTAGAATATACTAATTCATCACCAGTATTTAATTGATGATTTGAAATATAAATTGATTTGGTAGGAATAAAAATTTGAGTAATTCCAGTTCCAGGATTTGAGAAGATTATAGTAACACCGATTCCAATTCCTGAAGTTGTTCCTAATCCAACAGCATCAATTGGATTGAAATAAATTTCACGATTAACTTTATAATCAAATTGAGAACTAAATCCTGCATTTATTTTAAATTTTCTAGACCTTTCATATAAAACACTATCAACACTATGAGCAGATCCAACAGTTCCATTTATTGCACGTCTAACTCTAATTCTCGATGCCCTTGCATCAACATTCAATACTTTGATTTGTTCCGTTCCAATTCCTAAAACATCATTTTCACGAATTGTACCATCAAAAAAGTTTAAGTTACCTGCAATAGAAAAATAAGTAACAATTCCAGTTGCTCCAGTAGTGCCAACGCCAGCGGTGAGTGAAAATGTATTTGTGGATATTCCAATTCTATACGACCCTTCAATTAAAGATGAAGATGTATTTAACCCAGAAACAGAAATTAAATCCGTGTTTGTTAAATTGTGTGGATTTTCAGAAAATACTAAGAAGTTTCCTTGAGGAGAACTAGGATAAAATTCAACGTTATCTATTGATGTGGTTGCTACACTTATTGAATTTACAGATTTTCCAAAAATTCTTTCTACTTCGGCAGATGCATTATATCCACCAGTACCATTATTATCAAATACCAATTTATCTCCAATTTTATATCCCGAACCACCAGAAACTATATCTATTTTTTCTATAAAACCCGGAGAAGCATATTTAATATTTGCAGTTTGTGTTAAAAGATTTGGCAATTTTAAATATGAATATGAAGCACCACTTTCAATTAAATTATATGGGGTAGTATTTCTTGAAAAACTTGTTTGATTTAAATCAAAATCCCTTTGATTTGATGCTTTTTTAAAGTTAAATTCATTTGGTTTTGATTTAAAAGTATTTCCAATTAGATATGGAAATACCGGTGATTTATATCCAGAAAAAGTTCCAGAAGAATCTGCAACAGAATTACTAATAGTTGCAAAATATGCATAAGTTCCATTTGGATATTCTGGGGTAACACAAAATCTTCCATTATTTTTATCCAATACTGTTTCATCAGAAACTTCCTGATAAGTATAATCTTCAATAAAGAATCCTGTGGGAAAAATAGAAGTTGGTGGCCTATTTGATTTTAAATCAAGTTTATATCCAGATTTCAATTGGGATACTATTCCACCTTGTTTTGTTAGATATCCATATGGTCCATAAATTGGATTTCCATCATATGCCCATCCAATAATTGGTGAGTGATCAGTTGATGCTACCTCTTTATTTCCAAATTTTCTTAAATCTTTTCTTCCATATAAAGTATTTCCATCAGAATCTGAGGCATAGATAATCTCTCTAAGTTTTCTTGGTGCATAGAGATGAGAATACTCTAATTCAAAATCCTCAACAATTCCTTCAGATATAACTCCATCATCATTTGAAACAATTGATAAATTTTTTTGATAAAGATTAACATTCCAAGTTTGAATTTTTGCATTAAATTGTGCCAAAGATCCCGTGGCAATAATATCTATTGAAGTATCGTTGGGCAAATACCTAATACCAGATTCAATTACTTTTACTTCAATTAATTCTCCATTTTGGATAATTGGAGTTAATACTGCACCAAAACCACTTCCATTAATTTTTAAATTTGGAGGAGAATTGTATCCACTTCCCGAGGAAATTATTAAAACTTCTTTAATTTTTTGATCTACGATAATGGGAATAACTTGAGCACCAAAACCACTGTTTAAAGTAATTAATGGTTGTTTGTCATAATTTAATATTTCTGATGATCCATAATTAGACCCATTATTTTCCAG